>Ga0209923_1000019_pt1 | contig 74191 bp, 58 predicted proteins | sample SalPon1_A_H2O_MG_FD_185696 | JGI IMG/M metagenome (GOLD analysis project Ga0209923, IMG submission 185696) | Salt pond water microbial communities from South San Francisco under conditions of wetland restoration - Salt Pond MetaG R1_A_H2O_MG... | ecosystem: Environmental > Aquatic > Non-marine... | reverse complement strand
TACGTTTGGTCAATCGAACTATGAAAGTGGCACTGTTAATTATGGTGTGAATTTTAATGATGAGGTTCTTGAAAAAGTTAAAAAACTTCAGAAAGAAAATTCTTTTGAAAAAAGTGTTTTACGTTATATGAAAAATGATTTTTTAAATCATAAAAAGATATATGCCCAAGACATCACTTTCATAAAACTTAATTTTAGAGGTGATATTTACTTAATAGAACCGGTAGATATTATGCTTCCAGAAAATTTAAAGAGCAAATTTTCTTTAAAAAGTGAGGTTTATTATGGTAATTTTAGAGATAACGAGTTTTTAAAAACTTTGAGTGCAAACGGGAATAGATATATTGCGCCCTTCAACAAAAAATATAATTGGGAAATTAAAAACAAATACAAAAATATCTTAGGGTTCAAATGTAGAAAGGCTGTACTAGAAATCCCTAACAATAATAAGGTCGTCGCCTGGTTTACACCACAAATACCTATAGCTTTTAGTCCGGTTAAATATTATGGATTACCGGGAGCTGTATTAGAAATAACCACACCATTAAAACATATTTATGCAAAAAATATTGAATTTACTGATGATGTAGAAATAGAAAAACCTACTGAAGGGATTAAACTCAGCAAGGAAGAATACCAAGAAATGATATCAAGACCGGATGAGATACCCAAATAATCGCTTATTTTTAAACCGGATTAGGAAATAAATTTTAATTTTAACAAATATTATTTGGGCGGTCTGATTTTTTTTTTTTGAAGTTTGTTGCATAATTCAAAAATTATGTACTTATGAAAAATTTATTTTATGTTTGTTTAGTAGCGATGTTATCGCTAGGGTCAACCGGGCTTACGACGGTTGAGGAGACAGGAAGTTCAACTGCAGATAGTTGTGATTTTAGTTGTGGAGAAATTTCAAATCAGGTCTTTAGGGAAGTTTTTGATGAAACGAATGGGAATGGTGATTATGCAGGCCATGTATCAACTAGTTTCTTTTCTTTTTGTAATGGTGCTTATTGTGACATGATTGGTGGTGATTATTTATGGTAAGTGCGATGTTGCCTGGATTATTAATTCAATTTTCAATTACTAAAGCTGCTATAATTATAGCGGCTTTATTTTAACAATTAACTATGATAAAAATATTTCTAGTTTCTTTTTTATTTTTCTTCCTACATGTTTCTGGACAATATAGTTCTGGTGTAGTTGAATACGGTATAAAATTTAATGATGATAATCACAAGAAAAAATTTGGTCAGAAAAGAGATCAACTAACAATAAGTGAATCTTTTAGGAAAAAATACGGTGAGATTCATCGTAAGTTTTATGCACAAGATGCTGTTTTTATAAAATTAAAATTCAATAAAAACTCTTATTATTCTGAACCTGTTGATGTTATGATTCCTGAAAGTATATCAGGTCCTTATCCTGATTTAATATCTAGAAATAATGTTATTTATGGTGATTTTAAAAAAAAAGTTTTTCTATTCAAAACAAAAACCAATCAGGGGGAATTTGTTGTTAAAAATAAGAAGAATTACTGCTGGGTAATAAAAGATGAGTATAGAACGATTGCCGGTTATAAATGTCGTAAAGCTAAAATGAAGTTTGAAAATAATCCAGATGAAGTATTATCAATTTTTGAAGTTTGGTTTACACCAGAGATTCCAGTTGCATTTAGTCCTGTTCGATACCATGGTTTACCAGGTGCAATTTTAGGTATGAAAAACTTCTTACACTATATATATGCTAAAGAGGTTATATTTACTAATGACATTAAAATTGAAAAACCATTCAGTCAAGAAATAATAAGTTTTGAAGAATACAGAGAAATAATAACCAGATTTAAACCGGATTAGAAAATAAATTTTAATTTTAACAAATATTATTTGGTAAGTCTGGTTTTTTTTTTTTGAAGTTTGTTACATAATTCAAAAATTATGTACTTATGAAAAATTTATTTTATGTTTGTTTAGTAGCGATTTTATCGCTAGGGTCAACCGGGTTTACGACGGTTGAGGAGATGGGAAACACCTTAAATGAAGGTGGAAATCCTCAGTTATGTTCAGGAATTGCCTTTAAGACCTTCGAAAAGGTTGATGAAGAAACTGGTGATAGAGAAGAAGCATCTAGGGCAGCTGATGCAGCCTTTGAAGCGTGTATGGATCTTACTTCATAAAAATGAAGATGCTTCAATTACTGAATGAAACTAAGCCTGTAATTGATATCAATTACAGGCTATTAAATTTTTAATATGACAAAAATAAAAACTTTTTTTCTCTTAATTAATCTATTATTTATCACTGCGATAAGCAGCGGGCAAAATGCTGGAATTGTTGAGTATGGAGTTGATTTCAACGATGAAAAAATGAAAAAATTCACAGATATAGAAGATAGTGAAAAAGACCGTGGAAGTAAATTTCTTAAGAAATTTTATCTTGAAAGAAAAAAGGTTTACGACCAAGACATAGTCTTTATGGAACTTAAATTCAATAAAAATGAATATATAGCCAAACCTGTAGAATTTATGATACCTGAATCAGTTGACAGAAACTTGTTTAAAAAAACACTTAACCTTGTTTATGGAAACTTGAATACTAACTCATTTTTATTTGAATACAAGAGAGGAGCTAATACCTATTTAGTTGAGTCAGAAAAAAATTTTAAATGGGATATAAAAAATGAATATGAAGTAATAGCCGGTTTTAAGAGTAGAAAAGCTGTTTTACAAGTTGAAGGTAATCCTAAGTTATTTTGTGAAGCTTGGTTTACATCGCAAATTCCTGTTGCCTTTAGCCCGGTAAAATATTACGGTTTACCTGGCGCTATCTTAAAAGTAACAACAACTTTCAACCATATTTATGCAAAAAATATAAAGTTTAAAGACGATGTACAAATAGATAAACCAACAAAAGGAATTAAATTAAGTGGTAAAGAATACAATAAAATGATGAGTAATTATAGCCCAAATTAAAGATTTTCCTTTAATATTTGAATCGATAATCAAAATAATGCTCCTTGCAGAAAACAGCTTACTTTTTTCTCTTATTTATCTTATTTTCCTTTAGCAAAAACGGTCTTGCTCAATCCGTAAAAATATCAGGGAAGATCTTTGATTCTATTCAACAGCCTGTTCCTAATGTCAATATCATCGCTACGCCACAGAATGAGGCGCTAAGCGTAGAATTTTCCATATCTTCTCAAGAAGGAGAATATCAAATGAAATTAGAAAAAGATGAAAATTACCTGATGGAAATTACGCATTTGGGTTTTCAACAGATCAGAGACAGCATCAATCTAACTGAAGATACGGTAAAAGATTACCAACTTAAAAAAAGTGTGAGTTCGCTGGAAGAAGTCTTGATCGAGCAAAAAATGGCGGTGGTCGTTAAAGAAGATACCATTGTTTACAGAACAGACCAGTTTAAAACCGGTGATGAGCGCAAGCTCAAAGACATCTTAGAGAAGTTGCCCGGCGTGGAAGTAGATCGCGAAGGCAACGTGAAGGTAAAAGGTAAACCGGTAACTAAGCTGCTGGTAGATGGCAAGACCTTTTTTACCGGCGATGAAAAATTAGGGGTCAAAAACATACCATCTGATGCGGTAGATGAGATAGAAGCCATAGATGATTATCAGGAAGTTTCTTTCTTAAAAGGCTTAAAAGGATCTGATAAAATGGCGCTCAACATCAAGCTAAAAGAAGGCAAAAAGAAATTTGTTTTTGGCGATGTCAAAGCCGGTGGCGGTCATGAAGAACGCTATATCGTCAATCCTACTTTGTTCTATTACAGTCCTAAAACTTCAGTCAATTTTATAGGCGATCTCAATAATATTGGCGAACGCTCTTTTACTTTTAATGATTATATGGATTTTAATGGCGGTTTTATGGCCATGACTGACAATAATAGCAGTATGGGCAATATTTTTAATGATCAGTTCGCCCAATTTCTTAGAAATGATGATTTTGTGTTTAATAAAAATGTGTTTGGCGCCGCCAGTTTAGATCAGGAAGTATTTAAAAATACGCGTTTTAATGCTTATAGCATTGTCAATCAAGGCAAAACGCGTGAACGTTCTGATGCTTTGATCAATTATCTGAGCAATGATCTGGCCGATGAAAACAGAATCAATCAAACGAACAAAGAATCTACCTTTTCCATCAATAAAATGGAGTTGAAATATGACGATCAGGAGAAAAATGACTTTAGAGCGATAACGCTTATCAAAACATCTGATGCAGTATCAAGAAACAGATTGAATTCACAAAGTTCTATTGGAGATCAACTGATACAGCAAAACAACATGCCGGAAGAGATCACCATAAATCAGGATATATCGGCTAATAAAATGTTTTCTTTCAAGCATACAACGACGCTCAATGCCAATTACCGATATAAAAAGACGGATAATGCGGTAGATTGGGAATTCAATCAGCCTATTTTTACTGATATCATTCCTTTTGAAGAAGATGGCGAGTTCCTAAACTTTCTGCAAAATACATCATCAGAATCGCAGTTAGTAAGAGTGGATGCTAAGCATTATTGGGTGCTGAATAATACCACGCATCTCTACCCAAAAGTAGGTTTACAATATTACGATGCTGATTTCTCAACCTTAGATCGGCAGTTGTTAAATAACGGCAGCATCAACTCTTTTCAAAATGCGGGTTTTAATAATCAAGTCAATTATCAGCTCATGGATTATTATGCCGGCGTGGAGTTTAAAAAGAAACTCGGCGACTATTTGGTCAAACCGGGATTGGTCTATCATCAATACTACTGGAAGTTGGATCAGTTTGATAATCGACAAAAAGATGATACAAAAGGCGTGTTGACACCAACTTTCACCCTGGAAAACGATAATTTTTTCCTGGGAAATCTTAATGTAGAGTATGAATTAAACTCAAGATTTAGCGGTGCCGAAAATTTAGCTAATAGATTGCGATTGACCAATTTTAATAGCATTACTCAAGGAAATGAAAACCTTGAAAATGAGTTATTCCATGACGCCAGTTTAAGGGTTACCCGGTTTTCTATGAGCAAAGGTCGCGCTTATAATTTTAGGTTTCGTTATAAACACAAATTTAGAGATATACAGCGCAGCACAGATATTCAGGGCATTAATCAGGTCAACACATTCTTTTACAGCGATCTGCCTGAAAATAGCTATACAACATCCGGTGGTTATACAAAAATGATGGCAGACTGGTGGCTAAGCGGAAATCTTAATGTATCCCTACGCGATTATAAACGGCTCATCAATGAACGAGTAGAAGATTATAATAACCAAAATATCCGTTACACAGTAAGTGCCAGATCGAAATATGACAACCTGCCTAATATCGAGTTTTCGTTCAGCCAGCAATTTTCATCATTAGTAGCTACAAATTTTGAGAATGAATTTAAGAGTATCAATCCGGAGATTATTATCGATTATAATTTTTGGGAAGATTTCTTCTTTGAGTTTGACTATCGCTTTACCTATTTCGAAAATCAAACGCAAAATACGATCAACCGTTTTAGTATGGCAGATGCGGAATTAGCTTACCAAAAGGAAGATAGTAAATGGCGTTTTGAAATAAGATCAACCAATATTTTCAATAATGAATTTAGGCAAAACAATTCCTTTTCATCTTTTACAAGTACCGATAGAAGAATCTTTATTCAGCCTAGGATCATCATGGGATCGATCATTTATGATTTTTAACCTACAACTTATTCAACACCAGTTCATCATCATCGCCATCAGAGCTTTGATCGATAAGCGATAAAGTAACGCCGTTGCTAAAATCTACCACTTGCCAGTCGTCATCCATTTCGCCAAAATCAGAGTCATCAAAATTCAATATCAATTCCAGCTCTCCATCATCTTGTGCGATACTCCATTGGCCAACAGGGTCAAAATCCTGATCTACATCCTCATCATCTGCCAGAATATTGTTGTTCTGATCAAATTGAAAAAAGGTATTGTCAAATTCAAACACTTCCTCTCCATCATCGGTCAGGAATGAGACTACAAAGGTGCCTTCCGTGATAAAGTTCGTCAGCGCTTCTACGTCATCATCGCCGCCACCTTGTGATGGCTGATTATCAAATAACAAAGGCTCAAAGCAAGCCTGTGGCAGGTCGTTGATGGCATTTTCCAGTTCAGTAGCATCTGCAATATCTACTTCATTATTATCGATGATTACGTCGATGGGATATTCGATCTGATAGAAAAATCCATCGTTCGGCATATTGTTTAAGAAATTGTAAAGTGCTGTATCTGTATCGATATCAAATTCCTCTTGTTCTACATTAAGATTGTTATAACTGATGATCTCAATAGGATAATCTATAGTTAAACAATTGATCTCTGTCGGATCAAAGCTATTCCAGATAATGTTTTGTAATTCCGTATTATCGTTCACACTCAGGCTTTGATAATCCGGTAAACTAACCGTAACTGGAAAATCGATCTGGATATCATCCTGAACATCGGTGTTTTCCAGTTCCTGGATGAGAATTTGGTAATCTGTATCATCAATTAGATCAATGGTAGTGGTATTATTGAGCGTAACGGAAAAGGGGAATTCTACGCGTGTTGCCTCGTTTTGATCGATGAAATCATCAAAAGCCGTAGGGTTCTTGCTGACCCTGGACAGCAAGGACGTAAAAGAGCTATTTTTAGTCGTCGTGTTCACATCTTCTATTTGCTCTATATCTTCTTCCTCCTGGCAAGCTAACAGCAAAAAACATAAAATAAATAAATTAAGATTTCTCATATCTTTTCAAAATTACTGATATTTCTCATAATTAAACAATTGACAAGAGATCTACCCTAAAAAGTAGGGTGTTTTAGTTTTAAATTGTTTATTATTCAGATCTTAAACTATTTATTATGAAACTTATTACTTTTCTTTTAGCCTTAATGACGGTGTCCATCATCCCGGCCCAAAACGTCAATTGGGAAAAACTCGATATAGATAATGCCTTTGGTTACACCTCAACGGTAGATTCTCAGAACAATGTGATCGTTGTAGCATCAGGACCTTTTGAAACGCAAGCCACGACGATGTATATTAGAAAATATGATGTCAATGGAACCTTATTGATGCAAACATCAATTGACGCTACCCAATTATTGAACGATGGTGTAACAGACCATGAAATACCTTATCAAGTCATGACAGACAGTCAAGATAATATTGTTATAGCGGGTGTAAACACATTGATCAACACCAGCACTTCTAGCAGTTGCCAGACGCCGCCTTGCTTTCAATCACAAGCAGCAAAAGTATGGAAGCTTGCTCCAGATGGCCAACTTATATTTAACACTACGTTACCTGATCACAGCAATAATTTTGACCAACTTTTAGATGATAATAACCTTTTAGCAATAGACGCTAATGACAATATTTATTACAATGGTGTAGGTTTGATCACGGATACCAGTAATGATAATGAATTTGGAACCATATTGATCAAGTTAGCACCAGACGGTAGCACGCTATTTACAGATGTTCAGGACATTTTAGGCAATGCAAATTCTATATCACCTGGTGTGATGGCTTATGGTAATGATCTCATAGCAGTAGCTAATCAAACTACCTTTGATAATAAATTAACCGCCCGCGACGGAAATGGCAATTTCTTATGGACAGTCGATCTAGATGATGATATTGAAGAATATAAAAGTATAATTGTGGATGAAAATACAAATGACACCTATGTTCTAGCCGATGCTTTTCCGCCTAATCCTATTTTGACAAAAATTGATAGTAACGGTAATGTCGTTTATACACAAACCTACAGTTTAAGCGAAACGGTTTTATCTGATGGCTTATCCTTTGTAGCAGATGATCAGTTGGTGTTTGCGGCTACGACCTGGGATGACTCAGGAAATGATTCAAGATTACATATAAAGAAGGTAAATGCTTTAGATGGTAGCAATATCTCAGACCAGACGCACACCTTAACTGAAAATCTATCCAGAATAAGAGATGCAGAAGTTAATATGCAAAATGGAGTTTATTATATCGCTGTCAACTCGACCAATAATGGCGGTTCACCATCATCGGGAACTCTGCATGCTTATGATATCAATGGCAACGAATGGCACGCAACAAACCCAAGCCCAAGAGTTCGCTCATTAGCCATAGGGCAAGGTTCAGAAATTTATGTGATGACCGATAATGCCTGGAACCTCTATCAATACAATAGCACTTTATCTGTTGACGGTTTTGAAAGCAACATTTCAGTTTATATTTATCCTAATCCGGTTCAGGATCACTTATTTATCAATTCTCAACATCAAATAAAGCAAATAGCCATTTACGAGCTTAGCGGCAGAAAAGTCTACAAAAGATCAGGAATTTTAGCAAAAAAAACTCCTTTGGATATATCTAAATTAAAAACCGGTGTTTATCTATTACAAATGGAAGCCGATACAGGGAATCGCATAAGCAGAAAGATCATTAAAAAATAGCTGTATGAAAGAACGCTCGCTGAACAACATATGCGAAGAAAGAACATTTTCTAACCTCTATGATCAATACGCTGATGAAGTAAACAACTATTTGTATTACAAATTTGGTTATCAGGTAGAAGCGGCCGAAACTGTTCAGCAAGCCTTCATTAAATTATGGAAAAATTGTAAAAAAGTAGATCCTTACCATGCAAGGGCATTCTTATATAAAGTAGCTAATAATTTATCGCTTAACGTGATCAAGCACGAAAAGATCAAGCTGAGATATGCTAAAGAAAGCCATAAAAGAACAGCTACTCATGAAGATCCGGCATTTGAAATGGAAACTGATGAATTTAAAGATAAGCTGGAAACTGCGCTTGCCACATTAAAACCAAAACAGCGCACCACGTTTTTAATGCACAGAATTGATGGAAAATCCTATAAAGAAATTGCTGAAGCAGAACAAATTAGTGTAAAAGCCGTGGAAAAGAGAATGCATCAGGCATTGGTGCAATTAAGAGAAACGATCAAAAACATTTAAGAAAATGGAAGACAACTACTTAGCAAAATGGATCAATGACGAAGAAGGTCATAGCGTGGATGATCCTATTTTACAACAGATCAAAGAAGTTTCCGGTCAATTAACAACACCATACTTTGATAAGGAAAAAGTATTTAAGAACATACAGCAAAAGAAAACCAGGTCTAAAAGATCGTATATCAACTGGTCAGTAGCAGCAAGTCTACTGGTGATCATCGGCTTAGGGTCGCTTTACCTGTTAAGTTCCAGGTCATTTGAAACAAATGCTATGGCTTCAAAGAACATTCAATTGCCGGACAGATCAAAGGTTAGTCTTCAATCCGGTTCTCAGTTGAAGTTTAATTCACTAAGCTGGTCTTTAGATAGAAAAGTAGCGTTAAGTGGTATTGCTTATTTTGATGTAGAAAAAGGCGCGACATTTACAGTTACCACCCAAAACGGGAATATCACCGTTTTAGGAACTGCCTTTAGCGTGAGTTCAGTTCAGGACCAATTACTGGTAAGATGTTATGAAGGTAGCGTGAGCGTAGAAAAAAACGGAAAGCAATCTATCATAAAACCAGGCGATAGGATTGTTATTGATCAAAAAAATAACCGACATATTACTAAAAACTTAGATTTGTCATTTAAGCAATCCGGACAGGATGATTATTACATTCACAAAAAAAGTTTATCTAAAATAACTGAGCTTTTACAAAGATTTTACGGTATCAAAATTAAATCAAAAGTAACAAGTAAAAAACATTATACGGGAACTATTCCATTATATGATCTTGAAAAAGCATTAAATATCATTACAAACACTTATCAAATAGACTATCAGCAAGAAGCAAAAAATAGTTATATTTTTGTTGGTAATGAATCAACTGAAAAGTAAATTTTTTGGTCTCCTCTTATTATCTAGCTTATGGACTATACCGGCGCAACAGGTAGAAACTGTGCCGCTGCTTAACTTGTTGAAGTCCGCTGAAGAACAATTTGATATCAATTTCAACTATCTCAATGAAGATGTTAATACCGTGCAAGTTCAGCAGAGCGGATTTTCATCTTTAGATGAATTAATAAGGTTCATCCACCAAAACACCAGTCTACAAATCAAAAAAGTTGATCAGAAAACTTATGTGGTCAACCCAAAACCTTATTGCGTAAAAGTAATATCGTTCCGAACGAATAGACCTTTGGCCAACTTTGACGTTACTTCTGATAAGAGGTCAGGTATCTATCAAAAGAAGAACAAATTGCATTTTTCATTATCAGCCGATACTATTACAATTAGTAAGACCGGTTTTGAAAAAAGACAAATTGTAGTAGATGAACTAAAACAAGGTGACTGCATAAAATTTTATCTATCAAGGATCAACACCTTAGATGAAGTTATAGTACAAAGTTTTTTAACCAAAGGCTTACGACTACAAAAGTTTAATAAATTACAACTTCAACCTACAGAATTTGAGGTGCTTCCGGGGTTGGTCAATGCAGATGTGCTTCAAACCGCAGCACAAATTCCGGGTGTTTTTAGCGTAGATGAACGGATATCTAACATATCGGTTCGCGGCGGCACGCATGATCAGAACTTGTTTCTTTGGAATGGCGCGCGTTTATATCAAACCGGTCATTTCTTTGGGATGATCAGCGCCTTGAATCCTTCTATCAATCGGAAAATAGATATTTATAAAAATGCGAGTCCGGCACAATATTCACGTGGTATTTCTTCGGTTTTTGATATCTCATCGGCGATGAATGGAAGTTCATCAGAAAAAGATCAAATAGCGGTGAATTCTATCGCCGCTCGTTTTAAAACCAGCTTTTCTATAAATGACCATCAGCAAATTTCCATTAGCGCCCGGCGTTCTTTTACTGACCTTTTCCGGTCACCTACTTATCAGGCTTTTTTTGATAAAGTATTCCAACAAACCGCATTGACGGATTTTCAAAACGAAGAAAACATACCTTTAGCTATAGATGAAGATTTTTATTTCTTTGATACTTCCTTGCGATATGAAAATCAGATAGATGACAATAACAAACTGGCTTTAAATGCTTTGGCTATTGGGACACAACTCCATTTTGAGCAGATCGATCTGGAGAACAACACCGCTGAGGAGAATGAACTGGATCAGGATTCCTATATAGTTTCGGCCGATTATTCTCATGATTGGAATAAAAAAATGAGCTCTTCCCTACAGGCTCAATTTTCTTATTATCAACAAAATGCTCAAGACAATACCATCAACAGCACCCAACAGACCGATCAATTAAACCGAGTGATCGATGCCGGTCTTTCACTAGAAAATCAATATCAACTTAATGACAACTGGCAATTTAAAGGAGGATATCAATTCTCAGAGATCGGTATCCGGAATAATGTCAATGTAAGCAGCTTATCCATTATCAAGCAACAAAAAAACGTTTTAAGACGTCATTCCGCCTTCCTTGCAGCAGATAATTCTGCGGATAATTATCAATTTTATGTAGGTGGAAACACGAATTATTTTGAAGCTTTTGATAAATGGGTCTTTTCGCCACGCCTTTCATTTGAAACAACCATAGCAAGAAATTTAACGGCTGGGATCAATGGCGAGATAAAATATCAGGCCAGCAGCCAGGTGATCGATCAGCAATCAGATTTTTTTGGTGTAGCAAAGCCGCGCTGGGTTTTAGCGAATGGTGATAACATTCCTATTCAGGAAAGCCGTCAAGTAGATTTCGGGTTGACCTATCAACCGCAGGATTGGTTGCTTCAACTTACCGCATTTCAGAAAAAGGTAGTAGGCATCAACAGCCGCAGTCAGGGCTTTACTGATCAGTTAGAATTGCTGGACCTCATCGGCAACTATGAAGTCAGCGGATTAGAATTCTTTGCCCAAAAACAATTTAAGAATTGGCGCTTATGGAGTTCCTATACCTTTCAGGATAACGCTTATGAGTTTGATACGTTTGATCCGGTGTTCTTTACCAATAATTTTGAACGAACCCATCAAGTATCGGCTGGAATAAGTTTTACCCAAAAGAACTATCTGCTTAGCATCGGCGGGAACTATTTTTCAGGAAGACCGGTCACTCCTATCAATGAATCCGATCCGATATCCATTACGAATACGATCAATTATTTGCATCCCAATTCATCTCAGTTGAGTAATTTCTGGCGTATCGATCTGACCGCAGCTTATAGAAACCAATTTGAAAACTGGCGCATAAAAACCGGGATCGGCATTCTTAATTTAACCGATCGTCAGGTGATCTCTGAGCGTTTTTACAGGTTGCAAAATGATGTAATACAAAAAATTAGGCGTAATAATTTAGGGATTACGCCTAATGTTTTTTTGCAAGCTTATTTTTAACTTATATCACTATCAACTGATCATTTCGCAAGTTTACTTAAGGAACATTTGTAGGGTCTCTTTTACTTTTTGCCGGTCATAGTCTTCATCCTGTAGAGCGAACATGTGCATGAAAATAGGTTTGCCGTCTACTTCCTTATTTAGTTGGATATCAGATGCTTTATCGAATACTTTTTGCCATTCTTCCTTAACAAGCGCCCAATAATCCTGATGTTCTTGCCACCATTCTTGCGCTAACTGGCAACGCTCATCGGGCACTTTTTTATACACATTATAACCTTTTTCTTCGGCTAAGACAATATCTTCCTGACCATCTTGTCGCACGACCTTTTTATTGTCCTGATCGTGAACCCAACCAAAAGGCATGATCTCCTGACGATTGGTTCTTAAAGTAACATTATAATCATCTCTAATGCTAAATTCTCGTCGAGGAAGTGGCGCGGGCGTCGTATCTTCCCAGTAAGATTTTCCATCTACATGCACCCAGGTGGCTGAACCTTCGTATCGCGGACTATCATCTACCTGATAGACCTTTTGCGTCCATTGACCTACCACTTCATCGTAAGGTAGTTTCTTATAGTTCCATTCATTGTCACCATTAAATACATAAAGTTCCTGGTTTTGATAGATCCATTGCTGTCGCCAATGCTTGATGATCTGTTTATCGTTTGGTGGACCAACGATCAATAAGTGTTGAATGGCTATTTCATCTTCTTCATCTTTGATCAATTGCGCCCATTCTAATCCGCCGGTTATCTTATCTGGCGATGCTTCATAGGTAGAATCTTTTGTATGCTGAAAGGTTTCAGAGAAATTGAAAGTCACTTCATAACAGCCACACATGGATTTAATAGCGGCACGATCCTGGTCTTTTTTGGTTTGAGAATATCCTATAACACTTAATAAAAGGAAAATTCCGATACAGTTTAATTTACTCATAAGATTATTTTTTAAAAGTTTTGAGCAAAAATATTATTTTTATTTGGAATAAATATAAATAAAATCATAGATTTGCACTATTATTTAGAATGAGTCTATTTTATGAAGGTTAGATTTTTGGCTTTGTTTTTACTAATTATCAGCATTTCTGCATTAGCACAGGATAATGATCAACAAGATAGTCTTCAGTTTTATGAGCTGGAAGAAGTGATCCTGACGGCAACCCGAAGTGAAAAGAAATCTTCATCCATCCCCATGCCTATTGAAACTATCTCCAGAGAACGTATAAGAAAATCAGGTTTTAGGAGATTAAACGAATTGCTACAAGAGCAAACCGGCATTACCGAAACTATTGATGAAAGTGGTTTTAGAGGTATTCAAATGCAAGGGGTAAGCTCTCAGTACATAAAAGTATTAATAGATGGGCTACCTATTGTAGGTAGATCATCTGGCAATTTAGACCTTTCAAGATTAGCCATTGGGAATATCAGGAAAATAGAGATCGTAAAAGGCCCATCTTCCAGTCTTTATGGTTCTGATGCTTTAGGTGGCGTCATCAATATCATTACGGAAAAACCGAAAAAAGAAAAATTGAACGGTGATGTCAATGCATCATTTGGAACATTTAATAAGGCGGAAACCAATATTAGCTTCAATCAGAAAAAAGAAAATATAGGTTATACTTTTTTTGTCAACGCTCTAAGTTCATCAGGTTACGACCTTAATGATGAACTGGAAGGCAATACAGTTGATCCTTACCAAAACATCACTTTAGGCAATCGACTTCATTTTGATATTTCAAAACGACTAAAAGCAAAAGTCAAGTCAAGACTTTACTATCAAAATATCGATATCAATGGCAATAGCGAAGAATGGGATGCTAACATTATAACAAAAGTAGATCATAAATGGAGTGAATCTATCAATACCATTTACGAGATGTATTATACAAGCTATCAAGCTAATCAGAAAGTATTTGATGAAGTAGGCAACACCTTGTTTGATAGTAACTTTGATCAACAACTTTATCAACCTGAAATTAGAACGATCTGGGATATAAAAGAGGATCAGGAAATCATTACCGGAATAGGCGGAAGGTTTCAAAGCTTAGATCGGAACCTTTTTAAAAGCTCCGTTAATTTTAATTCCCAATATGTTTTTAGTCAATATAGTGTTTCTCCCATCGAGCAGTTGAATATAATAGTAGGCGCCAGATTTGATCAGCATAGCGAATACGAATCGCAACTTAGCCCAAAAATATCAGCCGGTTACCATTTAACGGATGATCTAATGGTCAAAACATCTGTTGGTAGCGGTTTTAAAGCACCTGACTTTAGACAGCTTTATTTGGATTTTACTAATTCTGCCGTAGGCTATACAGTAGTAGGAAAGCGGGTTGAATCAGAAGTCATTGACAGACTTCAGGAAAATGATCAAATATTAAGCTTGATCATAGATGAAGATGACTTAGGCGAACCCTTAAAAGCAGAATCCTCCGTTGGTTATAATGCCGGATTGAAATTTGATAAAAAAAGATACACCATAGATCTTAATTTTTTTAGAAATGATTTTTCAAATTTGATCGATACTAGAATACTGGCTAGAAAAAATAACGGTCAGAACATATTTGGGTATATCAATCGTGATGAAGTCTATACGCAGGGAATTGAAGTTGACGCTAATTATCAGTTAAATGATAATGTGGATGTATCCGGCGGATATCAATTGCTTTATGCTAAAGATGACAACAAAAAAGAAGCTGTAGAGCGCGGTGAGGTTTTTTATCGAGATCCGGAAACATTGGAAACTAAGAAAATTGAGCAGTCAGAATATTTTGGTTTACCTAATCGATCCAGACATTTAGCCAACTTTAAAATTTATTATAAGTGGATTGCTAAAAACGCCTATGTTAACTTACGAATTAATTACCGGAGTAAATATGCTCTTTTTGACACCAACGGAAATGGATTGATCGATGTGTATGATGATTCATTCGTCAATGGATTCTCAACGCTTAATCTAAGCATAGGTAAAACATTCTTAGACGATTACGAACTCCAGTTAGTAGGAGAAAATATTTTAAATAACGAACAAACCGGATTGCTCAACTTGCCCGGCATTAGAGTAACCGCAAGATTACAATATAATTTTTAACCCTAAATTTTTAAACTATGAATACTTTACGATTGATTACATTTTGCTTATTAAGCATTTTTATTGTTAGCTGTTCAGATGATGACGGCGTAGGAACTGAGGCAGAACTATCCCTGGAAACGGAAACTTTTGAAAACTTACATGCACCACAGCAAGGTGGTCAGGGCCAGCCGGTAAGCGGTGAGTTCACAAAGTTTGATTTTGAAACGGGAGATGTTACAGATAGTGATACAGACTGGGATATAGCCTTAAGAGGAACGACCATAGCTGTAAATGGTGGCGAACAAACCGGAACAGATGATGAGCCGGAAAGAACCTCAGACGCTGGCGTCATCATAGAAAGTGGTACTTTTTCAGACATTACACAAGTTCCGGAAACAGAAGATTTTGTACAGGATAGCCCAAATGGTTTTGCCATTCCTTCTGGCAGTGGAAACGGATGGTACAGTTATGATTTTGCGACGAATATTATAAACCCTATTCCGGGTAAAATTTTCATTTTCAAAACCTCTGATGGTCGCTACGCGAAATTAGAAATATTAAGCTACTATAAAGATGCGCCTACTGATATTGACCCTTTTGAAGATGAAGCCAGGTATTACACCTTTAGATATACGTATAATCCCAACGAAGGACAAACCAATTTTGATTAGCCAATTACTGTTAATTGCAATAGATAGAGTGGTATTGATGCCGCTCTATCTTTTATAAGACCACATCTATGAACTTCAATAAAATATTACTCTATATCCTGACCTTGTTTCTTGCAGGAATGATGATCTACGGCAGCGTCAGCAAATTTCAAAAGCCTTTTTCAACACCTAATCAGGTAACAGAAAAAGCCACCCAATATATCGACCAGGATAAACCAAACATCGCCACATTGGTTTTATATATAGGTAGCATGCGACAAACCGGATATGCGTGGCTATTAGTCGGATTAGCGGAGTTGTTATTCGGTATTTTATTGATCATACCAAAAACAAGATTGATAGGCAGTTTAGGTTTACTGCCGTTAACGCTCAATATCCTTTTATTCCATATTTTCTTAGAACCGGAAGAAGTTAAAGGACTTGCTATGTCTATTGGCTTAATGGTTGCGAATGCTATTATCGTTTTTCAATTGGCTAAACAAAAGAATTTTCTTTTGGTAAATTAGTGATGTCTTGTGAATACATTGCCTTCTGATAGCACTTACAGAATTTATCATGACCCTAAATTAGCGTTTACAAATTTTTCCATAATAATATATTGTTAAGCCTTATGCTAATTGCCAAATGAACACAGACTTGCATAATTTGTGGAAATGTATATAATTAAATTACAAAATAATCTATTGGTGTATCTAAGCGTTCAATTGAATAGAAATAACAAACATTTTTGACACAAGGTAGGTATAACGATGCTTGAATTCAAAATTCATCATAACGCCTACTGCATCACAAATCGAAAATCCACAATAGCGCTATTAACTTCACAGATTAAAAATCAATCGTTCAAAATCAATCATTCAAAATCAATCATTCAAAATCAATCATTCAAAATCATTCATTCAAAATCCATAATTCCCTAAAGTCCCTGTATATAACTGCCTAAGCTATCTTTGAACTGGTAGCCTTCCGTGAATCGGTGTTTACTGAGTTTTTTAAAGGCGGTTAAAGACCAGAGCACTAATTCCATAAAAAAGAACTTATCGTCTTGGTTCAATTCCGGCTGATGCTTGTCGATGAGTTGCTCCAGCGGTTCCATTTTCAGGAGACTAGCCTTGTATTCATCATCTGATGCATTGTCTAAGATTTCCACTTCGTTGCCTTCATAGAACCAGGCGATGATATCATCGTAGGGTTTTTTCTCCTCTTTCTTTTCTAGTTTTTTTATCTCTGGAAAGTAATTGATAAATATCGATTTGATCGCTTCGTCCAGTAACGTCATGGCTACCTGATCAGCACCGGCTTGTTCGCCTTCATAAAGCAATTCGATCTTCCCGATGATGGCCGGGATCGTTCCGGTAAAATCAGTTAGCCTTACCTGGGTTTTATCATCACCATTAGCGATGGCTCTCCGTTCCACCGTACTCATTAAATTTTCATACGCTGATATGCTTAAACGCGCACTTACACCGCTATTGGCATCGACATATTCATTATCACGCGCTTCAAAACTGATCTGTTCAAGCAGGTCTTTCGCTACATCAGACATATGAATATCAACTGACAGATCTTCTTGCTTTTTAGCCTCGTTTTGCGTAATGGTCTTTGCGGTTGCAATATCTTTAGGGTAATGCGTTAATATCTGAGAACCTAATCTATCTTTAAGTGGCGTAACGATACTTCCACGATTCGTATAATCTTCAGGATTAGCGGTAAAGATAAATTGAACATCTAATGGCATTCTGAGTTGGAATCCTCGTATCTGCACATCGCCTTCCTGAAGGATATTGAAAAGGGAAACCTGTATTCGAGCCTGAAGATCGGGCAACTCATTGATAACGAACAAACTTCTGTTCGCTCGTGGGATCATCCCGAAATGCAAAACGCGCTCATCTGAATAACTAAGTTTTTGATTAGCCGCTTTTATCGGATCGATATCACCGATCAGGTCGGCCACGCTGACATCCGGCGTGGCTAGCTTCTCTGCAAATCGATGGGAACGATGGAGCCAATCAATAGGTGTATCGTCTTTTTTCTCATCGATGAGGTTTTTAGCATAATGAGAAATCGGCGCAAAGGGATCATCGTTGATCTCGCTACCTCTAACTATAGGTATCCATTCATCTAATAGATTTACCATAAGTCGAGCAATTTTTGTCTTCGCCTGACCTCGTAATCCTAAAAGGTTGATATTGTGCTTCGATAAGATAGCTCTTTCTATTTGCGGTATAACGCTGTTCTCATAGCCGTAGATACCTTCAAAACTATTGGTATTAGCTTTGATATTTTTTAGCAAATTAGCACGCAATTCATCTTTTATGCTTTTAGCAGTGTAGTTGTTTGCTTTTAATTCGCCAAATGTTGTAATATCAGGTTTTGTCATACTCTTTTATTTAAGTCTTCTTTTCTTTTTGTTGTTTTCGTAGTCTTCAAATATCATTTCGCCTAGATCACCTAAGCCGGAGTAAAAAGCTTTTCCTTTGTTGCTGGCTGTAAACTCTTCTACAAATCGTCTTAGATAAGGATCTTGTGTGATCATAAAGGTCGTGATCGGAATATCTAACTTGCGCGCCTGAGCGGCCATATTGTAGCATTTCTCCAGAATATAGGGATCTAAACCGGCGGAGTTTTTATAATATTCACCGTTAGGGAGATTCAAACAGCTGGGCTTACCATCTGTGATCATAAATATTTGCTTGTTTGCATTCTTTTTCCTTCTGAGTATGTCCATGGCCAATTGTAATCCGGCTACGGTATTTGTATGATAGGGGCCAACTTTCAAATAAGGTAAGTCTTTGATCTTCACCGGCCAGGCATCATTACCGAACACGATAACATCTATGCTATCTTTAGGATATCGCGTTTTGATCAATTGTGAAAGTGCCATTGCCACCTTCTTGGCCGGCGTGATGCGATCTTCTCCATAGAGGATCATACTATGACTGATATCGATCATCAAGACCGTGCTCATCTGCGTATTGTAAAAAGTATCATTTACCACCAGATCGTTTTCTGTAAGTTGGAGGTCATCAATACCGTGATTGCTATAGGCATTTTTTAGGCTTTCCGTCATAGCGATCTGTTCAGGCTTGTCGCCAAATCTATAGTTACGTTTATCGCCTGTTGTATTCGCTCCGGCACCTGTGTCCTTACTTTTATGATTGCCTGATTTTGATTTTTTCAGTTTGCCGAATATCTGGTTCAATGCGCGTTGTCTTATCGCCTGCTCGGTCTTATCTGTGATTCTGTATTTCCCTTTGCCATCACCCTGACCGTCGCCATCCGCATCTGGATCAAAGTCGATTTCTTCCCGAATGTAGCCTTTTTGTTTGAGATCTTCTATAAAATCATCAATCGTATAGTCTTCATCGGTAAGATCATATTCCTTATCTAATGCTCTCAACCATTCGATGGCTTCGTCAAAATCTCCGGAAGTGTGCGTCAATAGTTCCTGAAAAATATCCAGCAATTTTTCAAAAATAGACTGTTCCGGCTCGCTGTAAGTGGTAAATCTAAATCCGGTAGCATGTATATCTCGTTCCATAGGATAAAAGTAATGATATGAAAACGATAATGAATTTAAGCAATTGTTAAACTGTTTTAAACGGCACTAGCTAAATATTTACTTCTGAACTGAAAGACCAAAGTAAAGCTTCGTATGATCATCCAAATGCCAAACGCGATCCACACAGAATAAAGCTGCAGCCCGAAGTGATCAGCTAAAAGCAGCGTTGGTATAAAACCGCCGAAGGTTGCGACCAGCAATAAGTTTCTCAGGTATTTTGCTTCACCCAACCCTTTGAAGATACCATCATAGATAAAAGCCAGAGCATTGATAGGTTGCATAAGTAGAACGATCCAGAATACATCCTTAAATATTTCTAAAACAGCAGCATCTTTGTTGAACAATAGACCTATCTGATCATATAGTAAAACACAGATCAAGCCTAATCCTAAAGCGATAATGATCGCATACAAACTGATCTTCTTTGAGAGTCGCCAGAGATCAGGATAATTCCTTTCTCCCAGAAACCGGCCACCCATGGCATTCCCTGCATTGGCATAACCATCTATAAAGAAAGAAAAGAACAACCAGATGTTCATTAATATACTTTGCGCAGCGATGAAGTTCTTACCATAATCGGTTGCATAAGCATTGGCCATATAAATAGCGACATTAAGCGAAGCCGTCCTGATAAAGAGATTGCCACTCATGATGAGCAAGTCTTTCATCTTGGGATTGATATTCCGCTTTACCTTAAAACTAAAAGGGGTTTTATTAACGTAATACCATAAAGCCATAAGGAACATAGTTAATTGCGCCAACAAACTTGCATAAGCCGCACCGATGATGTGAAAGCCTTCAAAAAGACCTTCTATGCCATAAACCAGTAAAAAGTTAAAGCTGATATTGACCGCTGCTCCTATCAGACTGCATTTCATGGCCCAATAGGTATTCTGCATGCCTCGGAATACACCAAATATAGCAAAAGTGAGCAAGGTGAGCGGAAATCCCAGCGCACGAATGCGGTAATAGGATACGGAATATTCCAGTAATTGACCGCTTGCATTATACGCTTCAAAGATGAATGTAGCAGCAATTGACGTAACGATATAAAGCACGAAGCTCAGCAAAAGATTGAACAAGAGAAGCTGCGGCACGAGCGTCTTAATGCTGTTGATACGCTTAGCGCCAAAGCTCTGTGATACATAAGCGGAAATTGCGGTTTTTGTTTGGGCCAATATCCAAATGAGCGCAGAGAGAAAAGAACCTACTATCCCTACTGCACCTTGAGCCGGCACTGAATCATAACTTACATTACCTATGATGGCAACATCTGCCAGAGAGATCAAAGGTTCGGCAATACCAGCAATAATCGCGGGAATAGCTAGTCTATTGATGTTCTTAAAAGTAACTGCAGAAGTTATATCTTTTGCCTTTGCACTCATTTAAAGCAAATCTATACAGCGTTCTAAAGCAATACCTCGCGAGCCTTTGATCAATAAAAGTTGGTCATCAATAGGTTCTTCCTGTAAATGCGCTTTGAGTTCATCAAAATTCCTTAAAAAAAGGAATGTATCCGAACTGAAGTAATGTTCAAAAAAAGCCTCTCCGACTAAGTAAATCCTTTTAAGATCAAGTTGTTCAAGCTGATGGATCGTAATTTGATGTTCCTTGTAACTGCTTGTGCCAAGTTCAAGCATATCGCCCAGGATAACTGACTTTGAACCTCCTTCTAGTAAGGCGAAGTTGTCGATGGCTAATTCCATACTGGACGGATTCGCATTATAGGCATCTAAAATGATCTGATTATTATCAGTCTTTATGAATTGGGAGCGGTTATCCTCAGGTGTAAAATCCGCTAATGCCCTGGATAATGGCTCATTCGGTATACCAAAATAATTTGCCATGCTAAAGGCGGCAGCGATGTTCTGAAAATTATAATCGCCCACCAGATTTGTAAGGACAGACCTATCACCCATTTTCACCTTTAAGAATGGTTTGGCCGATATTAAACTTATGATATCATCCTTATGATTGAAAGGTATCAGGTCACCACCTTCTGATCGATTCCTTTGAAGCTCATCTTTGAGGTCGATGAATATTTTACCACCGATCTTTTTAAGGTAGTCATAAAGTTCGGAATTGGCTTTGATAACACCTTCCACGCCACCGAAACCTTCTAAATGATCTTTCCCAAAGTTCGTAACATAACCAAAATCCGGTTCGCAGATGTCACACAATCGTTCGATCTCTTTTTGATGGTCTGCGCCCAGCTCGATAAGTGCTATTTCGATGGACTCATCTATTTGTAATAAGGAAAGCGGAACACCGATGTGATTATTGAGGTTACCCTGAGTGGCAAATGTTGTAAAAGTAGTGGAAAAGAATGCCTGGCATAGTTTCTTAGTAGTGGTCTTGCCATTACTGCCGGTGATGGCGATGATAGGTGTCTTTAATTTTCTTCTATGGAATCGAGCCAGTTCTTGAAGGGTCTTTAAGGCATCATCTACCAGGATAACATCTTCATTTCTAGGGGTTTCTACTCGCTCATCGACCACTGCTTTTGACGCTCCTTTCTTCAACGCTTCTTCTGCGAACGCGTTCCCATTGAAATGCTCACCTCTAAGGGCAAAATAAATAGAACCTCTGGTTATTTTGCGAGTATCGGTAGAAACTCCTCGACTCTTGATAAATTCCTGATAAAGCGCTTCTATTTCCATACTAAAACGAATAAAAAAACCCTACCAGTATAGTAGGGCTTTATCTTTTTTAGATTGTTCTTTTATCTTCTAGTTCTGCCTTTTTTGGATTTTCCTCCTACTTCAGACATCGCGTTCCTAAAACCTATGTAGTCAGTAGCCATATGTTGTGGATAGAATCTCCTTTGCGCAGGATCAAGCCAATAAGCACGATCTCTCCAGGAACCTCCTTTGTAAACACGCACTTTATTATTGATCAACGTTGTCTTATCACTGGATTCATCATATTTTCTAACTACACCGGAAGAATCGATTTTAGCTTCGTTCTCAGGGGATTTGTACATTTCTTTCTCATCGGCTTTTGGTGTTCCATAGTATCTTGATGATTTTTTGTCTCCATCTCTAAAGTTCCTATTATCAGATTTAGTGAATTGGGTCCTGAGGTAGGTCTCGTCCTCACCTATTTTTTCATTTTCTATTTCACCAGGCAGGCTTCTCGCGATAAGTGTTCCATCGCTTAATGTATCATATTGGACTTCTTGAGGTCCTAGAACCTTTACTTTTCCATCCTCGGTTATAACGTTCTTCGTGTATACATTACCTCTAAAATAGTTAAAGTCGTTGAATTCGTTATCTACGATTGGTCGATACACATCGGCCACCCATTCTGCAACGTTACCGGCCATGTCATAAAGCCCAAAATCGTTTGGTTCGTAGGATTTAATAGGTGCAGTTATATCAGCACCATCACTGCTCCAACCCGCGATACCACCGTAATCTCCTTTGGACTGTTTAAAATTGGCTTTTTGGTCTCCTCTTGTTCTTGCTTCTCCTGAACGCGTATATTGACCGTTCCATGGGTATTTCTTTCTTCCCTTATGAAGGTTATATTCTCGCTTCGAGGTTAAGGCAAGCGCTGCATATTCCCATTCTGCTTCTGTTGGCAGTCTGTATTCCGGATAAAGAACTCCATCTTTTCTTTTAACGTACACATTCGTGCTGTCCTTGTTATTTTGAAGTCTTTGTTGTGTTTGCTTTCCTCCTCTGGTAATAGAGTCACTCCCACCATAAACTTGCTTGGGTGCATTGAGGTAGGTTTCCGTACTAAAGGTTTTGTCCGGAGAATTATCTAGATAAGCATCTCTAGTTGTAAAACCCTCTTCGGATAATTGTTTTTGATTGACCATATCCGTTCTCCACTGGCTGAACTCAGTAGCCTGGATCCAATTCACGCCAACCACCGGATAGTTTTGATAAGCGGGATGTCTAAAATAATTATTTACCATGTTCTCATTAAAACCTAAAGGATTTCGCCAGACCAATGTATCTGGTAAAGCACCGGTATAAATGTTCTTATATCCTTGCTCTTCTGGTGGAAAGGTTTGTTTTAACCAGTCCAGATATTGTAGGTACATTCTGTTCGTCACTTCTGTTTCATCCATATAGAAGGACTGTACATGTTGTTGTGTGGGTGAATTGTTCCAATCATGCATCACATCGTCCTGAACGCGACCCATGGTAAAGGTTCCTCCTTCTACATAAACAAGTCCTGGTGCCGGCTCGTTCTCTTCGTAGTCCGTCTTGTAGTCATTCCCATTCTTTCCGCTCAGGTCCCAGCCGGTCGCACGTGAATTACTACTATAATCCCGAGTATTATTACAGCTGGAAAAAACTAGAAATATAAAGACCAGACAAATAAAGTTGAAAAATGAGTTTGTTCTCATAATACTTATGGTATTTAAAGGTTGCAATATAATAATTAACGGACTATTATCAAGTTTATTTTTGAAATTCTATTTTAAATCCCAAAAAAATCATCCATCCCTTCTGTTTTAAAGATAGGATCGAATATTCTTTTTTAAACGATCTTTTATATACTATATAAGCCTTATTTTCGTTATCGCTTATGGTAATGATACGATAATATAAGTTGTAAAATGAAATACACAAGGTCGATCGTCCTTATCTTATCGATGAACTTGTTCTTTTGTATGACACATTCTCAGAAGCGTGTGACCATACCTTGGGGAGAAACCATCTACAGCTCAGTTGAAAATATGCTTGAATTGAACTATATGGATGATCTTGATGGAATAGTGTTCACAAAGGTCTTAAGCGATCAGATATCTTATGAGCTTACAGACCCTGAACTTATACCTGTGCGTCCGCCTGAAATAGGAAAGCTTAGAAATGCCCCAACTGAACTGGACTTTAAAATTAAAAAACGTAAAGCTGGCAATAGAAGGAAAACCACGATAACGGTCAATGCCATTATCAAGGAAAATAGTCAGTACTTTAAGCTTAGATCCTTTGACCTTCGCCCGGTCCAGAGAGTTGACAACCGCTCAGTGGCACCTAAGAATAATGTAGATCAAATTACCAGCTCAGCTTTAGCTCAGGAGGATTGGTACAAATTCTATGTGGAAAAGACCGGCGTCCATGAGATCGATATTGGTTTCCTAAGTGCTCTAGGCATCAACACTAGCGATATCCAACCCAGCAACATTAGAATATTAGGCCACGGTGGCAGTATGCTTCCATTGCTGAACGCAGAAAATCAATATTATGACCCTCCGGAAATACCACTCCAGATAATCGGTGGCGGTGATGGAAGTTTTGACCCAGGCGATAAGATAAGGTTCTATGCTACGGCAACGGAAGGACAATATGATGATGAGAATGATACACACCTCAACCTTTACGCAGAACGTGCTTATTATTATATCTCGACCACGGCCGGCAATGGTGAAAGGATCCTTTCTTTTTCCCAACCATCAGGTTCACCGGCTGAGATCGTTGAAACATTTGAAGATGTTGCTTATTACGAGGTGGATGAGTCCAGTCCGTCTTTAGTAGGTAGAAAGTGGTATGGTGACAGATTTGATATCGAGACGGAAAGAGCCTATGGCTTTGAACTTCCCAACCTGATAACGGATGTGCCCGTGAATATTACCGTTAAAGCAGCTGCGATCGCGGATAATCAAACCTCCATGAACATCACTATCAATGGTCAGAATGTCAGCACGTTCAATTTGGAGGCTACAGGTGATGATATGCCCTCCACGACGGGTGCGAGCTCCACTCAGATTAGCGTAGACCAGGATTCCATCACCGTGGGATTAAACTACGATAAGAACGGTAATCCTGCAGCTAATGCTTTCCTGGACTACATAAGGCTTGAAGCAAAAAGACAATTGAAATATGAAGAAGGTCAACTGATCTTTAGTTATCAAATGGATAATCCTCAAAACGATATTGTTCAATTCAAAATAACCAATGCTTCTTCTGTCGATCAGGTTTGGGACATTTCCAAATGGACGGATATCAACAGCATTAACAACAGCCAGCAGGTAAATGAATTGACTTTCTCCAGGAACATGACCGACCAGCCCAAAAAGTTCATCGCTTTTGATAACGATAATTTGTTAAGGCCTAGGTTTGAAGGAGGCAACAAAAAGATAAGCAATATTGACCTGAAAGGCAACATCTTTATGAGCACACAGGGACAAATTGAACCTGTAGACTATCTTGTCATTGCCCGGGAATCCTACGTGCAGCCCGCTAAAAGATTGGCGGACTTTAGAGCACAACAAGACGGTCTTACTACAAGGGTTGTCTTCTTAAAAGACATTTATAAAGAGTTCAATTCAGGCAAGGCCGATATAGGAGCGATAAGGAATTTCGTAAAGTACATCTATGATAATGCGCCTAACGGAAACCCGATACGTTTTTTGACCCTGCTGGGCGACACTTCAGTGGACTACAAGGACAGGATACAGAACAATACCAATGTCATCCCTACTTATCAGGAATTACATAGTTCCCGAACAGATGTTTCCTCTTTCATGTCTGATGACTTCTTTACCATGATGGATGGTGAAGAAGGTAGGATGAGCGGAACGGATATGATGGACCTGGCCGTTGGAAGGATATTAGCCGACTCTCCCAATCGCGCGAACGAAATGGTCGATAAGATAATCGATTATGAGAAAAGACCTTCGTATGACCGATATCGGAACAATTTCCTACTGGTTTCCGACGATGTAGACCGTTCCTGGGAATTTTCCACCATCCAGCAAAATCTAGACGACCTGGGTGATGAAATTGAAGCAAACAAGCCTTTTATCAATGTTAAAAAGATCCACTCCGATGCTTTTCAGCAAGAAACCTCCGCCGGTGGCGATCGTTACCCGGAAGCGAAAAGAGAGATCAACGATCAGGTAGAGCTTGGCGTTGCTGTCATCAACTACTTTGGTCACGGTGGTGAAGAAGGTTTAGCTCAGGAAAGATTGGTAACACAAGAATCCGTTCAAAATTGGCTTAACCCGGAACGCTTCAATATATTCGTTACCGTAACTTGTGAATTTACAAGATTTGACAATCCTTTACGCGTTGCAGCCGGTGAGCTATCCTACTACAATACACAAGGCGGTCCAGTAGCCATGATCACCACAACAAGAGCTATTAGCGTTGGTGCCGGTGTTAATTTTAATAATGAGCTTGCTCCTTTCCTATTTGATTATCAGGACGAGGGCATAACGACCGGTGAGGCCGTGATGCAAACTAAAAATACGTTGGGCGGCGACGGAAAGCGTATCGTCTTTTACCTGGGTGATCCTGCTATGAGCTTACCTTATGCAGAACCGAACATTGAGTTAACAGAAATAAACGGATTACCAGTATCCCAGTTCAATGATACGCTGAAAGGACTTAGCAATGTCAAGCTCAAGGGAGAGATCGTTAATGAAAGTGGTCAGCGAGTCACCAATTATAATGGTAAGGTATCTGCCACGCTATTCGATAAAAGGATACAAAGACAAACATTAGGTAATGATAACACAACCGGCGGTAATGGAGAGTTATTGATCATGGACTTCAGCATCCTTGGAGAAGCACTTTTTAGAGGCAATGCAAGTGTAGAAAATGGTGTGTTCTCCTTTGAGTTCATTTTACCTAAGGACACAAAGATTCCCGTAGGAAACGGAAAGATCAGTATGTATGCATTAAGAGATGGGCAATTAGATGATTCTACGGGCAATTTCAACGACTTCCTGGTAGGTGATATCAATGAGAACGCTGGTTCAGACGATCAAGGTCCTCGCATAAATCTTTTCATGAACGATGAATCCTTTGTTGACGGTGGCGTGACGAATGATAGCCCTTTCCTGCTGGCAAAGCTTGCAGATGAAAACGGTATAAATACTGCAGGCTCCATAGGACATGACATCACTGCCATATTAGACGGTGATGAGCAAAACCCCATTAAACTCAACGAATATTACGAAGCAGCTGAAAACGACTTCACAAAGGGTGAGGTTTTCTTTAAACTTCGCGACCTGGAGGAAGGTGAACATACCATAGAACTTAAGGCATGGGATACCTACAACAATTCATCCATTGCCACATTAAGCTTCAGGGTGGAGACCACAGACGGCTTAAAAATAACGCGCGTTTTGAACTATCCTAATCCTTTCACGGACTATACAGAATTCTGGTTCAATCATAACCGACCTATGGAAACACTAGAAGTACAGGTCCAGGTTTTTACTGTAACCGGTAAAGTCGTGTGGACTAAAAGAAAGACCGTCACCACCGATGGATTCCTCTCACGCGATATCACCTGGAACGGAAGGGATGACTTTGGTCAACCCATAGGCAAGGGAGTTTACATTTATAAGCTCACGGTAAAGTCTACCTTTACACAGCAAAAGAAAGAAAAATTTGAAAAGCTGGTCATCCTTTGATACCTAATAAATATATATGCAACTTAATCATCAAAACATGAACGTAATCAATAGATTCATCTTCTTTACCATACTTGGCATTATTTCATTTCCGCTTTTCAGTCAAGACCAACCAGACACACCATCCATAGAGGATAGAGCCATCACCACCGGAGTGCCTTTTTTGCTCATCGCCGGTGATGCAAGGTCTGCTGGAATGGGCGATCAAGGTGTTGCCACCTCAGTTGATGCTTATGCTCAACAATGGAATCCCGCGAAATATGTTTTCTCTGAGACCCAACAAGGTATAGGGCTATCCTATACGCCTTACCTTAGGGAATTGGCAGATGATATAAATCTAGGTCAACTTACTTATTTTAACCGGATCAACCGCAGAAGTGCATTTGCTGGTAGTTTACGTGTCTTTGGTTTAGGAGGCGTAGAATTACGTCAAACACCACAGCAAGTACCTCAGGAAGTTAATCCCACAGAATTATCGCTCGATGGAAGTTATGCCTTACGCTTAAGCGAAACTTTCTCTATGGCAGTAACCGGAAGATATATCCGTTCGGATTTACAATTTCCCGGTTCCGGTGGAGACGGCTCAGCAGCTAATAGTTTTGCTGCTGATATAGCTGCTTTTTATCGAAGTGAGGAAAAGTTCTACAAAAACTTTAACGGAAGATGGCGTATTGGCGCAAAAATATCTAATATCGGTCCTAAAATAAGTTATGATGATGCTGGTAATGATAATTTTATTCCAACCAATTTTAAAGCTGGTGCCGGTTTTGATTTTATTCTTGACGCAAATAATAAAGTATCAACTTCTATAGAAATAAATAAATTACTTGTTCCTACTCCTAAAGATTCTAATGGAGACGGATTTATCAATCAGGAAGACGACTTCTTTACCACTAATGAGTATTCAGCTATATTTTCATCCTGGGGCGATGCGCCTGGTGGTTTTTCAGAAGAATTGAAAGAGATCACCTGGGCTTTAGGGGCGGAATACTGGTATCAAGATAGTTTTGCTTTCAGGTTAGGTTATTTTAATGAGTCTCAGGAAAAAGGTTTTCGTCAATTTGCTACATTGGGTGCCGGGTTCAAGTTTTCTCGTATCAATATAGATACTTCTTACCTTTTCTCTACCGCACAAGGTGTTCAAAATCCTTTAGAAGGAACCCTGAGGTTCAGCTTGACCTTTAACTTTGGCGAAGATACCTACATAGAATACTAAGGACTGGAGTGATAGGTCTTTGTACTTGCATTTCAAATACCTATCTTAGAGGAATGGAACATAAAAGGATAACATCGGAAATCAGGGTCTACGATAGCATACAAGACCTCCCTAAACCAGCCCAGGAGCTTATGCGAGCAGCCATTGGAATAAAGACAGATGCTTATTCGCCATACTCTGATTTCCAAGTAGGCGCTGCCATAAGATTAGCGAATGGCGAGATCATAAAAGGGAACAATCAAGAAAACTCTTCCTATCCGGCCGGATTATGTGCCGAACGCGTAGCTCTTTTCTATGCGTCAGCTAATTTCCCAGACCAGTCCGTGGATATGATGGCATTGACCGCTTCACCGATCGATGCGCCAAATGATCAGCCGGTTCCACCCTGTGGCTCTTGCCGTCAGGTTATCGCTGAATACGAATTTAAGTTCAAGAAACCCATGGAGATCTTTTTCATGGGAGATAGAGGGAAAGTACTAGCGGTAGAAAGTATCAAAACCCTGCTTCCCTTAGCATTCGACCGTTCTTTCCTAAAATAAAATATCGGTCAGGAATTCAAACGCCATATTTCAAAGTTCAGGATAGCAGCGAACAATACCCATAATAAATAAGGGATCATCAGATAAGCCGCTCTTTTATCAGCTACGCTAAACCGTTTCATCGTCAGTAGGATAAGAACGATGAGGACAATGATGACGAACAATGCGCCTAAAGGCTCTTGAAGCCCGAAGAAAACGACAGACCAGCTTAGGTTCAGGAACAATTGGAACAAAAAGTGATATAAAGCCGTTTTCACCCATGCATGATGTAGACCGCGATACCAAACCAATCCTGCAGCTATTCCCATCATGACATATAGAAGCGTCCAGACCGGTGCAAAAAGCCAGTTAGGCGGATTAAAAAATGGCTTTTCTAATGTTTTGAACCATCCGTCAACACTGGTTTGTGTAGCTATAGAGCCTAAAAAACCAATCAATAAACATGCTCCAATAGCAATTGATATTCTGTTAAATAACCGGATGTTCATAAATTAAATTTGTTGTAAAATATAAATAATTTTGTTTATATCAAATTTATATCTGCATCAACTCAAATGGCAGTATATTTGAAAAAAATATCATGCTTCCGCAAGACTTTGTTTTAAAAGAATATAGCCAGCTGGCTGATAAAGGAGAATTTTCAGCTCAAGCGCCCAGCAATATTGCCTTAGTAAAATATTGGGGGAAGAAAGATGAGCAAATTCCTTGCAATCCATCTATCAGTTTTACCCTAAAAAAAGCTCAAACCCACACAAAATTCACCTTTGAAAAAAGGCAACATTCAAATGATGAGTTTGATATAGAAGTGTATTTTGAAGGGAAAAGAGAAAAATCATTTGAACCTAAAATTATCAATTTTTTTCAACGCATTCAGGAATATAGCGGCTTTTTAAATACATATAAAATTAAAATAGCGACAGAAAACACATTTCCGCATAGTAGTGGCATTGCTTCTTCTGCCAGTGCCATGGCTTCTATAGCTATTTGTATTATGGAGATAGAAAAAAGCATTAACCCTAAAATGACAAATGATTATTACTATAAAAAGGCTTCTTTTTTAGCAAGATTAGGATCCGGAAGTGCTTGTAGAAGCATTACAGATCAGGTGGTTCTCTGGGGAAATACCTCTGATTACAGAGAAAGTTCAAATTATTATGGTGTTGGCATATCTGATGTTCATTCAATATTTAAAGATTTTCAGGATGCCATCTTATTAGTTGACGCCGGCAAAAAAGCCATTAGTAGCAGTCAGGGGCATCAGCTCATGCATCATCATCCTTACGCTGGTCAACGATTTGAAGAAGCAAAACAAAATACTAAACGTATGTTGCATATACTTAAAGAAGGAAACCTGGATGATTTTATAAAATGCGTAGAAAAAGAAGCTCTATCACTACATGCTATGATGATGACAAGTTCACCTTATTTTATTTTGATGCAGCCTAATACTTTAGAGATCATTCAAAAAATATGGACCTTTAGAAACGAGACAAACATCCCCATTTGCTTTACTTTAGATGCCGGTGCTAACGTCCATTTGCTTTATCCTAAAAGAGTTGCTGACATAGCTAAAGAATTTATTGAGCGTAAACTATTAAATTTTTGTCAAAACCATCGTGTCATCTATGATGAAATAGGTTGCGGTGCAAATGTTATAAATTAGTAGTTTATTCTGAAAAAGTTTATAATTTTGTGAAAACTAATTAATTGTTTTGCTTGTTTAATTATTTTAGCAGTATTATTAACACCTATTAAATTATGAAAGGGCCTTTATTTTACTCAAAAATTCTTCTGTTTGGAGAATATGGCATCATCAAAGATTCAAAGGGTTTATCAATTCCTTATAATTTTTATAATGGCGCATTAAAAATAGATGAAAACTTAAACGAGAAAGCAAAAAAAAGCAATTATCAACTTAAAAGATTTTATTATCATTTAGTTAAGATGGTGCAGAATAATGATGACCTGGTGGACTTTCAGTTTGATAAACTAAAAAAAGACATTGATAACGGAATGTATTTTGATAGTAGCATTCCGCAAGGTTATGGAATAGGTAGTAGTGGCGCCTTAGTGGCTGCTATTTATGATAAATATGCGACAGATAAAATAACCGTTTTAGAAAATCTGCAAAGAGAAAAATTACTTCTTTTAAAGCAGATCTTTGGGAAAATGGAAGCTTTCTTTCATGGAACTTCATCCGGTTTAGATCCGTTAAACAGCTACTTGAGTTTACCGATTTTGATCAACTCAAAAGATAACGTAGAACCTACTGGCATTCCTTCTCAAAAGAAAAGCGGTCAGGGAGCGGTTTTCTTGTTAGATAGTGGCGCGCAAGGCGAAACCCAACCCATGGTCAATATCTTCATGGAAAACATGAAAAACGATGGTTTTAGAAAAATGATCAAAGATAAATTTGTTAAACACACAGATAACTGCGTAGAAGATTTCCTAAAAGGTGATTTTAAATCGCTTTTTGGAAATATGAAACATTTATCAAATGTTGTTTTTGATCATTTCAAACCTATGATTCCTGAAAAATTTCATCAGCTCTGGAAACATGGTATTGATACAGGCGCTTATTATTTAAAGTTATGCGGTTCCGGTGGTGGTGGCTACATATTAGGATTTACTCAGGATCTGGAAAAAGCAGATAAAGAGTTAGAGGGCTATCATTATGAAGTAGTCTATACCTTTTAAATCCTTATTGTACCATTCCTATGCAGCAACTTAGGAATATTTTCTTTAAGTTGGTTTCCTTGTTCTCTGTCGTAAGAGGTTACAATATTCTGGTCATTGTGATAGCTCAGTATTTGGCCTCTGTTTTCATCATGGCGCCTGAGGCGTTTTCGTTGCGTGATATCTTATTGGACATCAATTTATTTCTCATCATTCTTGCGGGTGCTTTGGCCATTGCATCGGGTTATATCATCAATGATTTTTATGACGCATCAAAGGATATCATCAACAAACCTCAAAAGACGATGATCGATAATCAGATCAGTCAACAGTCTAAGTTAAGTCTTTATTTTGTTTTAAATTTTCTTTCGGTTATCATCGCCAGTTATGTCTCTTTTAAGGCGGTTTTATTTTTTGCCGGCTATATTTTTTTTATTTGGCTGTATTCTCATAAATTAAAAAGGTATTTTTTTATTGGTAATCTCACAGCATCCCTATTATCTATTGTACCTTTCTTTGCCATCTTTGTTTATTATAAGAATTTTGAGATCATCATTTTTGTTCATGCTGTTTTCTTATTCTTATTGCTTTTGATCAAAGAGTTAACTAAAGATCTGGAAAACCTTAGAGGCGATTTTGCATTAGATTACCAAACCATACCGGTTAAATACGGAATAAGATTTTCTAAACAGTTGATCAGTATTTTAGTGATATCTACCCTATTTCCCATTGCTGTTTTACTATTGAACTTTGAAACCGGCTATATGAAATGGTATTTCCTGTTTACGGCTCTGCTGATGGTTATATTTCTTTATACTTTATGGATGACAATAAAAACCAGGCATTATTTGATATTACACAATTTGATCAAGTTCATCATCGTAGCCGGTGTACTCTCCATTTTGCTCATCGATGTAGAGGTGCTGATAAAAAGAGTCATCGATTAATCTAAGATTCATTCTTGATCTAAAAGCTAGATCAATTATTCTACCTTTGCAAAAATGAGCGTAATGACAAAAAGCAAATCTTATAAGCAGAAAAAATCAGGTAATCAACAAAAGGCAAAAGCTGCTGTTGATCCGCAAACAAAAAATGCTGCAAATGGAATGCGATTAAATAAATATATTGCTAATTCAGGAAAATGCTCCCGTAGAGATGCTGATATCTATATAGCATCCGGAAATGTAAAAGTCAATGGAAAGGTCATTACTGAAATGGGATATCGTGTCCAATTAGTTGATGAAGTCATTTTTGATGGACAACGCATCGATCCCGCGCCAAAGGAATACGTGATTCTGAATAAACCTAAGGGATTTTTAGTCACCGGCAACCCTAATAAATCTGGAAGAACGGTGATGGATATTCTTACCAATTACACCAAAACTAAATTAGCACCAGTAGGTAAATTAGATAACAGAGCTACCGGCTTGATTCTCTTTACTAATGACGGAACCCTTTCCAAGAAATTAGCTTCATCAAAAACCAGTTTAAAACAGCTTTTTGATGTCAACCTCAACAAACCGATGAGTGTAGAAAACCTGAGAACCTTACAAAAGGAAAAAATATTTATCGGCGGAAAACCGGTGATCATCAATGATGCTGATTACGTTAAAAATAAACCCAAAAGAAATATAGGAATCGAGATCACTTCTACTGAAGATCATATTATCCCCAAGATCATGACCAAATTAGGCTATGAAGTAGAAAAACTAGACCGCGTTAAATACGGCGAGATCACTAAAAAAGACCTTCCTCGCGGTATGTGCCGCCATTTATCAAAACAAGAAGTGATCAACTTAGGTTTGTTGTAGATCTATGATAAATTAGGGGTTATGAAATAGTTGTAAAACTTTTAGCTTCAATAGTCACACATCTCAAATCTCGTATCTCACGCTCCACTTTCCACATAACACATTTGGTGTCAAAGGTTCAAATTCAGAATTCAGAATTCAAAATTCAAAATTCAAAATTTCATCACTCGCTTCTCGATACAATTCTAGCTTCGCGGAATCACTCGAAGCTCGTAGGAAAAGAATTCAGAATCTCAAATCCAATATCTCAAATAACGCATTTGGCGTCACAGGTCTATTATCTACAAACGCTAATCCGCTAATACACTTCTGGAGATAACGATCTTTTGTATTTCAGATGTTCCTTCATAGATCTGGGTGATCTTAGCGTCGCGCATCAATCGCTCTACGTGATAATCTTTCACATAACCGTTTCCACCAAAGACCTGAACAGCTTCTGTAGTAACATCCATCGCCGTTTGTGAAGCGTGAAGTTTCGCCATAGCACCACTTAGGTCGTAATTCTTACCGGCATCTTTATCGCAAGCGGCTTGCATCACCATGTGTCGGGCGGCGGAAATTTGCGTGTACATATCCGCAATTTTAAAAGCGATCGCTTGATGATTTCTAATTTCGGTACCAAAGGCTTTTCGGGTTTTGGAATATTCCTTAGCCAGTTCATAAGCACCGGATGCAATACCTAAAGCCTGACCCGCAATACCAATTCTACCGCCGGATAGCGTTTTCATAGCAAACTTAAAACCAAAACCATCTTCAGCGATCCGGTTTTCCTTAGGCACTTTTACATCGTTAAAGTTCAGTGAATGTGTATCGCTTCCGCGGATGCCTAATTTGTTTTCTTTTGGACCAACTTCAAAGCCGTCCCAGTCTTTTTCTACTATAAAAGCATTGATCCCACGGTGTTTTTTTTCGCGATCGGTTTGTGCAATGACCAGGTAATAATCCGCTGAATTTCCGTTTGTGATCCAGTTTTTGGTACCGTTTAACAAGTAATGATCTCCTTTATCTATCGCTGTTGTTTTCTGAGATGTAGCATCGCTTCCGGCTTCCGGCTCGCTTAGACAAAAGGCACCTAATTTTTCGCCGGTAGTTAATTGGGAAAGATATTTTTCTTTTTGTGCTTTTGTTCCATATGTATCTAATCCCCAACATACTAATGAATTATTAACCGATACAACCACAGATGCAGAAGCGTCTATTTTAGACAGCTCTTCCATGGCGATGATGTAAGAAACAGTATCCATTCCGCCGCCGCCGTAATCCGGTGAAGCCATCATGCCCATAAAACCTAATTGGCCCAGTTTTTTGATCTGTTCTTTAGGAAAAATTCCTTTTTCATCTCGCTCTATGACGCCTGGTTTTAATTCGTTTTGCGCAAAATCTCTTGCGGCTTCCTGAATCATCTTGTGTTCTTCGGTATAATTAAATTCCATTAATTTTTGTTTAAAATAAGTAACACAAATATAGTTGAAATTGATGAAATCCGAATTATCCGGCTTATATTTTAAAAATTGTTCAATTATTAAACTTGAACAATATCCGCAAACCGGACTGATGCACTTTCTTTTCCAGCCGATTTTGATGTAAATTTGAGAAATGATATTAGTAAAATGAAAAGAAATTACAGTTATGCTATTGGCGTGATGTCCGGCACTTCTTTAGATGGCGTAGACCTTTGCTACGTGCGGTTTTATCAAGATGAATTTTATAAATGGCATTATCACATTTTAGCAACCGCCTGTTATCCGTATCCGGAAAATTGGGTTGATCAGTTGGCTAAAGCTCATCAAATGACTGAAGCTCAGCTCAAGCAACTCGACATCACTTATACAGAACTCATCGGTTATCATTATATCAATAAGTTCATTAGTGAATTCCAACTTAAAAAGATTCATTTTATCGCCACGCATGGTCATACGGTCTTTCATCAGCCGGAAAACAATTATACGCTTCAAATTGGTAATTTACCTTTATTGGCAGATATTATAGGCTATCCGGTTGTTTGTGATTTTAGGGTTCAGGATGTTCAAAAAGGCGGTCAGGGCGCGCCACTTGTGCCAATGGGCGATAAACTCTTGTTTGATGAATATGATACCTGTGTCAACATTGGTGGATTTGTAAATATCAGTCGGCAATACGAAAACCGGTTTTTAGCCTATGATACCTGTCCGGCCAATAAAGTGCTGAATCATTTGTCGCAACAACTTGATTATCCGTTTGATGAAAAAGGCCAATTAGCAGCATCCGGAAAAGTAGATCAGTCATGTTTAGCAAAATTGGATCAACTGGATTTTTATCGGCAAAGACCGCCCAAATCATTAGGATTAGAATGGGTAGAAAAAGAGATTTTCCCTATTTTAGAAAACAGTGAACTTTCAGTAGAAGATCAATTGGCTACGTTTACTCAACATATAGCTAATCAATTAGGAAAGCATCTGGAAAATTCAAAATCAGTGTTGATGACCGGCGGCGGCGTCTATAACAAACATCTTATCGATCTATTAAAAGAAGAACTTGGCCAGAAACTCATTATTCCAGACGATCAGCTTATCAATTATAAAGAAGCATTGGTCTTTGCTTTCCTGGGATTGTTGCGCTATCAGGGTGAGAACAACATTTTAGCATCTGTCACAGGCGCGCCGCAAGATCATTGCGGTGGTTTTATTTATAAGCCACAAGAAACATCAGCTTAGTAATTTTAAATTATCTTTGTCGATCATGCAAGACGTCACAAAAGACCATCGATCCGGATATGTTTCAATAATTGGTCAACCTAATGCCGGAAAATCTACTTTTCTCAATGCCGTTTTAGGTCAAAAATTAGCAGCTACCAATGAAAAAGCACAAACGACAAGACGTAAGATTCTGGGCATGTTTAATCAGGAGGATCATCAGGTCGTATTTACAGATACGCCAGGTATTTTAGATCCGTCCTATGAATTGCAGAAGTTCATGATGAAAACGGTTATTTCATCTTTTCAGGAAGCGGATGTTCTTTTACTAATGGATGATCTGCAGACGGAAAGACCACTTCACGAATCGATGATCGATCGCTTAAAAAAAGCAGAACAACCGGTGATGATCGCCGTCAACAAGATCGACATCAGCAATCCGCAGCAACTTAAGGAAAGATTGGATTATTGGGAAAAAGCCCTACCCAACGCGGCTGTTTTTGGCATTTCGGCTTTGTCAAAATTTGGCGTTCCCGAATTGGTAGAACAAATCAAAAAGAAGCTACCCGTTTCTCCACCATTTTTCCCTAAAGATCAGATCACCGATCTTCCGGAACGCTTTTTTGTCAATGAAACCATCAGAAGCAAAGCTTTGGTTTATTACAAAAATGAAATTCCTTATAGCATTGAAGTCCAAACCGAAGAGTTTCTTGACGAACCGGATATTTTAAAAATACATTCCGTAATTTATGTCGAACGCGAGTCCCAGCGCGGTATCATCATCGGTCATAAAGGTCATGCCTTAAAACGATTAGGAACAGCTGCCCGACAGGAGTTGACCACTTTCTTTGGCAAAAAGATATTCTTGAATCTGCATGTCAAGGTCAACAAGAACTGGCGGAATGATGAACGCCAGTTGAAAAGATTCGGATACGATAATGATTGAAAGTCAGATCTTCGAGTTGGTTGTCAAGTGAAATGATCACTTCTTTTTTGAACTTTTAAAACCCAAATAAGCACCGGCTAAGGCCAATAGCCATAGAAAAGCCGTAATACTTACGTCATTAACGTTACCGGAACCACTACTACCTGGACTTGGCGGTGACGGTGGACCACCGTTTCCGGGCGGACCACTCTGAGCATACGTTGCTATGCTTAAAAATAAGTACAGGAACATCAATAAAATGGGATATCGCTTCATTTTCATAGGGCTTTATTTCACGAGGAATGGAATGGTCTGGGTTTCTTCTTTGCTACTTATTTTCAAAAGATAGCTACAAGATGGTAAATTTGAAAATTCCAGGGTTTCTTGTTGTTGAACCCTGGTTCGTAGTTCTTGATGGATCTCCTGACCCAATAAATTGAACACCTTTAGGTTAACAGAACCCTGCGATACCAGTTCCGATAAACCGTTAATATGGAGTCGCTGATCCTCAACCGGGTTAGGATAGACTTTAAGCGGACTTTCTGCAAAAGCGTCGCTTCCCAGGGTAACCGTATCAAATACCAGCTGGAAACGGTCGCCGGCCACACTAGCTGGAATACTGCTATCTACACTGAAAGAAACAGTGTTTGTGTCACTACTAAGATCGGTATAAGTGTCTAAATAAGCATCATAAAGCTGAACATCTGCATAATCCATTGCATGGATATCGATCTCAAAATGATAATCAGCAGATTGGTAATTTCCGGTGTAAAAGTTAACAGTTTCATCTTCAAGTGGGATGGCCCTGGATTCTATGGCCATATAATTATTGTTGTTGACCAAAGAGAACCATTCCAGATCGTTCCATAACTTAGGCGCATCGAAGTTATTGACCGCATTACTAAAATCCGAATCAAATTTTACAAGAACGCTATCTTTAAGCTCTTGTTCGTCATCATCAAATAAATTGATCGTGATAAATTGATCGGTTGAAGTATCATCATCGGAGAATGTATCTACGTTGTTCACATGGGTTGATTTAATGGACTCAACAAATGTTAATGCCGGAGAGGGACTTGCCGCTGTGGTTTCCACAAAAAATGCCTGATTAGGTTGAAGGAATCGATTAGCATCTGTTCCGGTAGATGGTGCAGTAGAAATATTTCCATCAGCAGCACCTGTACCAAGTTCGATCGTTACATAGCCACCATTACTGGTGATATGCGGATCATAGATATAGGCATACTGACCACTAAGATCGGTATTATGTTCTTTAAGTAATAACTCAAAATCCACCTGCGCCTGATACGGATTTCCTACCAAACTAAAGTCACCCTGATTTTGTGCGAGTTCACCCACATCAACGCCAATTTCCACATCGCCAGTTACGATCTGTCCGGTAGCTCTTAAAGTTGTGGCCGGACCAAGCGCTGAATTCGAATTAAGCGAAGTGCTGCGATCACCTCTTATCAACATGGCATAAGCATCGCCGGCCTCTAAAACATCGCCAGATTGATTCGTACTGTTAACCGCTTCCCAACCTTGTGTGCCTGCATTCCGTTGAAAAAGCGATGCATTGCCGGTATAGGTTTGATCAAAACCATCTGCTCCGGTATCAGAACCGGTGATATGGCTTCCATAACCGGCTTCATAACCCGAATCACCAGGATTTAAACCGCCTTGTTACCAGTTGTCAAAAATAGTTGGGTTTGCTGAATTTTGTGTATCAACCGAAGTACACAAATAGCGAAAAGACCTACTGTTTGCCGGCACGTAACGCTCAATCTGGAAGCCTTTCCCACGAATGCGGGTATTGGTTGGTACTTCGTCTAATGCAGCCGCTTGGGAAGCCGTACTTCTAAAAATGATAGTTCCTTCTGATATAAAATCACCATCAATGGTCAACAGATGTTCTATAATTAAAGTTGCTCCTGATCTTACAGTAACATCATTCACCGTAGTTGCGTTGTTAAGCGTGGCTGTTTCGGATTCTACAAAAAGATTTTCAGTAGTGCTTTTATTGCCATCCGGATTACTTCCTAAACCTTCTGTGATCCAGGTATCTGTATCATTTACATAAATATAGTCGTTTTCGCCTTCATCAGGGTTCATTCCAATACCATTGGTTGGACTAGCTTCAATTGTCCATTCGCTTGGCGTGTAGGTGGTGTTGGATTGACTGATTGTTGATATTGTTCTGTAAGCACGCGTATCCGAATAATTCCATAACTGTGAAGTATTACTATCAGCAATAACTCCGTAAACATCAAATAAACTCGCTTCTGTATCATCGGTTGATAGATATGTGGCGTCATCACCATTAAGGTTGATGGTACCAGATTCTAAATCAGCTTTGACACCATATTCGGATGAAAAATCAGCTGAGTTTAGTGCGATTATATAATATAGCTCAATAAACTTTTAAGAACCCGTCAACTTCTTGATCATTTTCTGAATACGGTCATCTAATTTTTCTGATGATAGTTTTTCGCGTAAGCGATCTGTGATTATAGGAAACGAAAAAGGCGTAGGATATTGACAGGGTTTCCAAACGATTTCCTGAGCTTCAATTCGCTGTAAAGCGGTTATCAACCTTCCTTGCTCTAAAGTATATTCAAAGGTTTCTGTAAAGGCTTGTCTAAATAACAAGTTTTCCGGTTCGTTGTCTTTAAATACATCAAAAAGCAATTGGGAGCCGGATTGTAAATGCTTGCTTTTCACCGCTTGCTGCGGATACCCGGTAAACAATAATCCGGCGATAACCGCAATATCCCTGAATTTTCGTCTGGCCATCTCCGTCGCGTTTAAACTTTGCTCCAGATCAGATAAAGCATCTTGAGCGGTAAATAAATTGTTATCGATAATTTGCTCGATATCTACCGGCTGATCGGATAAAAGCTCAAAGCCATAATCATTAAATGCCAGCGAAAAAGAGATCGGTTTTAATAAACTGATGCGGTATCCGATCAAACTGCCCATCGCTTCATGTACAAATCTCCCTTCAAACGGATAAAAGATATGATGATAACCATCGCGGGTTTTAAAAGTTTCGATCAGCATCTCGTTTTGTTTGGGAATGATGGATTCCATTTCCTGCCTGTCAAAAATAGGTTGCAAGGCCTGAATTTCCCTAGATTCTAAATCTCGCTGATACAATTCTTCCCGCAACATTTCGCTCATTTGAGAAGATAAGGTCAATCTGCCGCCCATCCAACTTGGCACTTTGGCAGTTATCTTTTTTGATCTTCTGACTAAGACCTGCATTTGCTTAATGCGAACCAGCTCTAAATTCCGTCCGGCAAAAGTAAACACATCACCCGGCGAAAGTTTAGAGATAAACCATTCTTCAATAGAACCTAAAAATCCGCCTTTTAAATATTTTACCTGTAAGATAGCATCGCTGACGATCGTACCGATCTGCATCCGGTGTCGCATCGCAATCCCGCGATTTTGAACGATATATTTGCCGTTTTCATCAATTACAACTTTTTTATACTCATCATAAGCGTGTAGCGAATTTCCGCCGTATGTTATATAAGAAAGCGCCCAATGCCATTCATCATCGGTAAGATCAGCAAAGCAAAAGGTTGATTTGATCTCCGGTAAAATTTCATTTGGATAAAAACCGTCAGAAACTGCTAATGTGGTCAGATATTGGACGAGAACGTCATAAGCTAAAATGACCGGCTGTCTATCTTCAACCGCCTGATCTTTGACGGCTTTTTGTAAAGCAGAAGCTTCTACTAACTCGATAGCATGCGTAGGTAAAAAGTAGATATAACTGGTTTCACCGGGACGATGACCGCTTCTTCCAGCACGCTGTAAAAATCGGGCAACACCTTTGGGTCCGCCGATTTGCACAATGGTTTCTACCGGTGCAAAATCTACACCCAGATCAAGACTTGAAGTACAAACGACCGCTTTTAAAGATTCGTTTCTGATGGCATTTTCTACCCAGGTGCGCGTTTCTTTATTGATACTTCCGTGATGCATCGCCAGTTCTCCGGCAAATTCTGGATGTTTTTCCAGTAATTTTTGAAACCAGATCTCGCATTGCGAGCGTGTATTCGTAAATAATAAGGTGGTTCTCGAATTCTTGATGATATCTGCAACTTCTTCTAATTGCTGAATGCCTAAATGCCCGCGCCAGGGAAACTGGTCCATCGATTGAGGTAAAATACTCTTCACGATGATTTCTTTCTTAATATTAGCTTTGATCAATTCAGACTTCTGCAACATTTGCGGGTCATTGCCTAAAAGGACTTCACGACCCTGATCTAAATTACCGATAGTAGCGGATATTCCCCAAATTTGAAGTTTTGAGCAAATCGTTTTCAATCTGGATAAACCTAACTCAACCTGAACGCCACGCTTAGTTCCTAAAAGTTCATGCCATTCATCAACAACGATAGAGTGACAATTTTTAAACAACTGATCATATTTTTTTGATGCCAAAAGCAGTTGCAAACTTTCCGGTGTAGTGATCAAAAGGTCCGGCATATTGCGTTTTTGCTTGCTACGTTGAGAAGTAGAAGTATCACCGTTTCTGATATCAACGGTGATATCGGTATCAAAATGATCGGCTAATCTTTCAGTGGCTTGTTTGATCTCATGCGAAAGCGCTTTGAGCGGTGTGATCCAGATGGCTTGTAAGGCTGATTTTTTCTTTTTTCGTTCAAGGATCTTGAGCAAAATGGGCACCCAAAGCGCATAGGTTTTCCCACTTCCGGTAGGTGCGTTCAAAAGTCCATGACAACCTCTCTGATGGGCTTCCCAGGTGGTTTTCTGGAACGGGAACGCCTGCCAGTTTTGATCATTGAACCATTGATCAACGATTTCTGGGTTTGACATCTTCTTACTCATCTTCATCCTTCAAATCTAAAGGCTACAGATGGGAAATAAAGCGGAACAAAAGTTAAATGACGGATCATCCGAACCAAACATCAAGTTTATACACCAGGGTAACCAAAGCAGCTAGTATCGTGGCAATAAGAACACCGCGGGCCATATAGACCTTATTTTTGTTCAACAATATGAAAAAAGGTAAGAAATTGATCGCAGCACCAAGTGCTATGATACTACCTACGAGATTGAACTCTTTGATCTTATAAAAGGCATCGGTAAAGTTTGCATCTATGAAGATCAGGATGTACATGAACATTCCCAGGATATTGGCCGCAAAGCCTAATAACATACCCAGAAAGATTTGTAACCTCATTTTATTCAATGTTCCAGTGGTTTAGTTCTTTTAAAGTATGATAAGCGGTCAGGTCGAATTGAACTGGTACAACGGACACATAATTGTTCTTGAGCGCCCATTCATCGGTATCTTTTCCACCATCTTCATCCACAAATTCCCCAGTAAGCCAGTAATAATCACGCCCTTGTGGTGTTTGTCGTTTATCGAAGTTCTCTACCCAATGGGCATTTGCTTGCCTACAGATCTTGATGCCGTTCAGCGCGACATCACTTATCGTAGGAATGTTCACATTGAGCACTACACCTTTGGGAAGACTGTTTTTCAACACTGACCTGGTAATTCTTAATATGAATTCATCCGTATGAGAGAAGTCTGCGTCCATCGCGTAATCCAATAAGGAAAAACCAATGGCCGGAATTCCATTTGTTCCCGCTTCAACAGCAGCGCTCATCGTTCCGGAGTAGATCACATTGATCGATGAGTTAGAACCATGATTAATTCCGCTTACACATAAGTCTGGTGTTCTATTTAGTATTTCTTGCGTGGCAATTTTTACACAATCAGCAGGCGTACCAGAGCAGCTGTATTCATCCCAGCTTGCATTCTGATCAATCGTGACAGGATCGCAATAAATATTATCGCTCACCGTGATGGCATGTCCCATTCCACTTTGCGGTCTGTCCGGCGCAACTACGATAAGGTCGCCCAGGTCTTTCATCAAATAGATCAGATGACGGATGCCCCTTGCTGTAATCCCATCATCGTTAGTTACTAGAATTAAAGGTCTTTTCTCCATGGATCTTAAAAAGATCAAAAATAAGTATAATAAGCATTTAGCCGATGGAATCATTACTAAATATTCACATCCGATTTTAAACTTCACTTAAAAAAAGGTTTTAGATGTTACATTTTAGTATTTTTGATTTTAATTATTATTTACCGATTAAAACCATATCATGAAAAGGAATGCATTTTTGATACTGTTGAGCTTGTTATTAGCAATGAGCTCGTGCAGTTTTACCACCAAGAAGTTCGACACCGATAAGAAAAAAGATAAGGTGCTAATAGAGTTAATAACTTACGTGCTTAACGAGTATCATTTTAATAAGGCCGATATCGATAATAAATTCTCAAAGAACGTTTACGATAAATACATCAAGGAGGTCGACCCTCTACATCGAAACTTCTATCAGAAGGATATTGACGAGTTCAGGGAATATCGAAAGGAAATAGATGATCAGATCAACAACAAAAAACTCGAGTTCTTTAATTTGACCTACAACAGGTTACAGCAAAGAATAAAAGAAAATAAGTCCATCTATAAGGAAATATTGAAAGAAGGATTTGATTTTCAAGTGAAAGAAAAGGTAAATAATGATTATGAGTCGCTGGACTATCCTGATTCGAAAAAGGAAATGAAGGAAAGATGGAGAAAACAGCTTAAACTGAACACACTTTCCTCCTATTACGACCTTTTAAGTGCTCAAAAAAATAATGAAGAACTGAGCGAGGAAGAAAAAGTAAGTCAGGACAGTTTAAAACGGAAAGCGATCAGCATGACCAGAGATGCCCTGGAAAACTTCTATGAGAACCAGGAAGACCTGGAACGTAAGGACTGGTTCAGCATGTACCTCAATGCCATAACCAGTCAGGTAGATCCGCATACAAACTTTTTTGCTCCCAGAGATAAAGAGCGGTTCGACATTTCCATGTCCGGAAAGCTAGAAGGCATAGGAGCAAGACTACAAAAAGAAAGAGACCACATAAAAATAGTGGAAGTGATCTCCGGCGGTCCCGCGTGGAAACACGGAAAGCTAGAAGTAGGCGATGAGATACAACGAGTAGAACAAGAGGATGAAGATGAAAGTGTGAGCGTTGTAGGTATGCGATTAGAGGATGCCGTAGAATTGATAAAAGGTCCCAAAGGAACAAAGGTAACCCTGACCGTAAAAAAAGTAGATGGCACGAAGAAGGACTACACCATTACCCGCGACGTTGTTGAGATTCAGGACACTTACGCTCGTTCAGCCTTCATCGATAAGGAAGGTGCAAATTATGGCCTGATAAAACTACCTAAGTTCTATTTTGATATGGACGATTATGATAAAAGGAACGCGGCAACGGATATCAAAAAGGAGATTGAACGATTTAAAGAAAAAAATGCGAAAGGCCTGATCATAGACCTAAGGGACAATGGTGGCGGTTCCCTTAAAACGGTCGTGGACATCGCAGGCCTGTTCATAGAAGAAGGTCCTGTTGTACAGGTAAAGAAAAGTAATGGGGATACCGAAGTCCTGAAAGATAAGGATGATGAGATACTATGGAACAAACCTCTGGTGATCATGGTCAACAAACTTTCCGCAAGTGCATCTGAGATACTGGCTGCAGCCATGCAAGATTACAAGCGGGCGATCATCATAGGTAGCGATCAAACCTATGGAAAGGGAACGGTTCAGAACATCATCAACCTTGACCGATGGATGAGGAACAATGACCTGGGTAAAATGGGAGCTTTGAAGATCACCACACAAAAATTCTACAGGATCAATGGCGGTTCCACGCAACTGAAAGGCGTTAGCAGCGATGTGATACTTCCCAATCGTTATTCATACATCGACATTGGAGAACGCGATTATAACAATCCACTCCCATGGGACCAGATCAATAAGGCGGATTATCAAACCTGGGACGGTTATAAGAACATTGAAAAGGTTATCGAATTGAGCAAAGAGCGTATGAGCGAAAATCAGCAGATAAGCTTGATAGATGAGCATGCCAAATGGATCGGTTCACAACGTGAAAGGCAAACTTATCCGCTTGACTTCCTGAATTACAGAAAAATGAGCGAATCCACGGAAGCTCAATCTAAAAAATTCGAGGCCATTAATGATTACACATCAGATTATGAATTTAGATCATTAGCCTACGAAAAAAAGAAGATGGAAAAGGACTCCGTGCTTGCTGATAAGCGGAAAAAATGGCATGAAGCACTGAAAAGTGATGTCTATGTGGAAGAGTCCATACACGTGCTGAACGACCTGCAACGATATACCAAAAATGATAAATTAGCGAAAGCTGAATAATACCATTTGGAACATCAAAGTGGACGATCGCTCTTTAGCATAGCCAAACAAAAATTCTTTCATAACCGAATAGGAATAATAAGTTTAAGCTATATAGGTCTTTGTGTACTTTTGGCCATATTCGCTTACGGCATCATCCCGGACAATTCTGCGAATGCTAACCGGATGGAACTTTCCATTCATTCTAAAGAACCCGGTTTTCAGGTGGATATGCTGAAGGTGGCAACTGCTATATCAACTGATAAAAGCTTCTTGCAGCAGTTGTTCTTTGGATTTGAAATAGAATATGAAGAGATTCCATACAGTCAACTTCGAGTAGATGGTGAAAAGGTCGTCCTGACTCCGGTAAATGCTCAAAAAGATGACAAAGCCCAGACGAAATTAGCTTTAAGCGAATTCAAGAAGGCAGATAACCTTAAACAGTTAAAAGAAAATTATACAGAAAAGAAGACCTACTGGTTAGGCACGGATAAATACGGTCGAGACCTGCTGAGCAGGATTATCCTTGGTTTACGCATTTCGCTTTCTGTAGGGCTAATAGCAGTCGCCATCTCCCTGATGATCGGAATCACTTTGGGTGCGATAGCCGGATATTTTGGTGGAAAGGTCGATACGGTCATCATGTGGTTGATCAATGTGACCTGGTCTATCCCTACATTGCTCATGGTCATCGCCATAAGCCTGGCTTTAGGAAAAGGATTTTGGCAGGTCTTCTTTGCCGTAGGATTGACCATGTGGGTAGAAGTAGCAAGAGTGGTTCGCGGCCAGGTTTTATCGGTAAAAGAGCAGCAGTACATTACCGCAGCAAGAGTCATCGGCTTAAATGATGCACGCATCATCATCCGTCATATATTACCTAACATCTTAGCTCCGGTCATCGTAATATCAGCTGCAAACTTTGCCGCTGCCATACTGGTCGAAAGCGGATTGAGCTTTCTGGGGATCGGCGCACAACCGCCTATGCCGAGTTGGGGCGCGATGATCAAAGACCACTATAGTTATATCATCATAGGTAAGGCCTATCTGGCGATCATTCCCGGCATCGCCATCATGAGCCTTGTCATGGCATTTATGCTGATGGGAAATGCACTTCGCGATGCACTGGATGTAAGGAATTGAAACAAAGACCAGCCATTAGCTATATAAGGCCAAAAGCAGATCGCTCAAGGAACATCTTACCCTTATGAGTGCATAAATTCTTTTATAGATAATAGATTATCAGCTTATTTTAAAAAAAAGTTTTACTTTTGCAAACACTTAAATAAAAAACGAGTTATGTACGCAATTGTAGAAATAGCAGGGCAGCAATTCAAAGTTGCGAAAGACCGACAGTTATACGTACATCGCCTGAATCAGGAAGAAGGGAAGCAACTGACCTTTGACAATGTTTACCTGATCAGCGATGAGGGGAAAACTACTGTTGGCGCCCCGGTTATCAAAGGTGCGTCTGTTACAGCGACTGTGAACAAGCATCTTAAAGGCGACAAGGTCATCGTCTTTAAAAAGAAACGCCGTAAAGGTTATCAGAAAAAAAATGGTCATCGTCAATATCTATCCCAAATTACGATAGATTCCATTAGCACGAGCGGTAGTAAAGGTTCATCAGCTTCTAAAGCTGAAACCAGGAAGACTGAGAGCAAGAAAACAGAAAGTAAAGCTGAAACTGAGGCTAAGGCTTCTCAACAAAAAGAAGCTAAGCAAGCAAAAAGCGATAAACAAGACCTAAGCGATCTCACCGTTGCTAAATTAAAGGCAATGGCTAAAGAGAAAGGACTGGAAGGTTATTCCAGCTTGAAAAAAGCAGAATTAATAGAAGCATTACAAAAAGCATAGAACCATGGCACATAAAAAAGGAGTAGGAAGTTCAAAGAACGGAAGAGAATCAGAGTCTAAACGATTAGGTGTGAAATTATTTGGTGGCCAACAAGTAGTTGCCGGCAATATTATTGTCCGTCAAAGAGGTACGAAACATCGTCCAGGAGACAATGTATATGCTGGAAAAGACCATACCTTACATGCAAAAGTGGACGGCGTGGTCAAGTTCAAAAGAACAAAGGACGATAAATCCTATGTTTCCGTAGAGCCTGCTTAAACGCTTTTTTGTTTTAAAATAAGATGATCCTCAAGCTCGCTTGGGGAATTTTTCATCCTTTGATGTTAAGAAATTCACTTTTTATCTTTATCCTTATTGTCCAATCTCAAATCTCATATCTAAAATCTTATTTATTAGTCGTAGACGACTAATTCCTTATCCAAAAAAAGATACATGTTATTAGATCTGATAGTATGAGACTTCATATTTACCGATCGCTATTTAAGTCTTTAGATCTTTTCAATTATTATAGAAACGGCGTTTCCGCCAAAACCCACACTATTGAGCAATATACTTTCCAGTTGACCTTTTTGTGGATTACTTAAATAATAAGGGTTTTTATAAAACACCTGCTCATCTAACATAAGTAAGGCCATTTCCAAGCTCATGGCTCCTGAAGCGCCAAAAGTATGACCGATCTTCCATTTGTTCGTTGTCAAGGCTGGAAGCGGCTCAAAAATTTTTTGAATGGCCTTATATTCTGCTTTATCACCTTTTACCGTACCCGGCGCATGCATGACTATAGCATCTACAGTTGATCTTCCGGCTGACCTTAAAGCCGCATTCATCGAATCCTGGAAACTATGCGCATCAGCCGATATAGAAGCGTGATTGCTTATCTTTTCTCCTGCAAAACCATAACCGGTTATCTTAGCAGTAGCGTGATCGGCGGAATGAGAAAGTGCAAAAACCGCCGCAGCTTCACCTAATACCAGTGTATTTTCTTCTTTATCATAATTTAAGCTCTGGCAAGCATCTCTGATAGGACAGTTGGAATATAATTTTACGGACTTCATCTGCTCCAGAGTGAAAGGCGTTAAAGCAGCTTCACTTCCACCTATCAGGAATTTATCGCTCATGCCGGCACTTAGCCAGGCTATGCCATTTAATAGTGAGTGAAATGCAGTAGAACAGGTAATGGAGTGGCTAAATCTGATACCTTTATTATGCAAATCCTGACCAACCCATGAGGCGATATTGCCTAAAGTAGTGGTGGGTGATGTAAGCGGATGGACCCTATGATGATCTAAAAAATCCTTATGATATTTTTCAAATAAACCTGTAGCTCCACGCGATGAGCCGATATTGATCCCATAATCTGTATCTTCCCAACCTGCCGATGCTACACATTGGCGAGCGGCATATATGGCCATTAACACGCTACGGTCTAACTTTTTATAACGTGGATCCTCTTCCCTGATTTGTTGTAGTTGCTGATCGGCATATTGGTTTAGCCGACTGACAGGCAATTGAGTAGCTTCATCAAGCGAAAGATTGTTTGTTTTTAGTTCATAGCTATCCAGAACTTCGGTCGCGTTCTTGCCTAAGGCAGATAGGCTTCCTTTAGCATTGATATATATGGGTTGATCCAATGATTTTTCGTACAAAATTAGGGTATTACAGGTAGAAAATAAGTTCTTGACCTCTAAATCAAAGCATCTTTCTTATCCCTATCATACCAATTTGCTAAACTCTCCCGCCAATGCGGAATTTCCTCTTTTAGATGTTCCTTTATTTTAGTACAATCCAATAGGCTATTAACCGGGCGTTCTGCTTTTGTTGGATAATGGTCCGTAGGTGCTAAATTAACCTGGTCTACCATCCCTGCCACTTCAAAAATTGCCTCTGCAAAGTCGTGCCAATTAGTCTTTCCACTGTTACATAAGTGATAATACTGATTCCCAGAAGCCGAATGACCCGCTAATAACAATAGAAAATACGCCAGGTCATTAGCATTAGTAGGTGACCCATATTGGTTGTTCACAATACTAAGATCAACTCCTTGTTTCCCCAGAGATAGCATCGACGTTAAAAAGTTATTGCCAAAGGAAGAATACAACCAGGATGTCCTGACAATAGAAGCATGATGAGCATTTTGTTCTATGACCTGTTCGCCCTGTCGTTTGCTTTGTCCATAAACATTAATAGGTGCACATTGGTCGGTTTCGCTATACGAAATGGACTTTTTGCCGTCGAATACATAATCAGTAGATACATGTAAAAGATGAGTCTCGTGATGGTTACAATGATTCACTATCCCTAATAAAGCATCAGCATTAATAGAAAATGCCTTTTCTCTTTCATCTTCTGCACCATCTACGTTAGTATAAGCCGCACAATTGATCATAATATCCGGCTGAATTTCATCAAAAACAGCTCGGGTTGATTCATGATCAGTTACATCCCAGTCTGAAGAAGTTAAAAAATGAAATTCAAATTCATTATAATGCTTCGCTTGTCTTTGCAGACATTTCCCCAGTTGTCCATTTGCACCGCTGATCAATACTCTTTCCAAAAGGCTGTGTCTTTTAATAAAGGTTGATGTTGATCTTTTTCAGATACAATTCTATCATGCTCCGGGATTTTCCAGTCTATGTCTAAATATTTATCAGCATGATAAATACCTGCTTCAGACGCTTTATCATAAAAGTTATCACATTTGTAAACGCAGATGGCCGTTTCAGATAGAACGGAAAAGCCGTGAGCAAAACCTCGTGGGATAAGCATTTGATAATTATTTTCTGCGTTCAACTTTATGCTGAAATGTTTTCCGTAATCAGGTGAATCTAGCCTTAGATCAACGCAAACATCCAGTATTTCACCTAAGACGACCCTTATGAGCTTTGCCTGACTATATTTACCAGTTTGCATATGCAATCCACGAACCGTACCATAAGCAGATATGGATTGATTATCCTGGACAAAATCTATTTTTCTGTTGATGACTTTTTCAAATGTTCGCTTATTGAAAGATTCGAAAAAGCTGCCTCGATCATCGCGGAAAACCTTTGGTTCTAAGACGTAACAATCCTTTAGGGGTTGCTCTATTATTCTCATATATTAATTTAAGATCCCTTTACCATAACCGCTTTTCATGAGCGGCCGAATCAATTTTTCAGCTTGTTCCCTATCTATGAAGTTCATTCTATATGCCACTTCTTCTATTGATCCTATCTTTAATCCCTGCCGGTGTTCGATCACTTCAACAAATTGAGAAGCTTGCATAAGCGAGTGGAAGGTTCCAGTGTCTAACCAGGCAGTGCCTTTATCAAGAACGCTTACCATGAGTTGGTTCTTTTGTTGATATTGATCGATGATATCAGTAATTTCCAATTCGCCTCTATTACTGGGGTTAACATTTTTGGCAATATCTACTACCTGATCATCAAAAAAATATATACCTGGAATGGCATAATTAGACTTTGGCTTTTTAGGCTTTTCTTCTATAGATAAGACTTTACCATGCTCATCAAATTCTACGACACCATACCGCTCCGGATCATGAACATGATACGCATAGACCACACCACCATCGGGATCTATATTGGACTGTAACAACTTGTCCAGACCCGTTCCATAAAAAATGTTATCTCCTAATATCAGTGCTACTTTGTCATCGCCGATAAAATCCTCACCTATAATGAAAGCTTCCGCCAGTCCGCGAGGCTCATCCTGTACAGCGTATTCAAAACGACAGCCCAGAGAACTGCCATCACCTAAGAGCTTTTTGAACAAAGGTAGGTCTTGCGGAGTTGATATGATCAAAATTTCCCGGATACCGGCTGACATCAATGTTGATAAAGGATAATAGATCATCGGCTTGTCGTAGATGGGCATTAACTGCTTGCTTACAGCTAATGTGCAGGGATGTAAGCGTGTACCGGAGCCTCCGGCAAGTATAATTCCTTTCATAATGATCAGTTTTTAGTGTATTTATCTATATACCAGCGAACTGTCTTTTCTATACCGGTTTCAAAGTTCTCGTTGGCTTTCCAGCCGAGTTCATTTTCAATTTTAGAAGCATCGATCGCGTATCTGAAGTCATGACCATGTCGATCCTCCACGAACGTGATCTGTTCCTTATAGGAAAGTCCATCATTGCGAGGCTTCCATTTGTCAAGCATCTCACAGATCTTGCGAGCGATATAAATGTTTTCACGCTCGTTCTTCCCACCGATATTATAAGTTTCTCCTTTTCTACCTTTATCTACGGCAAGATGAATACCGCGACAATGGTCTTTTACGAAAAGCCAATCGCGGATGTTCTTCCCGTCACCATATATAGGAATATCATGACCAAACAAAGCTTTACGGGTAATGACCGGTATGAGCTTTTCATCATGTTGATACGGTCCATAGTTATTAGAGCAATTCGTGGTGACCACTGGCATACCATAGGTGTGAAAGTAACTGCGTACTAAGAGGTCTGATGATGCTTTTGAAGCACTATAAGGAGAATTGGGCGCATAAGGTGTTTCTTCCGTGAACAAGCCTTCTTTCCCTAAGGTTCCGTAAACCTCATCGGTGGATACATGTAAGAACCTGGCTTCCTTGAAAGCTTCTTTGAGCTGGAATGGCTTTTCCATCCACAATTGATAAGCCGTGTGTAGGAGATGGAAAGTTCCTGTGATATTGGTCTCCACGAAGGCGGATGGATCAGCAATAGAATTATCAACATGGGATTCCGCCGCAAAATGGATGACCCGAGTAAACCGGTATTTATCAAAAAGCTGGATCAGAAATTCCTTATCCCGAATGTCACCTTCTACAAAAGTATATCGGTCTGTATCCTTTTGTTCAATATTATCTTTATTGGCGGCATAAGTTAGTGCATCCAGGTTAACAATGTGGTCATCGGTTTCGTTTAAGATGTAATTGATGAAATTAGCTCCTATGAACCCAGCACCGCCGGTAACAAGAATATTTTCCATATATTGGTTAAGATTAGGGTGCCAAATTTAGGAATTTAAGATCTGTTGTAAAATTTTTTCTGTGATCAGATAAGTGGGCTTCACACCGGTAACCCCCAGTCCGCCTGAGGCTAAAGTGCTACCGCTCTGTAGCGGGTTATCACTGGCATAATAGGCATAACGAACTTTTACGTTCGGTTTGATATTGCCTCTTAGTTTCCCGGATGCCTGAATGGCCTTTTGATAATGCGCACCTTCCATTTCTAATCCTATGACGTTCCAACTGGAATGGTGGAAGAAATGAAGAATGTCCCGGTTCTGTAAGGAAGTTCCCAGCACGGACATCATCGCACCGGAAAGTACTTGTAGGTCATGACCTTCAAAATCGCTGACCTTTAATTCGTTGTGAAACGGATAATTATCTGCCGTACCTTCAAACAAATGCGCATCTGGTATCATAATATCACCTTTCACGCCTTTTAGGATACCTGCTTTTCCCATGATGGATATGGAACCTACGGGCATATATTCCTTTTCATCATCTGTGAAGAAAGGCTTTAAAAGTTCTTCCATAGTCTCATAAGCCTGTTCGCCAAAAGCATAGTCCATAACGATCAAAACAGGAAGATTCTTCTTTTTCCCGATATCAAAACTTTGCTCCAGACCGGTACATTTGCTCAGGTCAAAAACCTGTACGTTAATGTTCGTCCCACTTGCGTCTTCCAGGAAGTACATACCATTTTCCAGAGCATGATGCGTGATCTTCTCCCGCATTTTACCGTTCCCTGGTTCTGCTAATTGCTGATAGACATGGAGTATGCCTTTTGCTTTACATTCTTTCGAAAAAACTTGTGGCGCAAATAGCGTGTTCATCACACTATGCATATTTGCACTGATGATATGGATATCCCTTCTAAACAGGTCGTGATCTACTAGCTTTTGCTTGATGGTGTTCGCCCACATCTCGCCATGGATATGATGACCTAAACGCTCTCTTAACACAGGACTAAAAGTGATGATCCGTTTCTCGTTCTTTACCTCTTCATCTAAGGCTAACTTGCCCAGGTCATAGATGAACCGAATGAAGCGGTCAGGGTCATTATGTGTTGCAAATTGGTCATAAACTTCTAATACTTCTGAGAACGTCCTTCCCAGGATGTTGGCCACATGGGTGATGGCAATATCACGCTCCTTATGATCGAGCTCCATTTGTTTGACGGCTTCTTTCAGTTTTTCCCAATCGCGGGTCACACTACCGGAATCGCTGACCAGGACATTGTTCATGATCTTGTGCGATTCTATGAACATAAAGGTCAGATGCGTCAGGATATCATAGATCTCAGACCTGCCTCGCGTGATCTCTATGTTCATCTGCTCTTCGTCTATCCGATAGCAGTTCCTTCGTCGTTTAGGTGGAATGATGGGCTGGAAATGCGACTGTGCGTAACCTTCATTGCTCGTAAGATTGATATAGGTGCAGGATTCTATCCCTTTGGGCAATCGTTCTAAGACATAAAGCAGTCCGTTCAGTTCTACCTTATCCTCGGCAATCGTTCCATAGATCTCCGGTCGCAAGGTCAGTAATGATTCACGGAGTGTTTTCCCGGAAACGCCCATCGGCTTATAGAATCCTCTGATGAAAAGATGCCGCATAGTGATGTAGATGCGCTCAATCGCATTAGTGCTTTCGCGTGCTCTTACGCGGTCCGTATCCCATAAGTTGGCCATATCTACTGTTTTTTAAATTTTTCTAGCTTATCTGCTATCTTTCTGTCGTTTGCCAGTCTGGCTACTTTGTTCTGACCACCTAATCTTCCTTGTGATCTCATATATTCCTGGAATCCGCCTTTTTTTATTGGGCTTATTACTAATCTCCTTAAAATCTTTCCGCTGATAAGGTCTTTATAATAAGGGTTCTGCTGTTGCATCATATCATCCAGCGACCTGGCGAATGCCTCTTTATCTTTGGGCGGAACAGAATACTCTATGAACCACTCATGATAAGGTAAGCCCGAAGGAGGATCGATCTGTGGTGCTACCGTAAATTCATTAACGCTGACCTTGTTTTCATCGGAAGCTTGCTTAATGGCCTTCTCCACTTCCGAGGCGATAACATGCTCGCCAAAGGCTGAAGTATAATGTTTGATACGACCAGAAACAATGACGCGATAAGGCTTTAAACTTGTGAATTTTATGGTATCCCCGATATTATAGCGCCACAGACCGGCGTTTGAACTGATGATCAAAAGATAGTTAACCTCCTTTTCCACGTCTTCGATCCCTATAGCCTTCCATTCACCGGTCAGGTAATCATCCACCGGAATTAACTCATAGAAAATGCCGGCATTGAGCAAAAGTAACATTCCATTAGCATCTTGCCGGTCCTGATAGGCAAAGAATCCTTCTGATGCCGGGAAAAGCTCAATACTATCTACGGATTTTCCGATGTAATCTTCAAATTTATTCCTGTAGGGTTCGTAATTTACACCTCCATAAATGAAAAGGTCGAAGTTAGGGAAAAGCTCACCGATCTTTTGTTGATGTCTTTCGTAAAGTCTTTCAAAGTAGGTCTGTACCCATGATGGGATACCGCTGATGATGCCCATGTCTTCCTGCTCAGTTTCATCGGTGATCTTTTCTATTTTTTCTTCCCAATCTTCTATACAATTGGTCTCCCAGGAAGGTAAGCGGTTCTTCTGAAGGTAAGAAGGTACGAAATGAGCTACGATACCGGATAAACGACCAATGTTTATTCCGTTCTTCACCTCCAGGACCGGACTTCCCTGAAGGAAGATCATCTTTTTATCCACAATTTTATAATTACCGGTTTCATCAAGATAGTGGAGGATGGCATTCCTGGCCGCTTCTATATGATTAGGCATGGAATCTATTGTGAGCGGAATATATTTAGCGCCACTCGTGGTCCCTGATGTCTTCGCTAAGTAGAGCGGTTTTCCTGGCCAAAGGATATCTGGCTTTCCAGCGGCCACCTGATCAAAATAATCTTTTAATGCCTCATAGTTCCTTACGGGAATATTATTTTGAAATTGCTGTAAATTATTTATCTCATTGAACTTATGGTCTTTCCCGAACTTTGTGTTCTTTCCCTTATTGATCAGGTCCCTGAGTATCCTTCGCTGGGAATCGACAGGTCTTTCCATCCACTTCTTCGTCTTTTTGACGATGTACCTCGCGAATATTTGTGCACCGATACGTTTAATTAACATAAGGAAACTAATTAAAATTGATATAATCTTCCGGGTCGACCGGATAGCCATCGCTCCAAAGTTCAAAATGTAGATGGGCTCCACTGCTCAACGTACCTGTATTACCAAGTCTTGCGATAACTTCTCCACTTTTTACCAGATCGCCTTGTTCTTTAAGCAAATTTTCGTTATGCTTATAAACGGATATCAAACCGAACTGATGTTCCAGGATGATAACGAAACCCGTTTCAACCGTCCATTCTGAGAAAATGACCGAACCATCCCTTACGGCCTTTATCGGAGATCCTTCACGAGCATTGATATCGATCCCGTAATGCGCTTCCTCTGCTTCGAAAGACCTGGAAACGGTTCCTTTTACAGGTGCGAACAAGGTGTAATCCGTATTGGATACCGCTTCTGGTAAAAGATTGTACTTTTCCTCCTGCTTCACTTGTTCCCGTAGTAACGAGTCGGCTTTTGATGGGGAAATATCCAGGTTTTCCTCAGATGTGGTATCTCTGGAGACCATACTGTCCTTTTTAACACGAGCAGCATCGATATCACCTGTTAGCACATTTTTTATGGAATTGAAATAAGTTTTGGTCTGGGCAAGTTCTGTTTCCAGGGAATCAACTTCATAGACTAATCGAGTTGCTTTATTTTTAACGGATGCAGTAGTATATCCAGGTACATATTCCCTTAATGGTGTAAAAGCGATCAACACTGAGGTAAGGGAAACCAATATTAAAGAGAGGAAAATGATCACTATGGCGACGTTCAATCTGTTGATATTGAAAGAAATACGCTCTTCAAAGGTGTCATCGTTCAGGATGACGAGCCTGTAACGATGTAACAGCTTCTCCAGTATGCGTTCTTTTTTTTTCTTCTTTTTTTGCATCAAGCTTGATTCGCATCAACAAAGATACATTAATAGCAGAAATCAAAGTTGTTATAGTTCATCATCAATTGATGAATATTTGCTATTTTTGTAATTCAATCAAATTAAATGAGTTTAGAATATTTAATATATTTCATGGGTCCCTGGCAATGGGTGGTCATAGGCGTGGCCATTCTACTGCTCTTCGGTGGCAAAAAGATACCAGAGCTCATGCGAGGTTTAGGTAGCGGCATCAAAGAGTTTAAAGATGCCTCTTCAGAAGGTGAGATCGATGAATCTTCATCAAAAAAAGAATCCAAGAAAGACGAAAAAGACACTAACAAAGACAATTAAGCTTTGTGGCGTTTTGCCGCTTTATCTTCTTTGTTTAGCTGGTATTGCATCAGTTCAAATCTACCCTGATCGAATTTTCCATAAGTAAAATGCTCGATCCAGTCACCTAGATTATAGTAGAACGCATTATCAGAAACCTGTATCTCCATAGGTAAATGCCGATGTCCAAATAGATAATAATCACAAGGGTTTTGCTGATGTTTTCGTAGCGCATATTGGGCTAACCATTCGTTATTCTTTCCCAAAAAATGTTTATCTTCTTCTCCGGATATCAGTTTGTTCTTTACGGACAAATGTCGAGCCAATTTTACACCAAGATCAGGATGGAACCAGCGGAAAAGCCATTTGCTCAGGGGATGGACGAACAACTTTTTCATCCGTTTATAACCCTTGTCGCCAGGACCTAATCCGTCTCCATGCCCGATGAGGAACTTCTTCTGGTCGAATTCGAATATCTCGGGTTGATGATAGACCTTTACACCAAGCTCTTTTTGAAAATAATCTTTCATCCAAAGGTCATGGTTGCCTACAAAAAAATGGATGGGAACGCCATCATCGCTCATTTCTGCTAATTTACCCATGACCCTGACAAAACCTTTGGGCACTACTTCTTTATATTCAAACCAAAAATCGAAAAGATCACCTAGCAAGAAAAGCGCATCTACATCTTCACTTATTTGGTCTAACCATTTCACAAAAATTCTTTCTCTTTCCAAACTTTGTGTATGATCAGGTGCTCCCAAGTGATTATCGCTGGCAAAATAGATGGTCTTCAAAATGCTAGGATTTCCAGTCTGTAAAAGTAGGGAAATATCTATTGAGACAAAACATCATTTATTTGAATGCGGATATCCCAGTGATATCTAAACCTGTTATCAATAGATGGATGTCGTGTGTTCCTTCATAAGTAATGACACTTTCCAGGTTCATCATGTGTCGCATAATGCTATAATCACCGGTGATGCCCATTCCTCCCAAGACCTGTCTGGATTCACGTGCAACGTTCAGTGCCATCTGCACATTGTTCCGCTTCGCCATGGAGATCTGAGATGAACTTGCTTTATTTTCATTTTTCAGTTGGCCAAGGCGAAAGGCCATCAGCTGGGCTTTCGTGATCTCCGTGATCATTTCTGCTAATTTCTTTTGTTGTAGTTGAAAACCAGCAATCGGTCTATCGAACTGTGTTCTTTCTTTTGCATAACGCATAGCAGTATCATAACAGTCCAAGGCCGCACCTATGCTTCCCCAGGCGATACCATAACGCGCAGAATCCAGGCAACTTAATGGTGCACCAAGTCCAGATCTGCCCGGTAGTAAATTCTCTTTGGGCACTTTTACATCTTCAAATATGAGCTCACCGGTAGCTGATGCCCGTAATGACCATTTGTTATGAGTTTCCGGCGTTGAAAACCCTTCCATTCCTCTTTCCACGATAAGTCCGTGAACACGACCTTCTTCGTTTTTTGCCCAAACTATGGCCACATCACAAAATGGTGAATTAGAGATCCACATCTTCGCACCATTGAGCAGATAATGATCTCCCTTATCCTTGAAGTTGGTGGTCATTCCACCTGGGTTCGACCCGTGATCAGGCTCTGTCAACCCGAAGGATCCCATCATCTCTCCAGTCGCTAAATTTGGGAGGAACTTCTTCCTTTGTTCATCTGTTCCATATTGATAGATCGGGAACATGACCAGGGATGATTGTACAGAAGCTGTAGAACGCACCCCTGAATCGCCTCTTTCTATCTCCTGCATGATCAATCCATAGGATATCTGGTCTAAACCGGCACCACCATATTCCTCAGGAATATAAGGGCCAAATGCACCGATCTCTGCTAATCCTTTGATGATGGACCTGGGGAATTCCGCTTTTTGTGCGGCATCTTCGATGATCGGGGAAACGTCTCTTTTTACCCAGTCACGCGCCGCTTGACGGATCATATGATGTTCCTCGGATAAGAGGTCATCTATATTGAAATAATCATGGGACTGATAAGGGTCATTGTTCATAATTCAATTGTATTTATTGCAAAATTAGTACATTATAGTGCGAAACTATCAATTAGAACAGCATTATTTTAATATTTTAATCATTGTTGCCTGATTAAAAATTCATAAAAAACCATGCTTGGTACTTATAAGAAGCAATTTGATATCTTAATTTTTGTAATACTTTGCTATAGTACGAGCTTGATAAAACGCTAATAAATTGCTTTTTTTAATATTTATATATTTGATAATAAGATATTTAGATTTTATCTAAAATCTTATATCTTAATCGGGAACGACTTATCTTAATATTAGTTATAGATACCAGCTTTTAAACAAGAGTAAAAACATTAGAACGGTATCTTTAGCTGTCTATATATGAAATTGTTCTCTTCCCTTACTTCTGTCCTAAAATTAGAAACGGTTATGCCTAATAGTCTCACAGACCTTTCCAGGGATTCCTGTCTTAAAAGTGCTACGGCATAGTTATAGATCTTGTTCTTCTGTGATAAGTTATCTTCCAGCGTTATACTTCTCGTCTTTATGGTAAAATCGCTATACTTGATCTTCAGAGTGATGGTCTTACCAGAAAGCTGATGTTTTTTTAATCGTGCAGCTACCTCATCAGCGATATGATCGATCTTTTCGAGTAGGTCGTTTTCCGCAATGAGGTTTTCAGAGAATGTCCGTTCTGCGCCTACTGATTTCCTTATGCGTGTAGGCTGAACATCACTTAAATGTAAACCTCTCACGATCTGATAATAGTGGTTTCCCCGTTTTCCAAAATGTTGTAATAAGAATTCCAGGCTCCTGGATTTAAGATCTGCACCATTAAAAATGCCTAATCGGTTCATCTTTTCTGCCGTCTTTTTCCCAATTCCATGGAAATCTCCTATTTCAAGCCCTTCAAGGAATGGAATGACCTCTTTAGGGGAAATGGTCTTCTGCCCGTTCGGTTTGTTGATATCGCTAGCAACCTTAGCCAGGAACTTATTAATGGATATACCCGCAGATGCGTGTAGGCCGGTCTTTTCATAGATCCTATTTCTTATGTCCCTGGCCAGATAAGTGGCACTTTCCTGATCTTTTTTATTATCGGTAACGTCCAGATAGGCTTCATCTAAGGATAAAGGTTCTACAAGGTCCGTGAATTCATGGAATATTTCTTTGATCTGATTCGAAATTTCCCTGTATCTATCAAATCTGGGCTTGACGAATATCAACTCCGGGCAATTCCGCTTGGCGACCACACTGCTCAATGCCGATCTCACACCGAATTTTCTCGCCTCATAACTCGCCGCAGCAACAACACCACGCTGTGAACTTCCGCCCACGGCTATAGGTTGACCTTTTAACTCCGGCCGATCTTTTTGCTCTACTGAGGCATAAAAAGCATCCATATCTACATGGATGATCTTTCTGATGTGCGCATAAAAGTCCATTCCTTAAAAATAAGATATCTTATCGAAAAATAAGCTGTAATTAGACTATTGATAAGCTGTCTGATACTATTTTTTCATAAAATTGCAATCTATATCCATAGTTGATGAAAGAAATAGAACGTAAGTTCCTCGTAAAAGACCTGGATTTCCTTAAAAAGGCTGAAAATACTTATTCCATAAAGCAAGCCTACCTACAGCAAGACCCGGCGAAAAGTGTAAGAGTTAGGATTAAAGGGGAAGAAGCATTTCTAACCATCAAAGGTATTTCTGATGCGAGGGGTTTAGTCAGACAGGAATGGGAATATCCCATACCTCTTCGGGATGCTCGTGCGCTCATGGAACTTTGTGACGACAAGATAGAAAAAACGAGAAATGTGATAACTTATGGCAAACACCTTTTTGAAGTAGATGTCTTCCACGGTCGAAACAATGGTCTGGTCATTGCAGAAATTGAGCTCCAGACCGAGAATGAAATTATAGAAAGACCCGAATGGCTAGGTATGGAAATTACCGGCAGGACAGAATATTACAATCTGGCCCTGCTGGATAGACCCTTTCAAGATTGGTGATCTATTTTTGTTTGTTCTTGGCCTCGATGCTCAAAGTCGCATGAGGAACAAGTTTCAAACGTTCTTTGTTGATGAGCTTTCCGGTCACGCGACAAATTCCGTAGGTCTTGTTCTCAATACGGACCTGGGCGTTTTTCAGATCTCTAATGAACTTTTCCTGACGGATGGCCAATTGGGAATTAGCTTCTTTACTCAGCGTGTTGCTTCCGTCATCAAATGATTTGAACGTAGGTGCCGTATCTTCGGTATCATTAGAGCTACCATTCTTGTAGGCGTTCTCATACAACGCTAACTGCTTTTGCGCTTTCTCGATCTTATCTTCAATGAGCTCCTTGAACTCCTGTAGCTCTTCGTCAGAATATCTTACTTGTTCGTCTGTTGACATGTTCATTTATGTTTTTGTATGTGGATCGTAGTGTTGATCTCATCAAATTCAACATCTATTCCATCATGTAATTGACCCACAAATATAAGAGATGCTGCTAAAGTCTCCTGCTTAATGTAGGTTAAATTTTCATTTATTGCTTTTTCCAGGGTTTGATGTTCTTTTAAACGGATGTCTATCTTATCGGTTACATCAAAACCGCTTTCCTTTCTTAAGTTCTGTATCCGGTTCACCAGCTCTCTGGCTATACCTTCATTCTGAAGTTCGTCAGTAAGGCTTACGTCCAGGGCAACAGTGATATTACCGGCTGAAGCTACTTTCCAGCCTTCAATGTCCTGGGAAAGTATTGCTACATCATCTTTCGTTATCTTGACAGGTTCCTCATCAACTTCTATCTGTATCGCCTGGCCTTTCTCCAGCTGTGTTATTTCATCTTTCCCAAAGGAATTGATCTGTTGTACAACTTGTTTCATCGATTTTCCGAAACGTGGGCCTAATACCTTGAAATTAGGTTTGATGTCTTTGATCAAAAGCCCTGAGGCATCATCTATGAAAGCTACTTCCCTGACGTTTACCTCACTTTTGATAAGCTCTTCCACTTCGGCGATCTCAGCCTTGGTGTCTTTGTTCAATACGGGTATCAATATTTTCTGCAGCGGTTGTCTGACCTTGATCTTTTCCTTTTTGCGGAGCGATAGAACCAATGAAGAGATAGTCTGTGCTTTATGCATTTTATCTTCCAGCCGATCATCTACTTTATTCGGCTCATTTTCAGGGAACAGGGCAAGGTGAACACTTTCTGATGCTGAGGTGACACTTACCGAAGAAACAAGGTCTTTATAAAGTCTATCCGAATAGAAAGGAGCGATAGGCGCCATAAGCTGGGCAACCTTTGTTAAACAAGTAAAGAGCGTCTGATAAGCAGAGATCTTATCTTCCTTATAATCACCTTTCCAAAAACGTCTTCTACTTAACCTGACATACCAGTTGCTTAAGTTCTCAAGCACGAAATCAGCGATAGTCCTTGTAGCTTTAGTAGGTTCGTAATCCGCATAATAATGGTTTACTTCTTTGATCAACGTATGGAGTTCTGAAAGTATCCATCGATCGATCTCCGGTCTTTTGGAGTGCTCGATGTCTGCTTCATTGTAGGCAAATCCATCGATGTTCGCATAAAGCGCAAAGAAAGAATAAGTATTAAAGAGCGTACCAAAGAATTTTCTTTTTACTTCTGCAAGACCTTTCAGGTCGAACTTTAGATTGTCCCAGGGATTCGCATTACTGATCATGTACCAGCGCGTAACATCAGCCCCGTATTCTTCGATCGTCTTGAACGGGTCCACGGCATTGCCGAGTCTTTTGGACATCTTTTGTCCGTTCTTGTCCAGCACAAGCCCATTTGATACAACGTTCTTATAAGCTGGCCTATCAAACACCAGCGTACCGATGGCATGTAAGGTATAGAACCATCCTCGTGTTTGGTCCACGCCTTCGGCGATAAAATCTGCCTGCATACGGCTTTCTGGCTTCTCAAAAGGATAATGCCACTGCGCATAGGGCATAGAACCCGAGTCGAACCATACGTCTATCAGGTCACTTTCCCTTCTCATCGGTTCTCCATCCTCTGATATTAGGACTAATTGATCTACATAGTTCTTATGCAAATCTACCTGCTCATAATTCGCATCGGTCATATCATCTTCTTCAAAACCCGCTAAAGGGTTTTCATCCATCAATCCTGCATCTACAGACCTTTGTACTTCTTTTTTCAAGGTGGCGATGGAATCGATGATCTTTTCTTGTTTGCCGTTTTCTGTTCGCCAGATAGGTAAAGGAATACCCCAAAACCTGGACCTTGAAAGATTCCAATCATTTGCATTGGCCAACCAATTACCAAATCTTCCTTCACCAGTCGATGTGGGCTTCCAATTGATCGCTTTATTAAGCGCTACCATTCTATCTCTGTATTCTGTTACTTTTATGAACCATGAATCCAATGGATAATAAAGTATCGGCTTATCCGTACGCCAGCAGTTAGGATAGGTGTGTAGATATTTTTCCACTTTAAAGGCCTTGTTCTCTTCTTTTAATCGGATAGCGATCTCTACATCTACCGATTTTTCTGGAGCTTCACCTGCTACATAGTATTCGTTCTTGACATATTTCCCGGCGAGCTCGCCCATTTCTGGTCTGAACTTCCCTTTAACATCTACTAATGGTACAAGTTCACCGTTCTCATCTTTAACGAGCATAGGTGGTATCTCCGGTGATGTTTTTTTAGCGACTTCCGCATCATCTGCACCAAAGGTCGGCGCCGTATGGACTATTCCGGTACCATCATCCGTGGTGACGAAATCTCCAGCGATGACCCGGAATGCGTTCTCAGGATGATCAAATGGCTGTGCGAAGTCCAGAAGCTGTTCGTACCTGCTTTCTACTAATTTTTCTCCTTTAAGGCACATTATCGGCTGAAAAGGTATCTTCTTTTGCCCTTTTTTATATCTCGATAGCTCATCGGATCCATCCACCTTGAAGTAGTTCTTACTGAATTGTTGATTCACCAGCACATCGGCAATAATGACCACGATAGGATCAAAAGTGTATTGATTATAAGTTTTGATAACGCTATAATCTATTTTCTTACCAACGGTCAATGCGGTATTACTGGGCAATGTCCAAGGCGTTGTGGTCCAGGCCAGGAAGTAGATATCTTCATCAATAGCCTTCAGTTCTTCTGGTAATGTGGCCTTTTTAGCTTTAAATTGAGCAGTAACGGTGGTATCAGACACCTCTTGATAAGTGCCGGGCTGATTAAGCTCATGTGAGCTTAAGCCTGTTCCAGCCTTGGGTGAATAAGGCTGTATGGTGTACCCTTTATAGATCAGACCTTTGTTGTAGATCTGGGAAAGCAACCACCATACGCTTTCCATATATTTAGAGGTATAGGTAACGTAAGGCTTGTCCATATCGACCCAATAGCCCATTTTACGGGTCAGGTCGTTCCAAACATCGGTGTAGCGCATCACGGCTTCCTTACAGGCTTTGTTATATTCATCTACGGAGATCTTCTTACCGATATCTTCTTTAGTAATGCCCAATTCTTTCTCGACGCCCAGTTCAATAGGAAGTCCGTGTGTATCCCAGCCGGCCTTACGTTTTACCTGATAACCCTTTTGGGTCTTGTAGCGGCAAAAAATATCCTTGATGGCGCGTGCCATGACATGGTGTATGCCCGGCAACCCATTTGCTGATGGCGGACCTTCAAAGAAGACGAACTCATCTGCATTCTCCCTACTGCTGATGCTCTTCTCAAATATGGAATCGCTCTCCCAAAATCCGGCAATATCCTTCGCGATACGTTGCGGATCAAAACCTTTGTATTCAGGGAATTTTTTGCTCATTGTACGTGATTTTCAGCTAAAAGCGCAAAAGTAAGTAATTTTCCGCGATCTTGACCCGTTAGTGCTCACTCTGGTACTGACACCGATTATGACATGGACAGCTTGATATCTTGGGTTACGGACAATTCACTAACCTCATTGTTAATGAATTGAAAATAAGTAGTAGATTTGTGAAAACATAATGTAAGATGATCTATGATGTTGCTATTATAGGTGGCGGTCCATCGGGTGCCAGTGCTGCTTTATGTTCGGCTCAAAAAGGACTGAAGACCATAATTATAGAAAAGGAAGAATTGCCAAGGTACAAGACTTGTGGTGGCGGATTCGTGTTCAGAGGAAGAAGGGAAATGCCCTTTGACATTTCAAGTGTCGTTGAAAGGGAGTTCAATGCAGTGGACATTATCCTTGGATCAAAGAAGAGGTCTTTTAGAACTGAAAGAAAATCTCCCATAGTGACCATGATCATGCGAGATTCTTTTGATCATCTCATGGTAAAGAAAGCCAGAGAAAATGATGTTGAGCTCTTACAGGGAGAAGCACTTCAAAAAATTGAACCAGGGGAAATAGCTACCTTGACCACTGATCGTGAACAGGTCAGGTGTCGTTTTATCATCGCAGCTGATGGAGCTTTGAGCAAAACAGCAAAACTCGCCGGATGGAAAGAGTCACGCATGATGTGTCCAGCCCTGGAATACGAGATAGAGCTGAACGACGATGACCTTGAACGTTTATCCACCATGGCCAGATTTGATATTAATGCGGTACCTTTTGGTTATGGCTGGTCTTTCCCTAAAAAGGATCACCTTTCAATTGGTGTGGGTAATTTTTCAAAGAACAAGAAAAAACCTAATTTAAAAAAATATTTTCAGGCTTATTTGAACACTTTAGCAATAAAGGATATTAAGAATAGTGCGAGCCATGGTTTTATTATTCCTATCAGTCCGAGAAAAGATGGATTTGTAAAAAAGAATGTATTTTTAATCGGTGACGCTGCTGGATTTGCCGATCCACTCACGGCTGAAGGCATCTCTAATGCCATCTACAGTGGTAAGCTTGCTGCTCATGCCATCGCTGAAAGCAATATGAACCTTGAAAAGGCCAGGGTCAACTATGATGAGAAGCTAAATGATAAGCTCATCCCCGAACTACGCACGGGTGTCGAGATGTCTAAGATATTCTATGAGAGAATCAAGATAAGGGATTTCCTCCTCAATTTCTACGGCCAACGTCTTGCGGAAGTAATGACAGATGTTTTCATGGGGAATCGTTCCTATCCTCACGACTACAAGAAAAAAATTAGGGAAAAAGTAGGAAAATCGATATTTTGATGATCAACCTTGAAATAAAAAACCCTCAAGACACATCTGGACTTGAGAGCTTTTTTCCTTAAAATGCTATTTCATCACCGCATCTTCTTCACCCCATAAACCGCTCCTGCAACCAGACCAAGGGCGACGATGGAGGAAATAGGTGCCGGCTGGGAGTCGTTCTGACTATCATCAAAACCCGGTGGTAATTGAGCAAATCCGGTACTTGTGATGAGTAAAAGGCCTATTAATAAAAATACTTTTTGAATGTTCTTTTTTGTATTTCTCATGATTGATTGCTTTTGAATGAAACTTCTGTTCCGTAGAAACGGAACAGAAGCCATTCCTTTATTGATTTAATTTTTTGTCTAGCATCTTAGATCAAATATTCAATGTCTTTTCGGTAACGACCATTATTTAATGATCAATCGTTCTTTAGCGTTCTGACCATCTTGACCTACTTCTATGAAATACACACCGCTTTGTTGGTCGCCGATGTCCAACGTCATCTCGCCATTTCCGGTCAGTTCGCCTTTCGTGCTCATCACACGCTGACCGAGCATATTGGAGAGACTGATATTCACTTCTCCGCTCATGTTCGTTGCCTGTATTGTTATTTGATCGTTCTCCACTGGATTTGGATAAACCTTGAAATTATCCGCGAAATCATTATCCTCAACCCCAAAGGTCTCTACGTCGAACTCGATGCTGAAACGGTCCGTCGCCACGCTGCCTGGTGAGCTTGGATCGGCCGTAAAGCTGATATCATTCTCTCCTTCGCTCAAAAAGGTCTGGTCACCGGTATGGTCATCCACCAGATATGCACTTACATCAGATGGGATATCGGCAAGGTCTGCTACAAAGATATAGTTCATTGCTCCAAGTCCATCCGAGAAAAGCTCCAGCGACTCATCATCTACCGGGAGCGCTCTGTTCTCGATACTTAGATAATTATTATTGTTCAATCTGGCAATGTTCTCTCCGGGATTACCTATCTTGTCTGCGTCCATTTGATCGACCGCGTTATTCCCACCAGTCTGGAAATTGATGGTCAAAGCATCTGCTTCTGTACCTCCATTGTTGTAAGATGATCCATGGTAAAGTAAAAGGTCCAGCGTAAACTGATCATCATCGTTGAAAACGGTAGTTGCCGTTTCATTGACCGCCTTATCCGTTTCACTAAAAGTAATATCGGCAGTTCCGTTATTCTGGGTTTGCACAAAAAAGGATTGACCGGGCATAACGAACATATTGGCCGTGGAAGTTCCGGTACTTGAGTTATCTCCAATATTAACGGTCACATAACCGCCTCTTTCATTGTTCCCGCTGATGTTCGGGTCCCAAACATAATAAAAGTTGGACTTGATGTTGTTAGACGTTACTTGGCTCATATCCACAATGGCCTGATAAGGATTTCCTACCAGACTGAACTCGTCCTTATTCTGGTTCAGGTTGTAGCTCTGATCGCCTAAGGCCAACGAACCGGTCGCTCTTAATGTAACATCGGTGTTAGGGGCAAAATCTGCATCATTAGGAGCTGCATCCAAATTATAGTTCCTATCGCCGCGGATGAATATCCGATAAGCTTCTCCGGCTATCAGATCATTGCCTTTCGTGTCCGTGACGGCTTCCCAGTCATCATCCTGACCACCACCGTTCGTGTTTTGATTATCAAAAGTGTACATAGAAGGATTACCCGTTGCTGTTTGGTCCACACCGTTCGTTCCATCATTGTTCCCGGTGATATGCGTTCCGTACCCTGACGGTGAATTTCCGCTTTCCTGCCAGTTATCATAAATAGGATCTGTTGAATTAACAGCGGAAGTTAGAAATCTAAACGCTCTGGTATCTTCTGTTGCCACTGGAATGAAACGCTCAACGGTAACATCGCCGTTTATGGTTGCTCCGGTGGCATCAGCAACTTGTGCTGTGCCAGAAGCATCGCTTTTAAAAATGAAATCTCCATTATTAAAAATACCATTATTAATGGTTAGTACGTCTATAGAGCTTATCTCTACGGTTGCCCCTCCCAAAACATTTATTGCGTTTAAACTGATATCTCCTGATGTAGAATAAGTTCCTTCCTGGACAAGTGCATCATCTGTTCCTGTTGAAGCACTTGGAGCATTAGGTGACCAAGTACCACCGCTATAAATCAAATCACCATCATAGTTTCCTTCTATTTTAAAATTGTCAAAACCTGAATAACCACTGCCACCATTATTCCTAATAGAAATAATTAACGATAGTGTAGATGAGTTAGCTGGAACGGAAAAGTTAACAGAACCTGAACCGTCTTCCGGATCATTACCACCATCAACTAAAAAAGTTTCCTCTTGACTTACACCATCTACCAATATTTCATATTTAGCGTCATCATCATTTGCGTTATAACCGATAACTTGCCAATCAAAACTTAAAGTAACATTTGAAAAGTTTTCTACAGATACTGACTCGAAAGTGGTGGTTGCAAAACCAGTGGTGCCATTATCTCCTTCATCATCTAAATCATTTTCTCCTAATACATTATTGCTAAAACTCGAATAATTTAACGGACTTGCTAAAGAAATATCTATTATGCCGTAAAATCCATCTGAACCGAATCCATTATCAAAGAAATCTACATCAGTCGTATTTGGCCAAGTAGGCAAAGAACCATCAAAATCTTCAAAGGCTATTGTCGTAGTACCACCGCCACCAGAAGCCGTCACCTCACCGTTTAAGCTAACATCTTGTTGGGTAGCGCCTGTGCTGGTTGCTGTTAATGTTCCACTGTAAGTATTGACGGCCGAACCAGAGGCTAAGCGAACGTAAATTGTGGTCGAGCTCACACTACCACTCGTTTCGGTTAAAGTTACTGAAGACCCAAAACCTGAGCCGGAAGTGGTTGAAATTTCAAAGTCTGTTGGGGCTGTTAAGGTAATATCGCCGGTGAGGTTACTCCCTTCAGCGGTAAAGGTCTGTTCTGCGCTCGGCCCACTGCCATCTACGTAATCTAATCCGGTAAGTGTAGTTTCTGAAAGGGTGATGCTTGGGGTTGTAGAAGGTGCATCGACGCTTATATTATCAAAATAATAATATTCAGCACCTGCACCATTAAGTACTTTAATCACTATCTTAAGTGTACTATTTGAAAGCCCTGTAAGTGATTCGGAATCTGTAATTGCACCGGTTATTTCTCCATCATGCTTAGTAATAGTAGTAAAACTTCCTCCATCAAGTACATATCCAGTTTCTATATAGTCATTAGATTCTAGTTCTCCAATTACTGAGCTAACATCAATGGTAATATCTACATCTGTTTCCCCTGAAATGTCAATTACCGGTGAATTCCAAACCTGTTCTTCATCAACATCTCTTGCACTAAACTCTTCATTTTCTACACGGAACCAATCTGATGATGCACCTAAACCACTCTCAATAATGTCTATGGTCCAATCCACACCTGTCAAATCAAAAGTAACTGTACTACCTCCTGTTGCTCCTTTACCGTTCTGACCCGTGAAATCTTCAGAATAAGGAAATGTAGCAAGATCTTTTACATCATAACTCTGCTCAGCGGAAGTTGTTGTTTCCGGTTCATCATCAGTAGCCGTTATTTCATAATAAACCGTGGTTCCATCAGATTGTGCCGGAATATCAGAATCTGTTTCATACGTATCGCCTGATGTGTTAGACATGTTAATGGTATTCCCCAAACTACCGGATGTTGTTCCCCAATTTAGCTCAACATTGTTGATCGTTCCATCCGAATCAGTTACATCAGCAGATACAGTTACAGCATCAGATGATGTAATGCCAGTGGCCGGTGCTTGTGTAATATTGCTAATATTTGGAGCTGAATTACCTCCACCGCCTGAAAATGCTGTAGTTTCAAAATCATCTATTATGAGATGTCCAGCTTGGTCATCATTAAGTATTCTTAATGTTATATTAGAGCTTGAATCGTCGACGTTAAAAGTGTATTGAGTGTAGGTAGTTCCAGAAAATGTTTGAGAATCAATGGTGGTATAAGTTGAGCCGTTTGTTGATTTCTGCAACTCAAAAGTACCACCACCTGAATTTAACTCTCGGTACCAGAAAGTAACTGTTCCTACAGTATTTAATGAAGGTGTTGTTAAGTGAGCCCCCGAAGTGTCGTCATTTAACCTTGCTGCTGCTCCGGAACTACCACGAGAATTACCTGAACTTTCTTGAAATACTTCAGCAATTGTCCATACTCCACTATTTAATGGTTGAGAGTCTGTTGTGTAACTGCTAGCTAATCCAGTATCAAAATTCTCAGTTATCTGCCCATAACTCAGACCTGTAGCCAGGAATGTTAGTAAGCCAAATAATATGGATTTTAAATAAAGTGTTTTCATAAGAGATAAATATTTTCTCAAAATTATTGAAATTATGATTTAAAAAATCAATCTACATTTTAAATTAAAGTAAAATCTTAGTGATTAAGTTATAATTTATTTGTATTTTGAAATTAATTGTGTTAACTCTCTATTAATAACAACCCCTCAGACTTAATGGATTAAGGCACTTTATGATCTTTAAGCCTCTACTTTGACATCAATGAAATTTATTGCGGCCCTAAAGCTTTTGCAAATCTGTAACTAAATCAATTACAGATTAATATTCCCGCCGTAAGCGATTGTAATTTTAGATGGCATTAATTGACCGGCATAAGGCACTGGTCTGGGAAGCTGCTTAGTTAAAATATATCATCATCAAAAAAAATCCTGTAATCATAAAAACATGACTACAGGATAATTGTATAATTGACAACTAGTCGTGTCCGACAAAGATATGAGATTTTAGACCTGTGACGCTAAAGGCGTTATATTAGACCAGTGACGCAAAAGGCGTTATTTTAGATAAAATTTAAACATCTCATTATCAATTATATAAATATCAAAAAGTAATTTATTAGCGTTCTATCGATCTTGTACTATAGCAAGGTATTATAAAATTAAGTTCTCAAATCGTTCATTATAAGTACAAAGCATGGGTTTTATGAATTTTAAATCGGACAACAATGATTGACAACTAAAAAATCTTAATTAATGATTAAGTTAGTTTTAGTTCATTTTTCTAATGCCATAAACCGCGCCAGCGATCAAGCCCAAAGCAACTAATGATGAAATAGGTGCCGGCTGGGAGTCGTTCTGACTATCATCAAAACCGGGCAATTGGGCAAAGCTAGTAGTAGTGATCAACATTAAACCTATGGCTAATACTACTTGTTTTATTTTTTGTTTTCCTGTTTTCATTATATGTTGATTTTAAAGCTGTCCATTAGCTATAAATTAGCTAACGGACAGTTCTATTGTTTATTTGATAATTATTTGCTTCTTTAAGCTTTCATTAGCCTGATTAACCTCCAGGAAGTAGACGCCACCGGCATGGTTACCAATGTTGAGACTTGTTGCGCCGTTATCAAATGTAGAGGTGTTTGACATAACACGTTGTCCCATGATATTATATAAACTGATGTGTGCCTCACCTTCCATATTTGGTATCTGGACGTTTACCTCAGCATGGTCTACAGGATTTGGATATACTTTAAAGTTGCTTGACAATGTTTGGTCATCAAGCCCAAAAGTATCGATCTCAAAATCTATGCTAAATCTATCTGTGGCTATACTTCCAGGAATATTTTGATCTACACTAAAGCTTATTTGGTTGCTTCCGTCGTTCAATAAGGTTTGATCGCCGGTATAATGGTCTACTAAATAAGTATCAACATCGGTTGGTAAATAGCTTAAGTTAACTACAAAAGTATAGTTATCAACGGTATAACCACTTGTAAACAAGGCTAAAGACTCGTTATCAGTTGGCATATTCCTGTTCTCAATACTTAATAGATCTCCACTGTGTGATCTGGCTAAATTCTCATCAGGATTAGGAAACTTATCTGCATCAAACTGGTCAACAGCATTGTTAGCATCAGCACTAAAATTAATTCCTAAAGCATCTGACTCATAATCTCCATTGTCTAAATCTGCTGTTTTATATAATAACAAATTTATAGAAGTTTGATTATCTTCACTAAACACAGCTGTTGACGTAGCACTAACCTCTTTAGATGATTCGGTAAACGTGATATCTGCGGGTCCACCATTTAAGGTTTGTACAAAAAAGGACTGGCCCGGCATCACAAATTCATTAGCATCTGAAGTACCAGGATTAGTCCCTCCAGGTAAAGATACAGATTCATAACCACCACGTGTACTCTTGTTCGGGTCCCAAACATAATAAAAGTTGGAATTGATGTTGGTAGACGTTACTTGGCTCATATCCACAATGGCCTGATAAGGATTTCCTACTAAGCTGTAATAATCCTGAACCTGACTTAAATTGAATGTTTGATTTCCTGTTACCAAAGTACCGGTTGCTCTTAACGTTACATCTGTATTAGGAGCGTTTGCTGGATTAGAAGCCAGATCGTAATTTCTATCACCACGGATGAATATCCGGTAGGCTTCTCCGGCTTTTAGATCATTTTCTTTCGTGTCCGTGACGGCTTCCCAGTCATCATCCTGACCACCACCGTTCGCGTTTTGATTATCAAAAGTGTACATAGAAGGATTACCCGTTGCCGTTTGGTCCACACCGTTCGTTCCATCATTGTTCCCGGTGATATGCGTTCCGAACCCTGACGGTGAATTACCACTTTCCTGCCAGTTATCATAAATAGGATCTGTTGAATTAACAGCAGAAGTTAGAAACCTAAAAGCTCTTGTGTCTTGTGTTTGAACCGGAATAAATCGTTCTACGGTGACATCATCGTTTATGGTTGCCCCGGTGGCATCAGCAAGCTGAGCAGAACCGGAATCATCACTTTTAAATGTAAAACTTGCACCTGAGGCGACGTCAAGTGTGGCATTATTGATGTCAAGTACTGAAGTGCTTGACATGATATTATCACCGGCATTAATATCAAAAGTACCGGTTACCGTTAAATCTGTATTGACTGAAACACCGCCGGATTCATCTATAGTTAGATTAGCTATAGTATTATTTGCTAAATCATCTAATTCTAATGTTCTAGCAGTGGATTGATCATCAAAAATTAAGGTAGAACCCGAAGCATTTCCTATTATGGTTCCATTACCATCATTTGGCCTAATATCACCGGAGATGGTTAAGGTGTTACCGTTCAAATCTAAGTTCCCATTTGTCATTTCTAAATTGTTAGGAAGATCTAAATTTTGAAGCATTTGAACATTGTTAGCTGATTTATCGATAACTATAAAGTCGATTGTTAAAGGATTCGTGCTGGAGGTTACTGTTTGAGGGTCACCGGCTTCAAAAAATACGGCTCTATTGTTTGAATTGAATGTACCACTATCATCAAAATCACCCTGTAGAACTAAATCACCGCCACCGGCATTATCAGTTGAAAGACTAAAAGTTGCCCCGGTATTATTTAAGAAATCACCCTGAACAGTTAAAGGACTTTCGCCATCTGAAACAAAAGAATAAGTTCCTGAGTTCTCAAAATCGCCCTGAATAATAAAATCATTATTACCATGAACCACAGATGCCCCGGAATTAATCGTTAAGTTACCTGTAACATCTCTGGCTTCAAAAATGTTTAATGGGTCAGTGGTTGTTACCTGAACATTGTTTGGAACACTTTGACCTACTGTATTTCCAGCAGACCATAATAAGTTCCCCGCGCTAATATCATATGATCCACCAGTCGAAAAGTTTAATGTTGAATTTCCACTATAAATTG
>Ga0209923_1000018_pt1 | contig 75143 bp, 81 predicted proteins | sample SalPon1_A_H2O_MG_FD_185696 | JGI IMG/M metagenome (GOLD analysis project Ga0209923, IMG submission 185696) | Salt pond water microbial communities from South San Francisco under conditions of wetland restoration - Salt Pond MetaG R1_A_H2O_MG... | ecosystem: Environmental > Aquatic > Non-marine... | reverse complement strand
TTTTTAAGATTAAATATTGAACCTTAAGAAGAAACCGCCACAAATTTTTATTTTGAAACGGCTACTTTTTGTGTACGGAAATAGATTAAAGCTAACTCGCTTTTATCTTCTCTTTTAATTTATCGGAGAAGCTTTCTTTAAGCTTTTGGATCTTAGGGTCAATGATAAGTTGACAATACCTGAATTCAGGATTCTTATCGTAGAATTCGTGGTGCTCTTCCTCCGCTTCATAAAACTCAGAGGCCGGTTCGACTTTGGTTACTATTCCACCGTCGTAGTATTGCGGTTGGTTTAGTTCTTCAATTAAACCGTAAGCGATCTTTTTTTGAAGATCTGAGGTATAAAAAATTGTACTTCTATATTGTTCGCCAACATCATAGCCTTGTCTATTAAGGGTAGTCGGGTCATGCGTAGTGAAGAATATATACAACAACTCTGAGAACAGGATTTCATCTTCATTAAACTCAATTCTTATCGCCTCCGCATGTCCCGTGCCACCCATAACAACTTCTCTGTAAGCGGGATTTTTTATATGTCCGCCAGTAAAACCAGGCTTTACACTTATCACACCTTGCAATGCACTAAAAACAGCTTCTGTACACCAGAAGCAACCATTGGCCAGTATAGCAGTTTGTTTAGTCATATGATAATTTATTTAAACAAAAATATTTATAAGCTAAGTTTGACCCATCTTTTTAACGATAAATTAGCAGCGGAATTTACATTCCCCAATTCTAGGTCAAATATAAAATCGTAATTTAGCTAAATGATCCAGGCAAAGCATATATCCAAGAGCTACAGTGGTAAAGAAATACTATCCGATATTCACCTGAACATCGATCAGAAGGAGATCATCTCCATCGTAGGACCATCTGGTGCGGGAAAGACCACACTACTTCAAATAATAGGTACGCTGGAAGAACCGGATAATATTCCGAATTCCCTACTAAAAGTGAACCATACTTCCATAGCCGAATTGAGCAATAAACAGTTGGCCAGGTTCAGGAACCAGAACATCGGTTTTGTTTTCCAGTTCCATCAGCTATTACCGGAGTTCACCGCATTAGAGAACACCATACTTCCGGCACTCATCTACGCTGCCAACAAAAAGGCCGCTACTTCAAGGGCGCGATCCATACTGGTAGACCTTGGCTTAGAGCAAAGGTTGGGAAATAAACCCAACGAACTGAGCGGTGGTGAGCAGCAAAGGGTTGCCGTGGCCAGAGCATTGATCAATCAACCGTCCATCATACTCGCCGATGAACCGTCCGGGAATTTGGATTCTGCATCAGCTGATAGATTACATCAATTATTCCTAGACCTTCGGGATAAATATGGGCAGACCTTTGTTATCGTGACACATAATAAAGAGCTTGCAGCTATGGCAGACAGAAGAGTGAACATGAAAGATGGGAAGATCGTCAATGGATAAACAATCGCTCAAAACCTTTTTAGATGAAAAGTATAACTTCTATGATCATCCTCAATGGATCGTGGATGATCCTATTGCCATACCGCACAATTTTACCAAAAAACAAGACGTGGAGATCAGCGGATTCCTGGCTGCTGTTATCGCCTGGGGCAACAGGAAGTCTATACTCAATAATGCAAAACGCATCCTGATGATCATGGATGACGCTCCACATGAGTTCATCCTTCAGCATTCTCAGAAAGACCTGAAAGAATGTGATGGATTCGTTCATCGTACTTTCAATGCTAATGACCTAAAATATTTTTTTATGTCCCTACAGCAGATCTATCGGGATTTTGATTCCATGGACGATCTCTTTGCCTTCCTCATAGGAAAAGGAAAGTTCCAGCAATCGACACTTTCATATTTTAAAGAATACTTCTTTCGTATAGACCATCCTTTTAAACGGGAGAAACATCTTAGCGATCCGAAAAAGAACTCTGCGGCCAAGCGCCTGAACATGTTCCTAAGATGGATGGTGAGAAAGGACCAGCATGGCGTGGACATGGGCATTTGGAAGAGTATAAGTCCTGCGGAACTTTCTTGTCCACTGGATGTTCACACTGGTAATGTAGCGCGAAAATTAGGATTGCTCAAAAGAAAACAGAACGATGCTAAAGCGGTGAAAGAACTCGATGATAACTTACGTCAACTAGACGCAAAAGATCCTGTGAAATATGATATCGCCCTGTTCGGATTGGGGGTTTATGAAGGGTTTTAGGGGCTATTTCTTCCTACTGATGCTTTTCCCCAGGTCGTTGATACCTTTTTTTACCTCTTTCGCCTGATCGGAGAAGTTTTCCTTCTTTTTCACTTCATCAGACAGGTCCGCAAGCTCGTTCTTTATATCGTCTGTTTTTTCCGTGAAGGATTCTTTCGCCTTTCTGATCTGCTCATCGTCATACGACCTGGTCAGTTCTGTTTTGATATCATCCGTAGCATTTCTCACTGAGCGAACCGACTTCCCAAAGAAATGAGCGATCTCCGGTACTTTATCCGCTCCAAATAGCATGACTACGATTACAAGTACAATAGTTACCTCCGGTACACTTATCATATATAACATGGTGCAAAAATAAGGTGTTTTCCCTTATAAAAAAACCGATAACCATCAATAGCTATCGGTTTATAAAGTATTGCAGGAATTCTGTGAATATTAATCTTCCTTTGAATCCTCGAACTTGTCGAAATCCGATTCTTCTTCTTCCGCCGGCCATTGATTGTTCGATTTATCGATATCGGCCGTTTCCAGATTAGGGTCAACTACGATGGACTTGATCCTTTTGTTAGAAGGAAGCGTCTTCGTAACCTTCTGGTCGTTCTTTCTCCAGACCTGTACCGGATATTTTACAGTTTCCGAGCTGCCGTCCTCATATTCATATTCTACGATAAGTGGCATCACAAGTCCGCCTGGTTTATTAAAAGTAATCTCATAAAAATATTCCGGCACCTCCATGTTCTGGCGTTCTTGTTCTGAGAAATTGTCCATAAGGAATTCGTTCAACTTAGGAGCGTTTTCCAGCGGGTCTTTTGAGGCCACATCGGTTGAATCCTGCTCCATCTTCTTCACGTAGACCGCATTGGCCGTTCTTGGATTATTAGCGGGATCGGTGATACCGTATCTTTCCAGGAGCTCTTTCCCTTCCTTTGTAGGAGTGTTCGTCACTACGTATTCATTGACTTCTTTCACACCAATATCCACATAATCGGTCGTGTAGAACCAGCCGCGCCAGAACCAGTCCAGGTCTACCGCTGATGCATCTTCCATAGTCCTAAAGAAGTCTTCTGGTGTAGGATGCTTGAACATCCATCTTTGCGCATATTCTTTGAATGCGTAGTCGAAGAGTTCTTTACCCATGACGGTTTCCCTAAGAATGTTCAGTGCAGTTGCCGGCTTACCATAAGCGTTATTCCCTAATTGGTAAACCTGCTCTGGGTTGGTCATGATCGGTGATATATATTCCTGATCACCTTTCATATAACCTACTATTTTTTCTGGTTCTCCACGGCGTGATGGATATTTATCCCTACCGCCAATGGCTTCTGGATATTTTTTAGCGAATTCTTGCTCAGCCAGGTACTGGGCAAAAGTGTTGAGACCTTCGTCCATCCAACCCCATTGACGTTCATCACTGTTGACGATCATTGGGAAGAAGTTGTGGCCAATCTCATGGATGATAACGCTCATCATACCAAACTTCACACGATCTGAGTAAGAACCGTCCGGACCAGGTCTTCCATAGTTCCAGCATATCATAGGATATTCCATTCCCTGGTTCTTAGCATGAACAGATATTGCCTTATGATAAGGATAAGTAAAGGTATGCTTGCTGTAAGTTTCGAGTGTGCTGGCTACTACTCGTGTAGACCATTCTCCCCAAAGTGGGTTTCCTTCCTTAGGATATAAGGAAACCGCCATTTTACGTTGTCCGTTGATGTCCACGGCCATCATGTCATAAACGAACTTCCTGGAGGTCGCAAAAGCAAAGTCCCTCACTTGTTCTGCTTTGAATTCCCATGTTTTCGTGTTATTGGTCTTGTTCTTTTCATTTTCAATGGCTTCTTCCTCATTTACGATAAGAACAGGTTCATCATAGCTTTCCTGAGCTTGTTCATAACGCTTCATCATCTTATCAGAAAATACGTCTTTCCTGTTCTGCAGCTTTCCAGTTGCTTCCAGGACATGATCGGATGGAACGGTAATATTGACCTCATAGTTACCAAATGGTAATGCGAACTCACCGCTTCCCCAGAACTGATAGTTCTGCCATCCTTCTTTATCGTTATACACTGCCATTCTCGGGAAGAACTGGGCGATCACATAAACATTATTATCGTTCTCATCAAAATGTTCATACCCGGAACGTGCTCTGTTCTCTACATGATTGTTCACATTGTAGTTCCATTTAATGGAAAATTCAAACTCATCGCCGGTTTCTAAGGGCTCAGGCAATTCCACGCGCATCATCGTATAATTGATCTTATAAGGTAGTGGCGTATCATCATGAGTGACCGATGCTATTTTAAAACCACCATCAAACTCATCTTTCATATATTCGCTTACGAAATTCTCGGGTGGCATGACCGGAGCCATACCGCTACCGTTGCGTTTTTTTGCAGGCGAGTCCTTTTTCCTAACGTTCTGGTCCAATTGGACCCAAAGGTAGGATAAGCTTTCCGGGGAATTGTTCGTATAGGTAATGGTCTCAAAACCATTGAGGACATTGTCTTTTTCATTAAGGATGATGTCCATTTCGTAATCAGCGGTATTCTGGTAATAGTTGGGTCCAGGCGCACCTGAGGCGGTTCTGTATTGATTTGGGGTGGCGAACTCCTGATAAAGCTGTCGGAATTTGTTCTTATTGATGTGACCACCTTCTTTTGCTTCCTCTTGTTGCTTTTCTTTGTTCTCGTCTTCCTGAGCAAAAGAAAGACTCAGGAACATTAAAAGTGAAAGGGTTAAACTGATACGTATGTTCATACTTGAATGATTTTTATTAAACCGCTAAATTAACTATTCACTAACAGTAAAAGCAAGCCTATTAAAAATTTAACACTCCGTTGGAACGACCTTTTTCCAATAATAAGGTCTTGGTCTTTTTGCCATTGTTCACATGGACCATGTTCTTCTGATCGTCAAAAAGGTCTATCAATATTTTATTAGTGACCGCTACTTTATCAAAAGGCTCAACGTTCTCCACGTAAAGATAGAACCTTAATTTGTCGATACGATATTCCTTTCCCAGATACTTGATGTCTCGCTGAACATTCTTTAATCGGAGGGAAAACTTATCTGCAAGGTATTTTTTGATGTATTTCTTCGTATACCGGTATTCTTCTCCTTCTACCAGGAGAAAGTCCTTTTGATAACGCTTTTCCAGTAGTTGCTGAAAGTCATCCACAAACACATCACAGGTGATCTTAAGCCTTTTTTCATCATGGTCATAAACGATATCCGTTAGACTTAGATAGAATTTATGTCCCTGATGTTGTGTCTTAGGAACGAGCAACAGGCAAATCAATAATAATCTAAACAACATCTAGTGGATTTAGGCGTCAATTATAACTTATTTTCCCGATATGACCTGGACGTATCTACCAGAAATTGTATAAGCTCCATTTCATTGCCTTTTTTTAATAGCGGCTCATCCAGCCCGTTTTGTTCAGCATGATCAATAAAGTCGTTTATCTTTTCTCTGGGTATCTTCAGGTAAGTTTGAAAGAAATTGTTCGAATAGATCTCCTTTAAATTGCCTTTTCCTTTTTCTTGATAGCTTCTTTTAGAGCTACTACTGCCTTCTTCCGTTTCCACCAGTAATTTGAAGAGATTGACAAAGTTCAACCCATATCTGAAGTAAGACTGGTCCATCAGGGCTTTTTCGGGTGAAGTTTGACCATCCGCGGCGTATTCCTGACCGCCTGTATAGCCATAAACAATGCTTTTTGATGATTTTGTTATCGGCTGCATGGTCAAGGTCTTTATATTCCCGGCATCTTCCTTAAGGTCACCGGTCAGGTCATAAGATCTAACGACCACCTCATCCAAGATGCTTACTGATTCTTTAAGGTATATGGTCATCGTCTTATTATCAAACACTTCTTTATCCACGACCACATCAAAATCAGAATATTGAATAGAACTTATCGTTAAAGTATCATCCACTGCGGCAAATATCTTGAAATTCCCAGTTTCGTCGGTCAGCGTTCCTTTGGCTGAGCTCTTATTATAAATACTGATGTTCTCCGGGTCGTCCTTCGCAGGTACGTTTATCTTCCCTTTGATGTATTTCCTGTTGTCAATTTGGCCATGACCATAGGATATGATCAATAATGGTACTAGAATGAGGAATATTTTTTTTAGCATATTTGTATCGTTTAGAACCATTTTATGAAAGTACTTAATTAATGTTGAATTCCCAAACAGATCCATGAACTTAAACTTATTATTAGCAAGTACGTCAAAAGTTTATGATTCTCCATATTTATCCTATTTAAAGGACGAGTTGGAAATCCTATTCAAAGACACGAAAGAAGTCCTTTTCATTCCCTACGCACGTCCGGGCGGAATCAGTTACACCGATTATACCAGGAAAGCGAGCGCATTCTTCGATACGATCGATAAAACCTGCGTTCCTATTACGGCATTTGATTATCCCAGACAGGCCGTTCAGCAGGCCAAGGGTATATTTACCGGCGGTGGTAACACCTTCTTGTTGCTAAAAAAACTCTATGACCTGGACCTGACCGATGCTTTGAGCGACAGGATAAAGCATGGTTGCCCTTATTTAGGAACAAGTGCCGGAAGCAATATCTGCGGAGCTCATATCAAGACTACGAACGATATGCCGATAGTAAAACCGCAACAATTCGAAGCTTTAGGAATCGTTCCTTATGTGATCAACCCACATTTCGTGGAAAAACAAGAGGGAGAAAAACATCAGGGAGAAAGCCGTTCTACCAGGTTGAAAGAATATTTAACCCAGAATAAAGAGCCAGTGGTCGCCTTGCCAGAAGGTACATGGATAAGGATCAATGGAGATGAACACCGCATTAAGGGAAAGCATTCCGCTTATCTCTTCCAACAGAGCAAAGAGATAGTTGTCCTGGAAACCGGTAAGATGATGGACCTGAACAATACCCGAAGTCAATGAGCATCATCCGGCTGTTAATAATCCATAAATAGGACTTTTGTAAATTAAAATTAATCTTACTTTTGAACCAAATTCGAATTATCAACTATGAGCGATAAGCAAGGAAAGATTTCAGATCAAATAGAGCGTAAATTCCTGGAAGAACGTGTTATTTTCCTACAGGGTCAGGTGGATGGAAAATCCGCCAAATACGTTAATGATAGATTGATGTACCTGGACATGGAAGGTCATGATGAGATCAAACTTTACATCAATAGTCCAGGTGGCTATGTTACCGACGGTTTTGCCATTTATGATACCATGAAATCCATAAAAAGTCCCGTTGCTACGATCTGTAGCGGTCTGGCAGCTTCCATGGGTTCCATATTACTTTCTGCCGGTGTGAAAGGTAGAAGGTTCATCCAGCCATTGGCTAAGGTGATGATCCATCAGCCCTTAGGTGGCGCACAAGGTCAGGCTTCTAATATCGAGATACAGGCAAAGGAAATCCTCAAGACCAAAAAGCTCAGCGCACAGCTACTGGCTGATAACTGTGGGCAGGACTATGAAAAGGTGATGAAGGACTTTAACAGGGATTATTGGATGGATGCTGATGAGTCTATAGAATATGGTATCGTAGATGATCACTTTAAGAACATGTAAATGTACTTTCCGCTGAGAAAGATCCAGGCTGATAAGGCTTTTATAGATTTTAGGCATCGATGGTTAAGAAGTGGTAAGCCCTTAGCAACAGCAAAATTCCCTGAAGACGATCATTTGGATACGTACCACTTCGCGGCGTTCGACCAAACAAAAATAATAGGTATCATTTCTTTCTTTTTGAAGAACGTTCCAGAATTTCCCTCCAGCAGGTGTTATCAATTAAGGGGAATGGCCGTGGATAAAAGCTATCGGTCAGAAGGAATCGGTACAAGCTTACTTGAATATTCCTTAGACAATTTGAAAGGTCATGATATCAATATGATCTGGTGTAATGTACGGGAAGAAAGTATAGGTTTTTATAAGAAGAACAATTTTTGTACGAAAGGAGGGCTTTTTGATATACCTGATATCGGAACACATATATTGATGTATAAAAACCTGTGATATGAGGTGTATTCTGTTCTTTTTCCTGTTGTTGCATTGTATGGTAAACGCACAGTTATCAACTCGGAGCGAACAATTGATCGGTAAGGATTCTACCCATTTATCAGCTATAAATGGTCATTTTCTCACGCCATCAGCTGGTAAAGCTTTCCTGAGGATGAAAAAAGCAGCAGCAAAGGATGGTATCGTTATCAAGATCGTATCCGCCTATCGGAGCTATGCTCATCAAAAAACTATTTGGAATAAAAAGTACGTGCGTTATCAGGAACAAGGTTTGTCCGATGAACAGATCTTTAGGGAAATAACAGAATATTCCACCGTACCGGGAACTTCCAGACATCATTGGGGAACGGATATCGATATCATCGCTGTTAATAATAACATGCCCGACCGGAACATACTCCAGGAAAAACATTTCCAAAAAGGAGGCGCTTTCCATAAAATGTGCGTTTGGCTTAAAGAGAACGCGAACGATTTCGATTTTTATGAGACCTATACAAATGACCCTTCCCGAAAAGGTGTCAATTATGAACCCTGGCATTATAGTTACAGACCTCAGTCCAGGGAATTCTTGAGAATATATTTAAAAGAGCAATTGTACGCGCACTGTATAGAGCTACCGCTAAATGGATTTAAAGATTTGGATCATATTTTATTAGACCAATATTTAGAACAACACATATTAGATATCAATCCCTATTTAAAAGTAAAAGATGAATAAGATTTATCTAAGTCGATCAATGTTAGTATTTTTGAACAAAACAATTCAATATAATGGATAAGAAAGTCATCCTGGCCATTTTAGATGGCTGGGGAATCGCAGATGATAAAAGCGTCTCTGCGATAGATGCGGCCAAAACTCCTTTTATAGACCAACTATATGATAAGTACGGTCATGCTACCTTAAGGACAGATGGCAGTAATGTAGGTCTACCTGATGGGCAGATGGGAAATTCCGAAGTAGGACACATGAACCTGGGAGCTGGACGGATTGTCGATCAATTCCTGGTAAAAGTGAACAAGGCTGTTGATCAGGGAAAGATCGATGAAGAAGAAAGTTTAAAGAAAGCTTTTTCGTACGCCAGGGAAAATGACAAAAAAGTCCATTTCATGGGGCTGCTTAGCGATGGTGGTGTTCATTCTCACATCTATCATCTGGAAGGGCTCATCCATGCTGCAGACCGTGCTGGTGTAAAAAACTCATACGTCCACGCTTTTACGGACGGAAGGGATGTGGACCCTAACTCTGGTAAAGGGTTCATAGAAAGATTGAACAGAACATTAGAAAAAACACCAACTCAACTGGCCAGTATCGTGGGAAGATATTATGCTATGGACCGCGATAAGCGATGGGAAAGGACGGCTAAAGCCTATCATCTATTAGTGAACGGAAAAGGTGAAGCTTCAAATAACGCTCTTGAAGCCTTGCAAAATAGTTACGATAATGAAGTGACCGATGAGTTCATCAAACCGATCGTAATGACCAATGATAATGCTCCCGTAGCGAAAATAGATCAGGATGATGTGGTCATCTTTTTCAATTTCAGAACCGATCGTGGAAGACAATTAACGCAAGCACTCACGCAAGAAGACCTTGAAGACTATAATATGCAAAAGATGCCCTTACAAATGGTCACGATGACGGAGTATGACCAGTCCTTTGGTGGTATTGGAATCATCTTTGGCAACAAGAACATTGAGGATACTTTAGGTGAAGTGTTGGAACGGGAAGGAAAATCTCAGCTAAGAGCAGCTGAGACTGAAAAATATCCTCATGTTACCTATTTCTTTTCCGGTGGCAGGGAAAAACCCTTTCGCGGTGAAAAAAGAATTATGGTGGATTCACCAAAGATAGCCACCTATGACCTACAACCAGAAATGAGCGCTTATGAACTACGGGATGAAGTGATACCAAAAGTGAAGAACCAGAACACGGATTTCATGTGCATCAACTTTGCTAATCCAGACATGGTTGGCCACACAGGTGTTTTTGATGCGGCCGTAAAAGCCTGTGAAACTGTAGATGAGTGTATGAAAGATCTGGTGACAACGGCAGAGGAGAATGATTATTCCGTTATTATCATTGCTGATCATGGTAATTCAGATAAGATGAAGAATCCGGATGGTTCACCTAATACTGCACATACGACCAATCTGGTACCGGTCATTCTCGTGGACCCGATTTTCAAACGGATACAAGACGGTATCCTGGGAGATATTGCGCCAACCATATTGGACCTTATGGGAATAGAGAAACCCCAAAAAATGACCCAAAACACTTTATTATGAAACAATTATTCATCATCGTCATGGGAATATTGAGCTTTAGCAGCATCGGACAAGAAAAAGATGAGCTTACCGGAAAGGTGCGACCAGATAAAATTGAGCAGAGCGGAGAATGGTATCGAAAGAACTATGAAGGCTATAAACCAAAGAAAAGCAAGCTCGACAGTTTTCAAGAAGCGCTACCGCAAGATGAAATACATTTTGAGATCTTCTTTGGCGCGTGGTGCCCGGATTCTCAGCGAGAAGTTCCTCGAATGGTAAAGATATTCAATATGACCGGGATCAGCAAGGATCAGTATGACCTTATTGCAGTTAATCGTTTTAAGGACCTTCCTGAAGATTATCGCATTAGAGCTGATGAGATAAAGCTGGATAGAGTCCCAACGCTCATCTATTATAAGGACGGTAAAGCGGTCAATCGTTTCGTGGAGTTTGCGCAAATAGACTTGTTGAGCGATCTTATTAAGATCGTAAAAGAAGAAGGCTACAAGAACAGTTACTATAAGGAATAATATGATATCATCTGCCCAAAAGACCATTGCCGTTGATTTTGACGGCACCATAGTTGAAAACAAATATCCAGAAATAGGTAAGCCTATGATCTTCGCATTTGAAACTCTAAAAAAACTAGAGGATGATGGTTTTATGTTGATCCTCTGGACCTACAGGAGTGGTAAAAAACTCCAGGAAGCCATTGATTTTTGCAAAGAAAATGGAATTGTGTTCTATTCGGTAAACAAAAGTTATCCGGAAGAAGAATATACGGATGATATCAGTCGTAAGATTCAAGCCGATATCTTCATAGATGACAGGAACATAGGAGGATTCTTAGGTTGGGGCAAGATCTATCAAATATTGACCAGGGAAGAACCGAAGATCATTAAAACAAAATCCAGGGGCATCCTTGGCTCATTATTTAAAAAATAGTGCATGATCCATACGAAGACAACTGACGAGATTGAACTAATGCGAGAAAGCGCGCTTATCGTATCAAAGACGCTTGGAATGCTCGCGAAAGAGATAAAGCCTGGTTGTATACCATTGGTTTTGGACAAAAAAGCAGAAGAGTTCATCCGTGACCACGGAGCTGAACCTGGTTTTAAAGGATTGTACGATTTCCCGAACACACTTTGTATGAGCCCGAACGCCCAGGTGGTACACGGCATACCTAACACAAAACCTTTAAATAACGGTGATATCATATCCATAGATTGTGGAGCATTCAAAAATGGATTTTACGGTGATCATGCCTATACGTTTCAAGTAGGTGAAGTTAACACAGCAACAAAAAGACTCCTGGACATCACAAAACGATCGCTTTATAAAGGAATAGATAAGTTCAGAACAGGAAATAGGGTTGGCGATATAGGTTTTGCTATTCAAAAATACACAGAACGCCATGGTTATGGTGTTGTGAGAGAACTAGTGGGCCACGGATTAGGTAAGGTCATGCACGAGGATCCAGAAATACCCAACTATGGAAAAAAAGGGCGCGGAAAAAAATTCAAGGAAGGAATGGTCATCGCGATAGAACCTATGATCAATCAAGGTAAAAAGAACATCAAACAACTTGCCGATGGCTGGACTGTTCTAACCAGGGATAACCTGCCCAGTGCTCATTTTGAACATGATGTTGCATTGATCAATGGAGAGCCTAGATTGCTCTCTACTTTCGACTATGTTCACGATGCGCTGGGTATAGAAACGGATGAAGAAAATCCCTTCCGATATCCAAAAAATAGTAAAGTTCACTCATAATGTTCAAAAGAAACAAGATTGCCTGAAAGCATCCCAGCTCAGTAAAATAAAAACTGATATTGAGGTCATTGATACATTCTATTAGCTGTTTTTAGAAATGTTTAACGATGCGCAACTTCCTTTTAACTTATTTTTCTTAATATCGAAATTCTATAATCTATATTTTTGAAAATGTTTTATTTATTATGGGAAACATTAAACAAAATTTCAGTATTAAAGACCTTGAATATCTCAGTGGTATAAAAGCACATACCATCAGGATGTGGGAAAAACGCTACGGTGTGCTCAAGCCTAACAGGACGGATACGAACATTCGAACCTACAGTGTGAACGGTCTTCAGAAGATTCTCAATATTGCTTTCCTGAACGAGAATGGATACAAGATATCTCGTATATCTTCCATGAACGATGAAGAGGTTAGTAAACTAGTAAAGAGGATCACTACGAGCAAAAGTAACATAAACAGAGCTGTGCAATCAATGAAAGTGGCCATGATGAACTTTGATCAGCCATTGTTCCTAAAAACCTATGATGGCCTGTTGACAAATAAGACCTTCCGCGATATATACAAGGAAGTCTTTATTCCTTTGCTACAACAGATCGGTTACTTATGGCAATCAAATACCATTACACCTGCACATGAACAATTCATATCTAACCTGATAAAACAAAAATTGTTCATCAACATCGAGAACCTTCAAAAGGTTCAACCGCTTAAGGAAGATAAGGTATTTGTCCTTTTCTTACCGGAAGAAGAAATACACGACATAGGTTTGTACTACACGAACTATGAACTATTGTCACACGGATATAAAGTTATATTCCTTGGACAAAGCCTTCCTATGGAAGACCTTAGCTATCTATCAAAACTGTTCACGGAAACGGTATTTATCAGTTATTTGACAACAAAACCAGAAGATCTGGACGAATACGTTAAAAAGTTTACAAAACATATATGTACAGATGAAAAATGTGAATATTGGATATTAGGTAGAAAAGCTGAAGAAGTATTGAGCGAAGGCAAAGAACTTCCTCATCGCGTGAAGGCGTTCAGTTCTATTTATCACCTAACATTCAATTTATAGATATGAGAGAGAAAGTTGCGGTAATAGGTTCTGGTTTTTCATCATTATCAGCGGCTTGTTATCTGGCCAAAGATGGCTTTGATGTTGAGCTATTTGAGAAGAACAATGAAATAGGCGGACGAGCACGCCAGTTTAAAGAGCAAGGATTCACTTTTGACATGGGACCATCATGGTACTGGATGCCGGATGTGTTTGAACGATTCTTCAATGATTTTGGCAAGAAACCATCTGATTTTTATGAGCTGAGAAGGCTTAGTCCAGGCTATTCTATTTATTTTGGCAAAGGAGACAAGATCGAAGTCGCAGACTCTATCGATAAGATAGCTGATGTTTTTGACGAACATGAGAAAAATGGAGGGGAAAAACTAAAGAAGTTCTTAGCTGAAGCAAAAGAACATTATGATATAGCAATAAAAGACCTGGTGTATAAACCCGGAGTTTCTCCCGTGGAGCTGGTAACTCCCGTAACCGCAAAGAAAGTGAACAAGTTCCTAAGTAATATTGATAAGGATATTAATAATATGTTCAGGGACGAACGCTTAAGGATGTGGTTAAAATTTCCGGTTCTGTTCCTGGGAGCGAAACCCAGCGACACACCTTCGTTCTACAATTTCATGAACTATGCAGACCTGGGATTAGGCACGTGGCAACCCAAAGGGGGTTTTTTTGCGGTCATCAAAGGCATGGAATCCGTAGCCAATTCTTTGGGTGTTAATATCCATACTAATACCAATATCGAAAAGATAAATTGTCAGAACAATGAAGTTGACTCATTAGTGGTCAATGGGGAAACAAAAAAATTCGATAAGATCGTATCGGGTGCGGATTACCATCATACGGAAACCCTTCTTGACAGGAAATACAGACAATATTCAGAATCCTATTGGGACAAAAAGACCTTTGCGCCCTCATCCCTGCTCTTTTATGTAGGCTTTGACAAAAAGATCGATGGGATGGAACACCATAACCTATTCTTTGACGTGGATTTCCAGAAACATGCTGATGAAATCTACAAAAACCCTAAATGGCCGGACGAGCCTTTGTTCTATGCTAATTTCACATCAAAGACCGATCCGGAAACCGCACCAGAAGGTTGTGAGAACGGTTTTTTCCTGGTTCCCATAGCGCCTGACCTGACCGACACACAAGAGCTCAGGGATAAATATTTTGATATAATAATGTTAAGATTTGAAGAAATAACAGGTCAAAAAATCAGGAATCATGTAATTTTCAAAAAATCTTATTGTGTGAACGATTTTAAAGCTGATTACAATTCTTATAAAGGGAATGCTTATGGTATGGCGAATACGCTAATGCAGACCGCTTTCCTAAGGCCTAAGTTGAAAAGTAAAAAGGTGGAAAACCTTTATTTCACGGGGCAATTGACCGTTCCAGGTCCTGGCGTTCCGCCATCATTGATATCAGGTAAATTGGTCGCAGAACTATTAATGAGAAGATCATGAAGTCAATATTTGATGATGTTTCCAGACAGTGTAGCAAAAGAGTAACTCACTCCTACTCTACTTCGTTTTCTATAGCTACTAAATTACTTGCTCCAGGCATTAGGCAAGATATTTACAATATCTATGGATTCGTTAGGTTTGCTGATGAGATCGTAGACACTTTCCATGAACATGATAAAGAAAAGCTCTTTAACGATTTTCATGACGATCTTCATAAAGCCATAACCAACAGGATAAGTCTCAATCCCATTCTCAACGCATTCCAGGAAACTGTACACAAGTACGAAATTCCTGCTGACCTCTATGAAGCCTTTATGAGCAGTATGGAAAAAGATCTCTACAAATCCGAATATTTCACACAGGATGAGTACCGGGAATACATATATGGTAGTGCCGATGTTGTGGGTTTAATGTGCCTAAAGGTATTTGTCAAAGGTAATCAGGAACGATATGATGAATTAAAAGATGATGCCATGCGATTAGGTTCCGCTTTCCAGAAGGTGAACTTCTTAAGAGACCTGAAAGATGATGTGGAAAATCTGGACCGTTCCTATTTTCCGCATGTAAACCTAACCGCACTTGATGAAGAAAGTAAGTTAAATATCATTGAAGAGATAGAAGCTGATTTTGAAGCCGGCCTCAATGGAATATCCCATCTTCCGGTGGAGGCTAAATTAGGGGTTTACACCGCGTACATTTATTACAAAAAATTACTGGGAAAGCTCAAACAAACACCATCATTAGAGATAAAAAACAAACGAATTCGTGTTCCTAATCATCAGAAGGCAGGCTTATTGGCCAAATCTTATGTTTTTTGTAGATTGAATTTGATCTAATGAATATGATGGACATCGTTTATTACACTTTGATATTTATAGGAACATTCCTGATAATGGAATTCATGGCCTGGTTTACACATAAATATGTGATGCACGGTTTCTTATGGTCGTTACACAAAGATCATCATTTTAAGGACCATAAACATTGGTGGGAAAGGAATGATCTGTTCTTTACTTTCTATGCGGCTGTAAGTATGTTCTTTTTCATGACCGATTATGTGCCTTATGGAATAGCCATTGGAGCTGGTATTGCCGCATACGGTGCTACTTATTTTTTGGTGCATGATGTCTTCATCCATCGTAGATTGAACTGGTTCAATAGAGCAAACAACTGGTACGCAAAGGCCGTAAGAAAAGCACACCGGAAACATCATACTTACTTGAGAAAGGATGGTGGAGAATGTTTTGGTATGTTGTTACCGCCTTTACGTTTCTTTAAATCAAAATAAATGGCGAAAGCGATCGTCATAGGCGCTGGAATAGCTGGTCTCGCAACAGCTTTAAGACTCAACAAGAAAGGCTTTGAGGTTGAAGTGTTCGATGCCAATGAACATACTGGAGGAAAACTGGATGCTAAAAAGATAGATGGATATCGATTTGACCTAGGACCATCCTTGTTTACAATGCCAAATCTGGTAGACGAGCTTTTTGAGCTGCACGAAAAGAATCCAGCCGATTATTTTCAATACAAAAAAAAACAGCTATTATGTAATTACTTTTGGGATGATGGCACCTTTTTCCCGGCTTACGGTGACAACTCAAAATTCATCAAAGAGGCTGCACAGACCTTTGATGAACCGGAAAAACATATTAGCGATTTCATAAAGTCGACCGAAGAAAAATATGAGCTCACGGCCCAATTGTTCCTGGAAAGCTCTTTACACAAGATGAAGAACTATTTCTCATCTTCTACTTTAAAGGCAATACTGTCACTGCATAAATTGAACCTGAACGACACCCTTGACCAGGTCAATCAAAAATCCTTTGACCACCCTAAATTAGTCCAGTTATTCAACAGGTACGCCACTTATAACGGTTCATCGCCTTATCAAACACCTGGTATCATGTCCATGATACCTCATCTGGAGATGAACAAAGGCACTTACATCCCTAAGGGTGGTATGCATCAAATCTCGCAAAGCCTCACCCGATTAGCCAAAGAAGTAGGGATACAGTTCAAATTAGGGAAGCAAGTTGAAAGTATCGAGCACGATAAAAAAAGAGTGAAAGGAATCAAGACCAAAGAAAGCTATCATCCTGCAGATCTTATCGTATCTAACGCAGATGTTTACAACAGCTTTGGTAAATTGTTGCCCAAAGCCAGGCAGCCTACTAAAAACCTGGATCAAGAACCTTCCAGCTCTGCGATGATCTTTTATTGGAGCGTGGAAAGAGAATTTCCAGAGCTTGACCTTCATAATATATTGTTCAGCAATGATTATCAAGCAGAATTCGAACATTTGTTCCATAAAAAATCTCTTTTTGATGATCTAACCGTTTATATCAACATCACTTCCAAGGAAGAAAAGACCGATGCCCCAGAAGGATGTGAGAATTGGTTCGTGATGATCAACGCGCCTGCGGACTACGGTCAAGATTGGGATCAATTGAAAAAACAAGCTTATCGGAACATTGTCAAAAAGATCAATAAGGCGCTGGCCAAGGATATAGAGCCTTTTATACAGGAGAAGTTCTTCTGGGATCCACCGGCGATAGAAAACGCCACTGGATCCTATCGAGGCTCGCTTTATGGATCATCCAGTAATGACAAGATGGCGGCCTTTCTAAGACATCCTAATTTTTCCAGACAATTTAATAATCTCTACTTTTGTGGCGGTTCTGTTCATCCTGGCGGCGGGATTCCGCTTTGCTTATTATCAGCTAAGATCGTGGATGACCTGATTGAAGATAAAAATGGACATTATAAATAAGTTGGATAGAAAAACGATCCTTATCAGTTTGATATGGCTGTTCCATATATCGGCCATCATAGGTATAAGTTTGGGGTATCAAGATTGGTTCGCACAGAAGACCTGGCTTAATTTGATCATCCTTAACCTTTCCTTGTTCCTGATATTCCCTATTTATCAACCCAAGAACGCGCTTGCTTACATGAGCATTGCGGCCCTTGGTTTCCTGGTTGAATTACTTGGAGTGAACTATGGTTGGTTCTTCGGGGATTATCAGTATGGCGACAACTTAGGATTGAAAATTGCAGGAACGCCTCTGTTAATAGGTTTGAACTGGGCTATGCTCGTATTAGTGACCGGTCAGATCGCCCGTAGCTTTCTACCTAAAAAATGGATGCAGGTCAGTTTTGCCAGTGGTCTAATGCTATTGCTGGATATGCTAATGGAAAAGGTCGCTCCTGTCTTTGATTTCTGGGCATTTGAAAGTGAAAATGTTCCATTGTCAAACTTTATCGCCTGGTTCGTATTTGCCCTTATTTTTCAGTTTATAGTACATGCCTTAAATAGCAAAGGTAATATCAGGGTCAGTTATCATATCTATATTGTCCAATTCCTATTTTTCTCCTATTTCTATGGCTTTTACCTATGATCACATTATAATAGGTGCAGGCGCATCCGGAAGTCACCTGGCTTTGGCCATGTTAAGCGATCCTTATTTTGAAGATAAGGACGTACTCATCATAGAAAGGTCTGAAAAAAAAGAGAACGATAAAACCTGGTCGTTCTGGGAGGATGGAAGTGGAAAATGGGATGATATCATCTATAAGCAGTGGCGCTATGCTAACGTTTTTGGACATCAGAAAGAAATCAAGATCGATCTGGAAACACTTCGCTACAAAATGCTCCGGTCAGTGGATTTTTATGCACATGCCCGGCATCAATTAAAAAAGGCTAAACCATTTACTTATGTAACTGAGAAGGTCGTTCAGGTAAAAGAAGTTCAAAACCTGGTAGAGGTGATAACCGATGATCATCAGTACAAAGCAAAACATGTGTTCGATTCCAGATTACCGGACATCAATAAAATAAAACAAGGTAATGCTACTACCATCCTCCAGCACTTTAGGGGCTTTTTCCTGAAAACGGATAAAGCAACATTTGATCCAGAACGTTTTACGATGATGGACTATCGGCTTAAAGATGAAGATTGTACGAGCTTTACTTATGTATTACCTATTGATGAACATCGAGCTTTGGTAGAGTTTACTTACTTCACCCCGAAAACCGTTGATCAAGATAGATATGATTATCACATCGATCAGTATCTGAAGGAATATTTAGGAGATCCAAATTACAAAGTGGAAGAGATCGAGCAAGGCATCATACCGATGTCCACTTATGATTTTAGTCAGCATCATTCACAGCGGATCACTAAAATAGGTACAGCTGGCGGCTGGGTGAAAGCATCATCCGGATATTCTTTTAAGTTTTGTGAACGAAAATCAGCAAGGATCGTGGATAACATCAAACAGGATAGACCGATGACGCAAGGGTTGAAAAAACCCAAATACAAGCGTTATGATAAGATCTTCATCGATGTTCTTTATCATCAGAACCATTATGGCGAGACCATATTCTATAAGCTTTACAGTAAGAACAAAACCCGTTTATTATTAGATTTTCTGGACGAAAGAACCAGTTTTATGCAAGACCTGAAGATCATTAACTCCCTGCGATCATTCTATTTTATCAAAGCTTTCTTCAAAACGCTATTCGGCTGATCGATCTAAAATGATCGGCTGGAATGTCCGCTGCTTCCCAGCTTCCAAACATATTAATGATCTCATAGCGGGAAAACATTTCTTCTTTATACCAATCTAACTTTCGCGTTTTCTGAATAGCTTTAGCATGTTCGCGGCTTTTATAGGCATAATCCATCAAATCTTTTTCTTCTTCCCAAATACTGAATGTTGCCATTTCCGTGATCGGCACTTCGCCAAATCCTTTGGTATAGATCAGGCCTTTCGCATCTAGTAGCGGTTTTTGCGATTCCGGCACATATTTCCAGAAAGTGCGCAACATCGATTTTTTGATGCTCGCTCGGGTAATAGCAGCGATCATCGGTTGAGTTGTTTGTTTTTGTTGAGTTTTAAAAGGCAATTGTCCGTTCCATTGACCATGCGCTTTGATGGGATTCAAATGTAAAACAGCAATCTCACATGCTTTAATCCGATATTGATGAAAAAGATCTGATGATTGAAAAAAACGAGTCGCTGCCTGTGGACTTTCCCAAACCTGCAACAAACTATAAACCGACCAATCCGGCATCGGGTTAAAATTAGCTTTTCCGCTTCCCATTAATTTATAAAACGAGCAATTTTTTTCTTTCTTTAGATGAGTATGTGCAAATTGCATCATCCCAAACGCCCAGACTTCCGAAGAGAAATTATCGTATTTAAATATAGAAAGGGTAACCACTTGATTCATGCTATAAAATTACAGCAACTGTAAACTGTAGACCTATTATTAGGCAAAATTTAATAAAGCAAGCTTTTTTTCATTCTAAAAGATTGCGCCAAAAGTGCAATTAATTTTAATGCTGTGCTAAGTTTGAAACTTCGCACTTGTAATTTCTTATTTGTCGTTGGAACTCAGAAGTTGCGAGCTTCGGAGAGCGTGAGCAAAACAATGTGTACCTAACTGTACTTGGCTATGCGGGGTTTGAAACTTAACCGCTCTTGGCTATGCGAAGTTTGCAACTTCGCATCAATAATTAAATGTTATAACCTAAATTTTAGTAACTTATATATTTAAGCCTTTGGTCAAGATACAGAAATTTCAAAGCTTGCCGGTAAGTTGGAAACTTTGGAAAGCGTAAAATCCGAAGTTACAAACTTCGGATGGCGTGATTGAGCATCTTTATCAGGCTATAAAACTCCGATATTGTCTTCAAGGAGTATTTAAAGTTTAATAATAAGCCAAAAAAAAACCAAATCTCAATAAAGAAATTCGGTTTTCTATTTTAGTGTTTTAAACTTTACAACTGGCTAAAAATAAATCTATTTCACCAGCATACGTTTGGTCATAATTTCTTTGCCGCCGGCGAATAAACTATATAAATACATACCGGATTCGCCTAACTCAGATTGATTCACACGAAGTTGACCGTTGCGTTCTTTCAACTTATACGACTGAATAAGTTTGCCGCTTAGATCAAAGATCATGATAGATGCTTGCGGACCGTTTTCCGGTAAGCTGTATTGAATAGAAGTGGCGCCGCTAAACGGATTAGGGATGTTCTGATCTAATTGATAGCCATTGGCTTTGATTTTAACCAATTCTTCTTCTGTAAACTGAGAGCTATAAACTAGTGTGGTTTTAGACGCTTTTAAATCTTCAACTTTTTCATTGAGTTCATTCACCGCTGCGGTAAGTTCTGATATTAAGCCGATGTAATTGACTGTTTTATAGCTACCTGTTCCTATCAACTCATTATTCTCATCTAACTTTGAATAAGTTGCTTTTTGAACAAATTCCGGATAAACCTTTTCGATTTCCTGTGCGATGAATCCATGTTGTAAATTAGATGGTAGATTCAAATGATCATGATCTTTAAAATTAAAAGTATAGGATTTTAATTGAGAGAGTCTGTTTAAAGCGTTATCTGATTCTTTAAGGTCTTCTTTAAGTTTTTTATCTGAACCTACATTTAATTGATTGGCACTTAATGTTCCTAAAACATTAACATCTCCTTCAAAAAATCCTGCATAATAATTATTGCTTCCCAGATTCCCAGATACACCATAGATTGCATATTCAAATTGAGAACTACTATTATTTTGGTTTCTACCAAAGACTCCAACGTTAGCTCCATTACTGCTAGCATAGCCGACAATAGCATAACCAACACCATCATTAAGCTTTGATGTAGAAAAAGTACCAAATTCCCTATTAGATCCGTTAACAGATAACCTGTTGATTGAGGAGAAAGGGTTAGTTACTGGATTTGGAGAAATAACAACGTCTTGTGCAGCGGTAAATGTTGCCACTAAATCTGACTCAGTGCTCTCAAAATCATCTGCAAACCTAAATTCAAAATTATCAGGCTCATCAGTAGAGTTGGCATCAAACCATTGAATTCTGGGATCACCTTCTTCTACATTTTGATAACCAAATATAGCTGCTCTTCTTGGCAATTGGAAACGTAAACCTAAAACAGTTTGGCTTCCAGTATTTAGTTCTCCTAAGGAAAACCAACGTGAATTACTAAACCCAAAATCGTTACCATTGTTTAGTTGTGTCACTACACCCGGCTGAAACCTAAATATTTCCTGACCTCCGAACTGTTGACCGATAGGATTAAAAATGCTTTGCTGGACTAGACCATCAGATTGATTATCTTGTCCAAAACTTAAAGCACTTAGCATTAAGCAAATCGTAAATAATTGTAATCGTTTCATAACATTTAAATTTAGAATTATTTAACTAAAGTAGATTTTTAATTCCATGATAATCAAGTAAATGTTTTTTTGTTTTACTTTATTTTAACTTTTGTTGAATATTTTTATTTTGAATTTCATTTAATTTTACCAATATGTTTTGTATTAAGTATTATTTTTTTTGGTCTTTATTTTTTGTGTGGGTGTTAAGTTTAAACGCACAGATACCAACGGTTGTACCACTTGAGCTTCGTGCTCAATTTAATGGACAATATGATTACAAAATTATAGGCAATACTTTAAACGAACTTGATAATAAAGTTCCAGGTCCATGTGAAATGCTAACCCAATCTTCTGCTAGTTTAAACTTAAGTACAGGGCAAACTGTTGAAGCGGCTTATTTGTATTGGTCCGGTATAGGCGATGGTACATTTGATCCTATTGTAGAACTTAATGGAAATAATATCACAGCTGATGAAATTAATGTGGTCGATCCTCAACAAGGCGGTATTGCTCTTTATTATGGTTCTTTTAAAAATATTACCAATTTAGTTGATCAACAAGGTAATGGGATATATAATTTTTCTGATCTAGAACTAAATCCTATAATTGGAAATTACTGCTCAACTGGTCAGTACTATGCTGGCTGGTCTATTTTAGTCATTTATAAAGATACAAGCTTACCTACGCAACAAGTTAATATTTATGATGGTTTAGCTTCTGTTTACGGTCAAGTAGGAGCAAATACTACAACAGCATCTATTAATTTAGAAAGTTTAAATGTTGTCAGTACTCAAAATGCGAGAATGGGATTTCTCGCCTGGAATGGTAGCCCAAATAGTTTTTTTAATGAAAGTATTTCTTTTAATGGTAATCTTTTAAGTGATCCTCCTTTAAATCCAATAGATAATCCCTTTAACGGCACCAATTCTTATACCGGTGCTAATGATCTATATAATATGGATCTGGATGTCTTTGATATATCTAATTTTATTCAAGTTGGAGACACGGATGGCAATATTACTTTTACGTCTACATTAGATCGGTTAATTCAAAACGTCGTAACCGTAACCCGTTCAGAACTACCGGATGCTACAGTTGACCTTAATGATATTTCTAATATAGATGCCTGTGATGACCGGAATATTACTTTAGAAGTAAGCGTCAACAACCCGGATTCCAGTAAAGAATTACCGGCTAATACACCGGTTTCGGTTTACGTGCTTGATCAAAATGATGATGAAGTGTTTCTCAACACTTTTTTTACCCAAAATATTATTCCTGTTGATGGGTCGGAAACGCTTTTGTTAGACATCAGCATTCCGGATAGTATTCCTGAAAATACAAGCCTCATTTTAAAAGTAAACACGCTACAGGATGGCAGTAATCCTATTAATGAAAGTAATTTGCTCAATAATAGTTTTACCACATCTTTCAATATCGCTCAACAACCTCTTGTAAATAATGCGCCTAATTCCCTTTCCGTTTGCGGTAATATTTCTACCGGTGAAAGCATAGATTTGACCCAAAACAATCTGTCAAGTTTAGGACTGAGCAATCCTTCTGATCTGAATATTCAATATTTTACTTCGGATAGCGATGCGCAAAACGCCACCAATCCTATCAGCGATGCGGCCAATTTCTCACTTGCTACAGATCCGCAATCGATTTTTATCCGGATTGAAAATGCAGAAGCGCCGGCTTGCTTTACGGTCGATAATTTTAGCGTCAGTTATGAAGATACGCCGGAAATTCAGCAAACCATTAATCTTCATCAATGTCAGCAAGACAATACCACCATTACGTTTGACCTTACCGCTAATAATGCATCCGCCATCGGCGTTGCTGATCCGGGCAATACCAATATTTCCTATCATGAAACGCTGGCGGAAGCTCAAAATGATGTCAATGCCATCACTAATCCTTCTGATTATTCTCCATTGAATAACAGCCAAACCATTTACATTCGGCCTGAAAATACCAATAATTCGGAATGTTTTTCTACCGCTTCTTTTGCCATCAATACCTTTACGGCGATTATCAATAATGTAAATGATTTTGAAGTTTGTAGAATTGATCAAGATACAGCCAATTTTGTCCTGGTGGAAAACTCGAGTTTAGCGCTTGGCAATCAAGATCCGAGTGATTATAACCTCTCTTACCATCTCAATGCGGCGGACGCCCAAAGCGGAAATAATGCCATTACTGATCCTACTGATTATGATAATCTAAGCAATCCACAGGATATTTGGTTACGCCTAGACAATACCGCAGCGCCTATCAATTGCTTTTCTACTGCGCAGTTTAGTATTTCTGTGGCTAATGCGGCACCAATCAACTTCTCACCAACGCCACTAGAAGCTTGTGATGACAACAATTACGGTTTTACCGAGTTTGACCTTTCCACTTCTATTGATGAGATCACTTTTGATAATGCAAATATTGCGGTTTCGTTTCACCTGAGTTCGACCGATGCTGAGAACAACGCCAATCCCATTTCATCGCCGTTTACGAATACGGTTCCAGATAACCAAACCATCTTTTTTCGTACCGAAGAATCCGGTAACGGCTGTAGCTTTACCGGTAGTTTAGATCTGGAAGTTTTTGCCACGCCGGGATTAGATGAAAACCAACCCACTTTATCAGAATGTGCGGTGGATGGCGATACCGCTACTTTTAATCTGACCGATATCAATGAACAGATCATTATCAATAATAACGCAGCGGATTTTCAGGTCGATTATTTTTCGTCTGAAAATGATGCGTTAAATAATACAAATGCGATTGTTGATCCAAGCAACTTTAGCAATGCTTCTAATCCACAAACGCTATGGATTCGGGTAAGCGATGAACAAAGTTGCTCCTCTATCGCTGCTTTTGAGCTCGAAGTTTTAACCGGTGTGGCTATTGCAGATAATCCGCTAGATGGTTTGGAAATCTGTTCGGAAAACACCGATGAGCTTTCGGCGGTGGTCGATCTAACCCAATTGGATGCTGCGATCAACGCCAATCCGGATGAACCGACATTGGTAGAATATTTTAGTTCTTCTACCGCCGTTGATAATGATGATCCCATTCCCAATCCGGAAAGTTTTGCCGTTGATAATGCATCTACAACGGTTTTCGCTCGCGTGATTCAGGTGGAAACACTTTGCGAGTCTGAAGTGATTCCGATAGACATCAATATCAATCCATTACCGCAGGTCGATCTAACGGCTTTTGACGGACAGGTCATCTGTATTGATGCGGCTGATGGTGAAGTCATCGATAACGATTTTTCACCACCAGTTATCGAAACCGGATTAGCGGATAGTGATCTTAGCTTTTCCTGGCAACGCAATGGCGAAGATCTTGAAGTTAGCTCGTCATCTTTGACCGTCGATCAGCCGGGCGAATATTCGGTTGTGGTGACTGATAACGCTACCGGTTGTCAGGCGTCGAGTTCCGCTGAGATCTTAGAAAGCAGCATCCCGGATTTTAACTTCAACCTCATCACCGATCCGTTTAGTGCGAATCCTGTTGTTGAAGTTAGTAATATCATCGGCATTGGCGACTTTGATTTTCGATTAGATGACGGCAATTGGGTGAGTTTGGGTAATGCGGAAACATTGCGTTTTTCCGATTTTGATCCTGGTGAACATCAGATCACCGGTCGAAGTATTTTAGGCTGTGGCAAGCGTACCAAGTCATTCCAAGTCATCGGTTATCGCTCGTTTTTTACACCCGATCAAGATGGATTTAACGACCACTGGAATATCAGCAGCTTAAAAAATCAACGGGATGCCTTGATTCTTATTTACGATCGCTATGGTAAACTGCTTAAACAATTACGCCCTACTGATAATGGTTGGGACGGAACCTATAATGGTAATCCTATGCCGTCCAATGATTATTGGTTTAGCGTAAAGTACACCGATCCGCAAAGCGGTAAAAAACAAGTTTTCCGAGGGAGCTTGACCTTGAAAAGGTGATAATTTGTTACTATGTGAATTTTCCAACCTAATGCTATGCGAAGTTTGAAACTTCGCATTAGTGCTGTACGAAGTTTAAAACTTCAAACACCGCTATATCAAGTTTGAAACCACTATGCGAAGTTTGAAACTTCGCATTTATAGATTCTTATTTTTCAGTGGAACTCCGAAGTTGTAAACTTCGGAGAGCTTAGGGAGTTTGACGTTGAAAAGGTAAAACTAAGCGCTGTGTAAAGTTTGCAACCTCGCATCAATAATTTAATGTAATAATTTGACTTTGATGAACTTATATATATCAGCGTTGGGTCAAGATTAAGAAGTTTCCCAGCCTACTGGTAAGCTGGAAAATTTGAAAAGTGCGATATTCCGAAGTTTCAAACTTCGGAAAGCATAGTGGTTTCAAACTTCGGAAAGCATAGTGGTGCTATAAAAATACTAATCATTAAAAAATCACACCACTAAAAATCCCGTGATCAATAATTCTGAAAGTTCTTGTTGAAGTTGATTTTCATCAATATGATGTTTTTTATACCATAAATGTAGATTCCGTAAGCTAGAAAGCATAGAAAAGATAATAATATCCGGTTTAATGTTTTTGATGTCTTGCTGTTCAATACCTGCCTTAATAATATCGCGCAAATGACCCTCATAAGCAGTCCGAAGTTGGATAAAAGTTTGCTTGTCAGTAGAGGCTAAATATATCCAATCGTTATTTAAGATAGCCAATGACTCAGACTTGTTAATGTTAATCTGGATATGATGTTGAATGATCGCTTCTAATTGATCAACTGGAGATGAATTTTCACTTGCTGTGTCTTGTATATGATCAACAAATTCATGTGCTAATCGCATTATGATACCCGCTAAAAGATCTTCCTTGGCATTGATATGATTATATAGGCTGGCTGCTTTTATATCGAGCTGAGCTGCGATTTCTCGCATAGTAGTAGCTTGAAAACCTTTCTGATAAAAAAGGGTGGCAGACTGATTAAATATTTGATCAATTCTTGACATCAATACAAAAATAGTGTATAATTTTTTCAACAAGTCAAATTACTAGTTCTAGTAAGCAAAGAATTTCACTTTTTTTGACAATGTATTAAAAGCTATATTTAAATTTTCTATTTTATTATGTTACTTTTGCGGTTCGGAAATAAAGTATTCTATCCATGAAAAAAATAACAAAGAAAACCTACCTGAACTGGTATGAAGAGATGTTGTTCTGGCGGAAGTTCGAAGATAAGCTTGCTCAAGTTTATATTCAACAGAAAGTTAGGGGTTTCCTACACTTATACAATGGTCAGGAAGCGATATTAGCCGGTGCTCTTCACGTAATGGACCATGAAAAGGACCGCGTTATTACGGCATATAGGAATCATGTATTACCTATAGGGCTTGGTGTAGATGCAAAGAGAGTTATGGCAGAGCTATATGGAAAAGCCACCGGAACTTCACAAGGATTAGGTGGGTCGATGCATATTTTTTCTAAAGAACATCGGTATTATGGTGGTCATGGTATTGTAGGTGGTCATATTCCATTGGGAGCCGGTTTAGCTTTTGCCGATCAATACCACGATAGGGATAATGTAACCCTAACTTTTATGGGTGATGGTGCAACTCGTCAAGGTTCACTACATGAGACCTTGAATATGGCCGCCAGTTGGAAATTACCGGTTGTCTTTTGCGTTGAAAATAACGGATATGCGATGGGAACCTCCGTTTCCAGAAGTTCAAGTCATGAAGATATATGGAAATTAGGTTTAGGTCACGAAATTCCTTGCGGACCGGTTGATGCGATGAACCCGGAAAATGTAGCAGAAGCATTAGATGAGGCGATTGACAGAGCAAGAAGTGGCGGTGGACCTACATTCCTCGACTTAAAAACGTATCGTTATCGAGGTCACTCTATGAGCGATGCGCAAGATTACAAAACCAAAGAAGAAGTAGAAGAATACCAGAAAATAGATCCGATCAAGCAGGTCAAACAAGTTCTATTAGATAAAAAGTACGCAACTGAAGATGATATCAAGGAAATGGACAAAAAGGTGAAAGACCGCGTTAAAGAATGTGAGAAGTTCGCTGATGAATCAGATTACCCGGATATCAACGTCATGTACGATGTAGTTTACGAACAAGAAAACTATCCATTTATACCCCACAAACTATAACTTATGGCTGAAGTTGTAAACATGCCACGCCTGAGCGATACCATGGAAGAAGGTGTAGTCGCAAAGTGGCTCAAGCAAGAAGGTGACCAAGTAGAAGAAGGAGAGATACTCGCTGAGATCGAAACAGATAAAGCGACCATGGAATTTGAATCCTTTCATGACGGTTTTTTGCTCTATCAAGGCATCAAAGAAGGCGATGGTGCGCCTGTGGATTCACTTTTAGCCATTATCGGCGAAGAAGGAGAAGACATCCAAAGTTTGATCGATGGTCAAAATGAGGATAAGCAGGAGCGCAAAGATGATGCATCTTCCGATAATGAAAATACCGATAAAGATGCAACTGACACTGATGATACCGAAATGCCGGATGATGTAGAGGTAGTGACCATGCCAAGGCTGAGCGATACCATGGAAGAAGGAACCGTAGCCAAATGGCTCAAACAAGAAGGCGATGAAGTGGAAGAGGGTGAAATCCTGGCGGAGATAGAAACCGATAAGGCCACGATGGAGTTCGAATCCTTCTTTAGTGGCCAACTTATCCATATCGGAATACAGGAAGGTGAATCTGCTCCTGTAGATGATGTCCTCGCTATCATAGGGCCAGAAGGAACGGATAAGCAGCAAGTACTCAAAGCACTAAAAAGTGGTGGATCAACTTCAAAGGGTGAGGAATCAACAAAAGAAAAATCAGATACTCAAGATACAGAAAGCAAAGATGAAACTGCAGATAAAAGTTCTAAGGAAGCAACCAGCGACACTTCCGATGAAAAAGGTAGAATATTTGCTTCTCCACTCGCTAAGCGTTTAGCAAGAGAGAAAGGTTACGACCTCAGCAAAATAAAAGGTAGTGGTGAGAATGGCAGGATCATCAAACGCGATATAGAAGAATATCAGCCACAAGCTGAAGCAGAAGTTCCCGCTAAGGATGAAGCTCCAAAAGTCGCCGAAAAAGAGGCTCCAAAAGAAGAAACCCCAGTAGAGCTATATCAGCCGGCTGGTGAAGAATCCTTCCACGAGAACAAGAACTCGCAAATGCGTAAGACCATCGCTAAGCGACTGCTGGAATCGAAGAACAATGCGCCACATTACTATCTGACCATTGAGGCGGATATGAGCAATGCCATGCACTCCAGAAAACAGATCAATGCGTTACCTGACACAAAAATATCATTTAATGATATGGTCATCAAAGCATCAGCTATGGCGCTAAGGAAGCACCCGCAAGTGAATTCCAGTTGGAATGGTGATACCACCAGGATCGCAGAGCATATCCATATAGGTGTGGCCGTAGCGGTAGAGGAAGGCCTACTCGTACCTACTTTAACATTTGCGGATCAGCAAAGTCTAAAGCAGATCAATAATTACGTTAAAAATCTTGCCAATAAAGCACAGACGAAAAAACTGCAGCCAGATGAAATGGAAGGCAGTACATTTACGGTCTCTAACCTGGGCATGTTCGGTATAGAAGAGTTCACCAGCATCATTAATCAACCTAATTCTTGTATACTATCCGTTGGGGCGATCATTGAAAAGCCTGTGGTCGAAAATGGTGAGATCGTGGTGGGTCATCGAATGAAATTAACATTGGCTTGTGACCATAGAACCGTAGATGGTGCAACAGGTGCAAAATTCCTGGCAACATTAAAAACCTATCTTGAAAATCCGGTGACAATGCTCGCTTAAAATATTTAAACCAGTAATGAAAAAGAATGTGGTAATCGCAGGAAGCAGTCGTGGGATAGGCCTTGAGCTTGTCAGGCAGTTCGCAGCGGAAGGTCATCAGGTAGTTGCCTTATCAAGGAACACCGAACCCTTAAAGGAGTTAGACCTACCTCAGGTAAGAACGATGAGCTGTGATATTGCTGATGAAAAAGCTGTCAAAGAAGTAAAGAAGCATATCAAATTCAATTGGGATTCCATAGATATCCTTATCAATAATGCAGGTAAGTTCCTAAAACAGGATTTCCATAAGACCAAACTTCAAGAAGTCAAAGCGGTTTACGAGACGAACGTCTTTGGTGTTATCAATCTGACCCACCAACTTCTCCCTTTCATGGGCGAAAAGGGTCATGTGGTCACCATATCGAGCATGGGCGGCGTTCAGGGAAGTGTAAAGTTCCCGGGATTGGCGGCTTACAGCAGTAGTAAGGCTGCTGTTATCACACTAACCGAACTTTTAGCAGAAGAGTACAAAGAGAAAGGTCCAGCTTTCAATGTTTTAGCGCTTGGTGCTGTTCAAACGGAAATGCTCGAAGAGGCTTTCCCAGGTGTACAAGTTCCTAATTCAGCAGAAGAAATGGCCACCTACATCAAGGGTTTTGCCGAGACCGGAAATAGTTTTTACAACGGTAAATTATTACAGGTTTCTAGCTCAACTCCATAAAGCAAGCTTATGGAAGAAGTTTTGAAAAAATATATTCCGGAGCGTTCCCTGTATCCCACTATCCAACTCATCAAGTCCCAAAGCGTTTATCTTAAAATAGTTAATGAAAGGAAGACGCGTCACGGCGATTACAGAATGCTTCCCGATGGCCGTCATCAAATTACCGTGAATGCAACACTTAACAAATATCGGTTCCTGATCACTTTGATCCATGAAATAGCGCATCTTGTAGCTTTTAAAAAATATGGTCGCTTTATTAAGCCGCACGGCCAGGAATGGAAACATTGCTTTAGACAATTGATGGTTCCGCTGATCCGTCCTGAAATCTTCCCTAATGCTCTGCTACCTTTTATGGCTGAGCACTTTAAGAACCCAAAGGCGAGTAGTGAAACGGATGCTAACTTATCCTTAGCCCTACAAAAGTTTGATAAGGTCCAGAACAAAACCTACGTGTATCAACTCAGGACTGGCAGTAAGTTCAGAACATATAATGGTAAAATCTTCATCAAAGGGAACAAAAAGGTGAAAAGATATGAGTGTAAAGAAATGGTTTCCGGTAGAATGTATATCTTTCAACCCAATACACCTGTAGAACTGATCAAATTTTAATATGAAAGAGAACAATTATGCGTTGATAATGGCCGGTGGCGTTGGCAGTCGTTTCTGGCCAGTAAGTAGGGAATCTCTTCCCAAGCAGTTCCATGACCTATTAGGTAGTGGAAGGTCTTTATTGCAATCAACCTATGATCGGCTGGAAAAAATAGTACCAGCAAAGAATATTTACATTCTCACGAACGAAAAATATGAGGAGCTTGTGATCGAGCAGTTGACCGGGGTCAGCAGGAATCAATTGATCCTAGAACCAGCGATGAGGAATACCGCACCATGCCTTTTATTAGCTAGCCTGAAGATCAATAAACTGGACCCGGAAGCTAAGATGATCGTAGCGCCTAGCGACCACTGGATACAGAATGAAGAAGCTTTCATTAAAAACGTTAAGACCGCCTGGCAGCATTGTGATGATGAAAGGCTCATGACAATAGGGATAGCACCTACATTCCCGAACACTGGTTATGGTTATATAGAATTCGAGGATGCGGATGCTTCTTTTCAGAAAGTTGTCCGTTTTACAGAAAAGCCTGACCATACAACGGCCAAGGAGTTCTACGACAGCGGTAGATACCTTTGGAACTCCGGTATGTTTCTTTGGAAGGCAAAGGCGATCCTCAATGCGTTCAAAAAACACGCATATGACATGTATGCGCTTTTTAATACCGGATATGAAATTCTCAATTCGGACAAAGAAAAAGATTTCCTATCGGAAGAATATCCTAAGGCCGAAAACATTTCCATCGATTTTGCTATATTAGAAAACGCCAGGAAGATAGGTGTTGTTCGATCTAATTTTGAATGGAATGACCTGGGAACCTGGGGCTCGCTTTATGATCAACTTCCTAAGGATGATCATAAAAATGCATTAGTAGATACAGAAGCTTTAATGGAAGATACCCATGGAAATATCATAAGAACGACATCCGGTAAAAAAGTGGTCATTGATGGTATTAAAGACCATATCATCGTAGAGAGCAATGATGTCTTGTTAATAATACCCAGGTCTAAAGAACAGGATATCAAACGAATGCGAAGTTCAGCCATCGACAAGTTCGGAACTGGAATGAAATGATCATAGGCCTTTTAAATTGGCTTTTCTCGCTTGTTTGAACAAGTTTGACGAATAGACGAAATTATTGAGGTGCTCGTTCTCACAATGATGGACGGACTTAAAATCACCAGTCCACTCCAATAATCCATCTCTTAAGAAAACGATCTTTTCTCCAATCTCAAAAACTGAGTTCATATCATGAGTATTGATCAGTGTGGTAATGTTGTTCTCTTTGGTTATCTCCTGGATGAGTTCATCAATAACGCTGGATGTTCTTGGGTCAAGACCTGAATTAGGTTCATCACAAAACAAATATTGCGGATAGTTAACAATACCACGAGCGATAGAAACCCTCTTTTGCATTCCGCCACTAAGGTCAGCAGGAAGTTTCTTATTAACACCTGGCAAGTTCACCCTTTCAAGGACCTCGTTCACCCGATCTAACATTTCGCCTGAAGACATGGGATTGAACATTTTAAGCGGGAACATCACGTTCTGTTCCACGGTCATCGAGTCGAAAAGAGCTCCACCCTGAAAGACCATGCCCATTTGTTTTCTCAGTTCTCGCTGCTCTTCAGGTCTAAGCTTACCATATTGCTTATCTTCATAAAACACTTCCCCTGAATCAGGTATCAGAAGACCTATCAGGCATTTTAGGAAGACCGACTTCCCAGAACCTGATTGTCCGATGATCAGATTAGTTATTCCTCTTTCAAAATTTGTTGATATGTCTTTCAAGACATGATCTTCTCCAAAAGACTTATTGAGGTTTTTGACTTGGATCATAGCTTAACTTAATAAAAGTTGTGTGATTATATAATTGGACACGATGATCACGATACTGGTCCACACGAACGAGGTAGTAGAGGCTTTTCCTACCTCAAGAGCACCACCTTTCATATAATAACCATGATAGGAAGGAACTGTTGCCAGTATCATGGCAAAGACGAACGACTTGATAAAAGCATAGACCATCTGAAAAGGGATAAAATCCTCCTTCAATCCGGTGAAGAATTCATCTGAGCTTAAAAAACCTCCATAAACACCAGCAATGTAAGCACCAACGATACCAACGAACATGGATATGGCTATGAGGAACGGATAGATGAACATGGCCACCATCTTTGGAAAGACCAGATAGTTCAATGAATTGATCCCCATCACCTCTAGGGCATCTATCTGTTCTGTTACACGCATCGTACCAATGCTAGAGGTTATGTACGATCCTACTTTACCCGCCATGATGATGGATATCAATGTAGGGGAGAATTCCAGTATAATGGATTGACGTGCCGCAAAGCCTATTAAACTATCTTCGATTAGTGGATTACTGAAATTAAGTGCCGTTTGAATGGTCACGACCGCTCCTATGAACAGCGAAATGAAAACGATTATCCCTACGGATCGAACTCCGAGGTCATTCACCTCCTGAACGATCAAAGAACGTAACACCGAATATTTTGTCATCTTACGGAAAATGTCCTTCCACATGATAAAATATTGACCTATGTGTGATATATAGTTCATGAATTAATGTGCTAAAATAGAAAATAATTCATTGATGGATTTAACCTAAACCTAATATCTATCATTTAATATAAGTTAAATTTGCCATTAAAATAATCAGACCATGCGACCAACCATTTTTATTCTCTTAACCCTATTCAGCTTGAATCAACTGAATGCTCAATTTTCGAAAAAGAAAGAACCAAAACTCGTCATAGGTATCGTTGTTGATCAAATGCGATATGATTACTTAAGCAGGTTCTACGATGACCTTTCTGATAAAGGATTTAAAAAATTAATGCAGGAAGGTTTTTTTCATAAGAACGCTCATTTCAATTATGTCCCTACCTATACTGGTCCAGGACATGCAGCGGTTCACACAGGAACTACTCCCGCTAACAATGGAATAATAGGGAATGACTGGTTTGATAAGACCTCAGGAGAAAGTGTCTATTGTGTAGGCGATCCATCTCAAGAAACCATAGGAACCACCTCAAAAAAAGGAAAAATGTCGCCCCATCGATTACTTTCAACCACCATGGCCGATCAAAATAGACTTCACACCCAATTCAGAGGCAAGACCATATCCATATCGATAAAAGATAGAGGAGCCATCCTTCCTGGCGGTCATTCCGCAAATGCTGCTTACTGGTATGAAGGTGGAAAGAATGGTGATTTCATAAGTAGTAGCTATTATATGGAGGAACTACCAGAATGGGTGGACGATTTCAATCAATCTGATATCGTTGATGAACATTTGAAGGTTTGGAACACATTATTGCCGATGAATGAATATGATGAAAGTGGATCGGATAAGAATGAATTTGAATTTGGTTTCAAAGGAAAGGAAAAAGCAACCTTTCCTTATGATCTCAAAGAATTAGCAAAGAATAACGGCGGGCTGGACATTCTAAAATACACGCCCTATGGTAATGATATCGTTGCGGAATTCGCTAAAAGAGCTATTGATGGGGAAGAGCTTGGAAAAGATGATGCTACGGATTTCTTACTGGTCAGTTTTTCAAGTACGGATTATGCAGGTCATAACTTTGGAGTGAACTCTAAGGAGGTGCACGACATGTACCTGAGGTTAGATAGGAATTTAGCCTCTTTCATCAAATATCTGGAAGAAAAGATTGGAAAGGATGAGTTCACTTTATTCCTGACCGCAGACCATGGAGCTGTACATGTACCGAACTATCTAAGATCAAAAAAGATCAGAGCAGGCTATTTTGACACGGATAAATTGAAAGTTGATATCGAAGAATACATCAATTCTTATTTTGATAAGGATCTGGAATTGATAAGAAGAATCTCTAATCAACAACTGTTCTTTGATCATCAGGAATTAAAGGCCAATAAAATTAAGAACAGTAATCTGCAAACATTATTAACAGATTACCTTTTATCCTATCCTAAAGTCAACCGGGTCTTTACACGCGATATGATCATGCACGGCAACCAGACCGATCACGTAGGTAAGCTGGTGCAGCGCGGTTTTCATCAAAAAAGAAGTGGTGACATCATCTATGCGTTAGAACCTGCCATTATCAGTTATCCTCCTAAGGGTTCCACACATGGAAGTTCCATGAACTATGATACTCAAATTCCGCTAATATTCTACGGTAAAGGCATTAAACGAGGAATAGGTCTTAATAAAAGACACATAACGGACATCGCTCCTACGATCTCAGTCCTTTTGGGCATAGCATTTCCCAATGCGAATACCGGAAATGTTATCACTGAAGCCCTTGATAAGGGTCAGAGATGATCCTTTATCAGTTGCAGTTCTGCTTTTATGTTTTGCAACTTGCTTATGGTATCAAGTTTTGTTCGGTTAGCGGCTTTTTCTTTTCTAAGATATGTTTTGGCACCTTCTAGGGTAAAACCTCTTTCTTTGACCAGGTAATAGATCTTTTCTATGAGCTGTATGTCCTTTTGAGAAAAACGGCGATTTCCCTTCGCGTTCTTCTTAGGTTTAATAGCCTGAAATTCTTTTTCCCAAAAACGTATGAGGGAAGCATTGACATCTAATGCATCAGCTAACTCACCAATGGTATAGTACATTTTCTTATCGAGTGGTCTCTTTAACATTAGTCCAGTGATTGTCTTTGCATCGCTGCTCTTCTTCTAAGAATAGAATATTCCTTAGGTGATAGGTCTCCATAAAAGTAATTGATAGGATTGACTATCTTATTATCCTTATGGACCTCATAATGCAAGTGTGGTCCAGTAGAAAGGCCAGTATTTCCCAGTTCACCGATAACATCGCCTCGCTTTACTTTCTGGCCTTGAGATACATTGAACTTACTTAAATGAGCGTAGAAGGTCTTGTATCCGAAACCGTGATCAAGTAATATCAACTTACCGTAACCGCCGGTCCTTCTTGCTTCTCTGATAACTCCATTACCAGTAGCATAAACAGGAGTTCCCACAGGAGCGGAAAAATCTATCCCTTCATGCAGTTTTTTATATTTTAATATAGGATGCATCCTGTAACCGTATCCAGCTGAGATCCTCTTAAGGTCATCGTTCGGTACAGGCTGTATGGCTGGTATGCTCTTTAACATGGCCTCTTTGTTCCTGGCCATTTCTTTTATCTTATCGAGCGACCTGGACTGGACCACTAATCTTTTCTTTAGCTTGTCAACCCTTCTGTTCGTATTTATTAGAAGTTCAGAGTTGTTGTATCCTTTCAGGTCATTGTACCGATTAACACCGCCAAAGCCAACGTTCCTTTGTTCTTCTGGGATAGGATCAGCTTCAAAGTAAACCCGATATATCTTATTATCTCTACGTTCTATATCTTCAAGCACATTGACCATTTGGTCCATTTGCTTGTTGAGCGACTCATATTCTAATTTCATGTTCCTCAACTCCCGCTTGTAAGCTTTTTCCTTTGGGGTTTCAATGGATGGTATGTTAAGATAGGATATGAACAAAACGATAGACACGATGATGACACTGATGACAAAAAGCGCTATAAGACCCAATCGTTTACTTTTACTTGTCTCTACTCTTTTGTAGGAAAGCGTCTCTGCATCATAATAGTATTTCAGTTTTTTCATAAAAGATGATCAGCTTGAACAGCCTAAGTTATGTTGTAGGTTTATAACAAATATAATATTATTCTAGTAATGGAAACTTTGAGATACGAATGTAAGAGCTACCAACCTCCCACGGCTCCACCGCCTCCAAAGCCACCGCCACCAAAGCCACCGCTGAAACCGCCGCCACCGCCGAAGCCACCAGAAGAGCCTCCGCCAAAACCACCACTGCTATGACTTCCGCCTAAGCTGCTCAATATCAATACATCAAGAAGGTCTGGCGAATTTCTTTTACCACCTGAGCCTCCTTTACCTCCTTTGTTCTTGCTTCTTCTGAACACAAGAATGAAAAATACCAATATAATGATCAGCGGAAAAATGATGAACGACCATGAAACATTCTGTTTGCCTTTACCTTTGTGTTGCATCGGGTCGAATTGACCGGCCAGAAGGTCCATCATGGCATCAGTGGCTTTATCAAGACCTTGATAAAAGTCCTGTTTTTTGAACTCAGGTCGCATAATATCATCAATGATGACGTTGCTGTTCAGGTCTGTTAAGTAAGGTTCCAGACCATAACCGTTCTGAATAGTTATCTTTCTATCGTTCTTTGAGATCATGATGATCGCTCCATTGTCCTTCCCTTTCTGACCTATTCCCCATTGTTGAGCCCATTTTACGGCATATGTTCCGATGTACTCACCTTTCAGGTCATCAATAGTTACGATGACGAACTGAGTGGATGTAGAATCAGCATAGGTCTGTAATTTATTATTGAGCTGTGCTTCTTCTTCTTTATCCAGCATATCGGCATAATCGTATACTGGCTTTTCTTCTCTGGGCTTATCGGGAATATCCCGTTGAGCAAATAAGCTCAAACTTATCAAGCCAATGGTAAAAAGTAAGGAATATTGGAAATAGGCGAGTTTTTTCATGTTTATGGATTTGAGGATTCCTTTTGCAAAACTAAGATAATTACAGGCAATCCAAACATTAGCAAATTTTGTATTCCGTTAGTATCATATCAAGCTTTGTATGGCAAGGTCGTAGACTTTTAGACCAAATCCACATATACTTCCTAAACAGTGAGAAGCTATATAAGAATGATGACGAAAAGGTTCTCGCTGAAAAACGTTGGAGATGTGCACCTCAACGACCGGAGTGCTGATGGCCCTGACCGCATCAGCAATGGCGATCGAGGTATGCGTATAAGCCGCTGCATTAATGACCATTCCCTCTACATTGTCATCGCTTTCCTGAAGTTCTGAAACGAGTTCACCTTCACTATTGGATTGGAAATAGGATATTTCAATATCATTGTATTTTTGCTGTAGCTCATCTACATATTCCTGAAAGGACTGATATCCGTATATTTCTGGTTCTCTTTTCCCTAATAGGTTGAGATTAGGTCCGTTGATGATGTGAATTTTCATAGACTTTGATTCTAAGGTAAAAATACATATTAAGCCTTATTTTAGAGGTCATAATTAGTTTTTTATTTACTAATTTTGAAAAAAATTGATTATATGGCTTTAGAACAAGAAGTGATGACCAGGATAAAAGAAGCAATGAAAGCTAAGGATAAAGAAAAATTAGCCTCGCTCCGTTCTATAAAGAACGAAATCCTAAAAGCAAAAACAGCCAAGGACGCTTCTGAGCTATCTGAAGAAGACGAACAAAAACTTTTACAGAAGCTGATAAAACAACGAGAAGACAGTGCCAAACTTTATAAAGAGCAAGGAAGGGAAGATCTGGCAGAGCCAGAAGAGTCTGAAGCTGAACTTATAAAAGAATTCCTGCCAGAACAATTGAGCGAAGCGGAAATAGAAGCCCATATTGATTCGATCATTAAAGAAACCGGCGCATCGAGCATGAAGGACATGGGTAAAGTAATGGGAACAGCGACCAAGAAAATGGCCGGTAAGGCTGATGGCAAGACTATTTCTGCGATCGTAAAAAAGCATTTGAGTTGATATTTATTCAATGGATGTTTGATTATTGGAATAGAATTCAAATCATATGATCAATATCAATGCAACGTATTCTAGCATCAAACTTGACAATTAAGTATACATCTTTCAAGAACTTCAGCATGAATTGATTTATTAATTAATGCAAATGCTATGTGTATAGTTGAACTATTTTCAACAAAATTATCATGTAGCATTATTCTGTAAAGTCTGTCTCCTATATTAGAGTTATTTGAAGGATTAAAAGATGCAAAAGTATAGGCATTTGAATTTGATAAAATTTGAAAATCATTTGTCTCACCAATTTCAAAAATGATATTAGTGTTTTTCTTACCTTCAAATGAATCGGTAATAATATCTGAAAAAAGTGTATCTGACATTTGTATTAATAAATCATATACTGCTTTAGCTTTGTCATTATTTTTAAAATTGTTTTTTTAAATAATCCTTTCTTCATGATCCACTTCACCACCATTTTTACAGCTTCAAAAGCTTCATGAAAAAGTCAATGCTTCATCTGAAAAATTATTTTCCATAAGAAAATCTAAACTGGCATGATAAAACCAATAGTAATCAAAATCATTCATGAGAAGTTCAACAACTTCTTCCGGTATTTCAAGTATATAGTTAGCTATGTAAGAATTGCTAAATTGATTTCCTATAATAGCAGTTGCAACAGGTGCACACGGAACTTCTCCAATAGGATCAGTTACTTGTGAATCAATTTCTCGTACATTGTAATTATAGTTTAAAGTGCTTTGATCATAATTTTTTTTTGTCGATTAAGATGAGTAAAACCATTTTCACAACCTCCTCCAAATTGATCTTCTAACCAATCCCAAAAAATATCCTGGAGCATCAGTAATCCAGTCCCAAGCATTGCTAGCACCATTTTTTACTGAATCCCAAACTTGTTCAAGCCAGCCAACGCCACCGAAACTATTCGAGCCACCTCCGGTTTTGCGATCCATCTCCAGATTGGGAGCCATTTCCAGATTGTGTGCCATTTTCGCCTTCAAAACCCTAATCACCAGGACTGGTATCGGTATAATTTCCATCAGTATTTGTATTAGGAATTGAACCCGACCTACTTCCACCACCACTACTATAGCTAGTAGGTGGTTGGTTTGCATTTGCTGTCGCCATAAAATTTTCATAATCTGATGGTGCTGAAAAATCTGGTGATACTTCATCAAGATTTAGAGAGAAGATTGAACCTGCAAAGTTGCTTAATGACTCACCTTGCGTTCTGTAAGCTGTATGAAATTCATCACTCATAGAGTAACCAAAAAGATAGGCAGATTCACTGCCATCAGGTCTTGAAGTGATTACTAAATTGTAAAAACTTTTTGGGTCAGGGTCATTAAGTTCAATATCGTAAACCAGATTTTCTTTATTACTTACACGGGGAGTGTAATCTCGTTTCAATATGCACATGTGATTCCACATGACCATCTCCAATAGCACCTTCTAAATTACCAGATTTGCCCTGATAACCAATAATTTGGGCTGCTTTAACATAGTTTAAAGGATCATTTGAGGCTTGTACCCTACCCGATTCTTGTAAATGGAAATAAGTATGAATTATTACTTGACCATTAGCTAATGTACTTTGAATTTGTACCATATATCCAGCACCATCTCCTGCTGTCGGCTGCTGTATTAATTATCATAAAATAAACATAATAAAATTATAGAGGTGTAAAAATAATTACTTATATTAACAAGGTAAAATTTAAGCTATGGAAAAATTTAAAGGAGAGAGTATTATCGATTTTTTTTTGACAAGTACAAGACTGATCTGGATTGCCTTGAATATTTAGCAATGATAAAATGGAAAGATGGTTATAAATGTTCAAAATGTGGTCACGATAAATACACAGTAAGGAAGGCTAATTTCGCCAGAGATTGTAACAGCTGTCATCAAATAGAAAGTCCTACGGCTAATACCTTATTACACAAAGTTAAGTTTGGTGTTAGAAAAGCTTTTGGGATCGTTTTTGAGATGAGTGCAACTACTAAAAGTATATCTGCATCACAAGTTGCTAAGCGATATTCAGTGAGTCGTCCTACCGCATGGCTTTTTATGCATAAAGTCCATAAGGCGATGAAAAGTAGTGAATTAGACCCTTTAGAAGGAATCGTTTTTGTAGATGAATTTGTGTACGGTTGGAAAAGAAGATCTAAAGCAAGGAAGAAGTAATGACGGTAATAAAAAGAAGGTTGTGACCGCTCTTGAACTAGATGAAGATAGAGGTGTGAAAAGAGCTTATTTTAAGAAAATTGAGAACTATTCTTCAACAGAATTGAATAAAATATTTGAAAGCCACATATCAAAGGAAGCAAAGGTTAATATCGATAAATGGACTGGATATATCCCTTTAAAAGATCAATACACAATAGATCAATTAAAAAGTAACGTAGTAGATTTTTTTGAAATAAACACCATTGTACATCAAGTAAAATCTTAGTTAAGAAGTACCTATTCATGGATGCATGATGACCATATTGAAAAATATCTGGATGAATATAGCTATCGTTTAAACAGATCGATTCACTAGCAAACTATATTTGACAACCTCATTAATAGAATAATGAATAATCAACATATTGGTTATCAGCAAATAAAATTAAGTATCTAAATTAACACCTGTATAAAATATAAATAAAATGCAAAAATATTTTTCTTTTTCTTAGATTAATAATCGACTTATTAATCTGAAGTATCTATAATTAGGAAATTAACTATAAGAAGTGCTTTTTAGAAGATCTCTTTGTGATTGTAGGTTTTGTAGATAATTTAAAGGGATTTTACTATTTGATATCCTGAAATGTCAAATTAAAGTTTTTTCATAATTTCGAAGGATGTATTCATCTATCACTTATGAACAAAATATTTGGCGTAGGTCTTAATAAAACCGGAACAACGTCTATGGCTAAAGCCTTAGAAATATTGGGGTTTGATTCTGTCCATTGGCAAGGCAAAGAAGGGAATATTAAACATTTGATAGAGAAAAATGACCAAAAAAATCAGCCTTTGCTCCATGGAATTGAAGGATATGATGCGTATTTAGATTGGAATCATCCGCGAACCAATCACTTGTTCAAAAAATTAGACTTTCAATATCCAAACAGCAAATTCATTCTTCATACCCGACCTATGGAAGATTGGATAAAAAGCAGATATCAACATGTGAGTTCTATACCTGATCTAAAAAAAATACAGAAAAAATATCCTGATAATCCATGGTATAATTTAGATGTAGAAGCATGGAAAAGAGAATATAAAACACACCATTCTAATGTGAATTCTTACTTTAAGGATCGGCCAGATGATCTTTTGATATTCGATCTATTTGCCGGAGATAGTTGGGAAGAAGTTTGTAATTTCTTACAGGTAGAAAAACCTAATGTTAAGTTTCCTATTGAAAATAAAGCTGACAAAAAAATGAATCCATTAAAAAAAGCTTCCAATAAATTGAAAGCTTTTTTAAAATTATTGTAAGTAAAACACCATTAGAACTTATCAACCACTTGAGTAGATTCTTTCCAGGATTTTACCGATGCAATTTCGTTTTCATCATAATCTACTTCCACTAATTTTCCATCTTTCCAGAAGAACCATTTTCCTACTTTATCGCCTTCATCATAATGCGCTAAAGCGATTTTTTGGCCTTTTTTATTATAGGCTTTCCATTGTCCATTAGGTTTATTGTTTTTGATAAATCCTTCTTGCCTGACCAAGCCATTATCGTGATAATACACCACCTTCAACTGGTCCTTATCATCTACTTTCTTTACTTCTTTTTCCTGGCTAGATGCTGTCATCCCAACTAGCATACATAGCATAAATATCATCTGTCTCATCATCATTTGTTTATAATTATTTTACAAATATAAGTATTTATTTACATATAATACACTATTTGTTTACATTAAATTTACATAAAAAACATATTTATATGTTTTACAGGTGTTTATTTTTTTATATTTAGTTAATCTCCATGTAGATGCTCATAAAAAATGTTATATTGATTTAGTCCCTTGCCTTTTAATAGTTTTATACTTTTGCAAAAATTAAAATAAAACTATGTACAGATCCCATAACAATGGTGAACTAAATATCCAGAGTGTTTATAAACAAGTTGCTCTATCAGGATGGATACAAAAAATACGTGATAAAGGTTTTATTACCTGGATCGACCTGAGAGATCGATATGGCATAACCCAACTGGTTGTTGACCATTCCAGAACAGAATCAGAAATTTTAGAAAAAGTAAAAAATCTACACAGGGAATTTGTAATACGTGTTGAAGGCAAGGTTATTGAAAGAGAATCTAAAAATCCGGATATGCCTACTGGTGAGATAGAAATTGACGTCCGAAAGGTAGATGTTTTAAACCCGAGTAAAACACCACCATTTACCTTAGAAGAAAAAACCGATGGCGGTGATGACCTTCGCTTAAAATACCGATACTTAGACTTAAGAAGAAAACCGCTTCAGGATAAGATCATCTTTAGAAGCAAAGTCAATCTGGCTGTACGAAATTATTTAGCCGATCAGGGTTTTATCGATATTGAAACACCTTACTTAATAAAATCAACTCCGGAAGGTGCGCGCGATTTCGTGGTTCCCAGCCGAATACACAAAGGACAATTCTATGCCTTACCTCAATCGCCACAAACTTTCAAGCAATTATTGATGATCAGCGGTTTTGAACGCTATTTCCAGATCGTAAAATGCTTCAGGGATGAAGACCTAAGAGCTGACAGACAGCCAGAGTTCACGCAGATCGATTGTGAAATGGCATTTGTGGACCAAGATGATGTATTAGCTACATTTGAAGGATTAACAAAGCATTTACTCAAAGAGATAAAAGGTGTAGAAGTTGATCAATTCCCGGTCATGAGCTATGATCATGCGATGAAAACCTATGGTAATGACAAACCGGACATCCGTTTTGGGATGGAGTTTGCTGAACTAAATAAAGTTACTCAACATAGGGATTTCAAGGTGTTCAATGAAGCTGAACTTGTCGCCGGTATTGCCATTCCCGGTTGTGCCGATCACTCCAGAAAACAACTGGATGCTTTGATCAAATGGGTGCAGCGACCACAAGTAGGCGCGAAAGGAATGGTTTACTTAAAATATAATGAAGATGCTAGCTTTAAGTCATCGGTTGATAAATTTTATAATAAAGACGACTTTCAAAAATGGGTAGAAAGAACAAATGCTCAACCCGGCGATCTCATTTGTATCCTTAGCGGAAAAGCAAATGAAACCAGAAGCCAGCTCAGCGCATTACGTATGGAAATGGCAGAACGTTTAGAATTAAGAAAAGCAGATGAGTTCGCGCCACTTTGGGTTACTGATTTCCCGCTTTTTGAGAAAGATCAGGAAACAGGTCAGTTGCATGCAATGCATCATCCGTTTACTTCACCCAAGCAAGAAGATATCGGTTTACTAGAAACTGCTCCGGAAAAGGTTAGGGCTAATGCTTATGATCTGGTGTTGAACGGTAACGAGATCGGTGGTGGATCGATCAGGATACATGAAAGGGAAATGCAAGAAAAAATGCTTTCTCTTTTAGGGTTTTCAGAAGAAGAAGCCAGGAAGCAGTTTGGCTTTTTAATGGACGCTTTTGAATATGGAGCTCCACCACACGGTGGTATTGCGTTTGGTTTAGACCGATTAGTGGCCATTTTAGGCGGACAAGAATCCATAAGGGATTTTATTGCCTTTCCTAAGAACAATGCAGGTAGGGACTTAATGATAGATGCGCCATCTACCATAGATGATGAACAACTAAAGGAATTAAGCTTGGCTATTACAAAAGAAGATATCGGGTAGACTAAAATAATCAGGATGAGTGAAGATCGATCGCTTTATAAAAGAATGCTCATCTGGCGTTACAAGAACATAGGTGATGACACTTTCCTCTATGTCCTAAGCATTGTCGTAGGACTTCTTGCCGGCTTAGGGTCTGTGATCATCAAGAACCTTACCTATCTCTTCAGCATTTTCCTGAAGAACAATTACATTGATCAATATTTTAGTGAGTTTTACTTCTTAACGCCTTTCATGGGGTTCTTATTGGCCATGTTGCTATCAAAGTACATCATCAAGAAACAAGTTGGTCACGGCATACCTACAGCCTTAGCTTCGCTGTCTAAGCGAGAAGGTAGAATGGACTTCAAAGACATGTTCAGCTCTGTATTGACTGCTCCTATTACGGTGAGTTTTGGTGGTTCAGCCGGATTGGAAGGTCCATCTGTAGCTACTGGTTCCTCTATAGGGTCTAACCTTTCGCAATTCTTTCACATCAAGGCAAGTTCCCGAAAATTGTTATTAGTATGCGGTGCAGCAGCTTCATTATCGGCAATTTTCAAGGCACCCATCGCAGCTATATTGTTCGCTATAGAAGTGTTCAGTCTGGATTTTACATTTTCTTCGTTACTACCGCTTTTATTGGCATCCGTATCAGCGGTTTTCACCCGATTGTTCTTTTTAAGTGAACAGTATTTGATCGATCTTCATGAAGTAGATGATTTTGATATTGGGAACCTTGGATTCTTCATCCTTTTCGGTATCCTAACCGCTTTTGTTTCCTTGTATTTTACAAAAGTCTATATTCGAGTAGAAGAATTCCTGAAATCCGTAAAGAACGACTATAAGAGAACGCTTCTGGCCGGTGTTGGAGTTGGCATTTTGGTTTTTATAGCCCGACCACTTTACGGGGAAGGTTTTGAGTTTATGAATACACTGATCGAAAACGATGAAGAAGCCATGATAGATCAATTCATTGTTTTTGAATGCTTGAACAATAAATGGGTAGTTCTAGGCTTTATCGTGTTATTGATATTGGTCAAACCTATCGCAACTTCGCTTACCCTGAACGGCAGTGGTGTTGGCGGGATATTTGCGCCTACTTTGTTCTTAGGTGTTATAACTGGAAGTTTTTTCCTGAAGGTGATGAATTTGATCGGTTTTGATCTGCCGGAAAGCAATTTCACCACATTAGGGATGGCCGGATTGCTGGCTGGTATTCTACAATCGCCTCTAACAGCGATATTCCTTATTGCTGAAGTAACTGGTGGTTATAATCTGATCGTTCCGTTGATGGTCATCGTATCAATATCCTTCTTTATTTCTAAAAAGTTCGTGGACCACAATATATATACACGTCAGCTCAAAAAGAACAATGAACTAATCACCCATAACAAGGACCAGACAGTTTTGATGCTACTCAGACTTCGCCCGATCATCGAGGAAAATTTCGTACCTTTAGGTCCTAAAATGACCTTTAAGGAGATGTTGCATCAAGGTGTTGCCAAATCGAGCAGGAACTTATTTCCTGTAGTGGACGAGGATAATAAACTGGTAGGTGTCATCACACTGGATGATATCCGCGAATTCATGTTCGATGAGCAATCGCAAAACACCTATAAGGTAGAATATCTGATGCATCAGCCGCCAGATTTCATCTATTTGGAGAAAGACGATGTTCGCTCAGCGATCGACAAGTTCCAAAATAGCGGAGCCTGGAACTTACCCGTTATCTCCAATGGAAGTTATGCGGGTTTCATTTCTAAATCGAAACTGCTGACCGCGTACCGGCAAAAACTGCTTGAAGTAACGGATGAATAATGGTAAAAAAAATTTTCTTAGCAATAGCAATTCTCATCGCATTGGGTTTTTTTTGCGGATTTTATCTGAAATGGATCGAAAATGATCAGGTACTGGGCAATCGTGTGGTAGGTGTCTGTGTGCTGGCCAGTGTGTTCATCCTAATGCCGATATTCTTATATCGTAGATGGCGTGGTAAAAGATTAAAGGACTACACCATCACACAGGACAAGATCAAAAAGATGCGAGAAGATAACGAGCGCTATCGATAAAATATTTTGAAATTTAATCCGGATTCATAATACAGACCGATAAATTTGTTTAATTTTGAAAAATTAAATTAATTATATTACATGGAAGGTACAGTTAAATTTTTCAATGAGTCCAAAGGTTATGGATTCATTACAAACGACGAAACAGGCAAAGACATTTTTGTCCACGTCACAGAACTCAATGGCGAAACGCTCAATCAAGGCGATTCCGTTGAGTACGAAGAAGCAGAAGGTAGAAAAGGTATGAACGCTACAAATGTTCAGGTCTTAGATTAATAATATAAAATATTACTTAATTAAATACCCAGATAAAAACACCGCTTACGAGCGGTGTTTTTTGTGTTTGAAATCTATTGGATAGCATGAACTTAAATGTCTCATCATTATTATAATATTGATGATGTATGACCAACACATATTTAGCTATCATATGATCATCTTGTTCTCTAACTCTCAGTAGTCAATGAATTGACACAAAAAAAATGATTTAAAAATTTGTAGCTATCCAGAACATTCAAGCCCCTCATCAGAAGTAAGAGCACCATCGAACAATTCTGGATAAATGTTTGAAAATTCTCAGCACAGGATTACATATTAGCTTTGCGTCTAACCAAAAAACTCACCGATATGAACCGGTGAGCTGAAAAATTAAAAAAGAAAAAAAATTACTCTTCTACGATTTCTTCCGTGTTGTCTACTAATACCTGACCTCTGTAGTATAATTTATCTTCATGCCAGTGGGCACGATGATATAAATGAGATTCCCCGGTCGTAGGGTCTTTTGCTATTTGCGGTGTCTTTAACTTTTTGTGCGTTCTGCGTTTATCTCTTCTCGTCTTAGAGGTCTTTCTTTTAGGATGTGCCATTATTGTTATTTATCGTTCAATAGTTCTTTTAGTTTATCCCACCTTGGATCGGTTTCACCTTCTGCGGTCTTGCTGTTGTTAGATGGTTTTAATTCTTCGAGTTTTTTAGTGATCTCTGTTTCCATACTTCCATCTTCCACTTTTGGATGAATCCTTTTAGCAGGAAGCGCTAGAATTATTCCTTCGTAGATGAACTGACCTACGGCAATATCATCATCCGATAAGGGAACGATGACTAGTTCTTCATCTACTTCCTGATAGTCTTCTCCAAATTTGATAACGACGTGTATGTGGTTATCTACTTCCTGCTGATAAGGTTCGGTTGATACATCACATGTCAAACCTACCGTACCTTTTAGATCAAAGTCAAGTTCTATCAGGTTTTCTTTCTTGGTCAACGCTAACGCTACGTCAACATTTGCATTATGGAAATCGTTAAAATCAAAAAGCTCAAAGAACGTATTGTTTATCTTATAGTTATATTGATGCTTTCCTTTCTTTAATCCAATATGCTGGATTTTATAATCTTCAAAATCAGCCATAAGCCTCAACTATAATTTGCAAATATATAAAAAAGAAAATAATAATCAGGAGTAATTATAAAAATCGGCTTCTCTATACGATGCTTGACCCTTAATCACTCAAAGCACTTTATATTAAGGTTAAAGGTGAAATGTATCATATCTCATCTTTCTACCATCTCTTCATTTTTTTCTATTTTCTACCCTCTTTTCTCTCATCTCTTATTTCTACCTTGCCTCTAAATTTATTTCAAAGGATCAGCCGTTAATTGCTGATACTCTTCACGCTGATGAAAGCAATCTATTGCCTGATAAATAGCCTGGATGAAAGAAGACGGGTCTGCTTTTCCTTCGCCAGCGATATCAAATGCGGTTCCGTGATCGGGTGATGTCCTAATATGGCTTAGACCGGCGGTAAAATTAACGCCTTTACCAAATGATAAAGTTTTAAAAGGTATCAATCCCTGATCATGATAAGCAGCGATTATCGCGTCAAAATTTTTATAGTTCTTAGAACCAAAAAATCCATCCGCTGCATAAGGTCCATAAACAAATATCTGTTCTTCATTGATCTTTTGCAAAGTAGGTTTTAAAATGGTTTCATCTTCATCACCTATCAAGCCATCATCGCCGCTATGCGGATTAATTCCCATAACGGCAACCCTTGGTTTCCTGATGCCAAAATCCTGTATGAGTGTTTTTTTGATGACATTCAACTTATTGATGATCAATTCTTCAGATAAGTGACTCACCACTTGTTGAATAGGCAAATGATCGGTAAGTAAGCCAACGCGCAGATCTTCATTGACCAGAAGCATCATATGATCACCTTCTAATTCTTGTGCCAAATAATCCGTATGTCCGGGAAAGCTGAATTCTTCAGATTGGACCAAATGTTTATCCAATGGTGCGGTTACTAAAGCGTCAACCTGATCATTTTTAAGTGCTTTTGTAGCAGCTATAAAGGATTGAACAGCAAAATGAGCCGATACTTTATCGCGTTTCCCAAATTCAACTTTATATTTTTCAGTAAAAGTATCAACTACATTTATAGCGCCCTTTTTAGGTTCATTTCCTAATGATAAAGGTTGAACTTTTGCTTTTATATCAAAATGTTTTTTATAGAAATTGATGAGTCCGCGGGATGCGAAAAAAGTGGGTGTACAAAGGTCAAACATCCTTTGATCATCAAAAGCTTTTAGGGCTACTTCCGGTCCAATGCTATTGAGATCACCAATACTTATCGCTATGTTAACGGGTTGCTTTCTTTCTATCAATTTACGCTATTTTTGCCAGCAAATATACAATTTAAAAGATGTTTACAGGAATCGTAGAATCTATGGGAAAAGTTACCCGTATAGAAAAAGAAGGCAGCAATCATCATATTAGTATGAAAGCTGATTTTGTGGACGAACTCAAGATCGATCAAAGTATTGCACATAATGGGGTTTGCTTGACCGTAGTCGATATAAAAGAGGACGAATACACAGTTACTGCGGTTGATGAAACATTGCAAAAATCAAATTTAGGTGGTCTTCAAGTAGATGATCTGATCAATTTAGAACGCAGCATAACGATGAATCAATTCTTAGATGGTCACTTGGTGCAAGGTCATGTCGATCAAACTGCTATTTGTAAAAAGATAGAACTTAAAGATGGCAGTTGGGAATTCACTTTTCAATATGACAAGGATACGCCGTTTGTAACCATTGAAAAAGGGTCTATTTCAGTTAACGGCATTAGCCTTACAGTAGTTAACAGCAAGGATGATCAGTTCAGTATTGCCGTTATTCCATATACTTACGACCATACTAATTTCAAGCAGATGAAAGAAGGTGATCGAGTCAATTTAGAATTTGATGTGATCGGTAAGTATGTTCAAAAGCTTATGGAAAAGAAAGCTTAAAAAGGTAAACCACCACTTTCATCATCCTCCTCATTGAACTTATCGATAGGTTCAATGTTCTCATCAATAGGTGGAACGTCATCGTTACCCGGGTCATCAGTTAATTTTTCGATCCGCCAGGCATTGATAGAATTAAAGTACTTGGTTTCTCCCTGTGGACTTACCCATTCGCGACCCCGAAGATTTATACCGACCTTCACTTTATCTCCTACATGGAAATTATCTACCAGATTAGTTTTATCCTGTACGAAATCTACTGACAGGTCTTGTGGGTATTTCTCTTCCGTAGTTATGACAACCATTCTTTTTTGGAAACCGTTCTTTCCATATTCTTTTGTGTCGCCTATTACTTTTATCTTTCCTTCTATTTCCATTTTATATGTTGTTTTGTGTTAATATCAATGCAGCTTCCTCAGGTTTGTCCGCGTCTAAGTATTTTTTAGCCAGCTGATGAAGGTCATTTAGCTCTAAACCTTTCAAATAGGGATTCTTCTTAGCATAATTATTTTGTTGATGTTCATCTGGGAACTTGTTCAGGTTTCCCAGTTTTCCCAGATCGTTCCCTGTCAATGTCTTGCTTTTTCTGATATCTTCTGGTAAAGCATCTACACCGATACCTAAAGTTGAAAGTGGTTTTGGTACTTCGAACAAACCCTCTTTAGCGCGTGAGTACCAGTTCCCTCCCATTCTAGCTACCTGATCGATCTTATGTTGATCGATCACCATATCATCATTGATGATGTCATCTTTCACATGAACCTTGACCACTTCGCCGAATATCAGATTACCTGCACCGCCCTCATCACCTAACGCATGGATATTGATCACCTTGCATTCGAATTGTACCGGCGATTCTGCTACCCGAAAAGGTTGTACCTCTTCTGAAGGCTGCATGGTCAAACCTGATTTTTCAAATTCGTTGACGCCGTCGCCATATTCTGTACTCGTTAAGGACATTTGCTGAACTATAGCATAGTTGACAATATTAACAACAACTTCACCTGTTGCTTTAGCGTTTTCAAGCGTATGCTTGGTCGTATTATTTCTAACTCTTCTGGAAGGTGAGAAAATCATCACCGGAGGATTTGAACTAAATACATTGAAGAAACTGTAAGGAGATAAATTAGGATTGCCTTTTTCATCCACTGTACTGGCAAATGCGATAGGTCTTGGTCCTACAGCTCCTAAAAGTAAACCGTGGAGTTTTTTAGTGGGTAATGCATCCGGGACAAAACTTTTCATCTCAAAAAATTTAAACAACAAAAGTAAATATAATTGACAGGCATGCCAAGTGCTGTTCTATCTTAAATCCTAAAAAGAAAATAAAAATGTAGTTTTGAACAATAATAATGTTAAGCTCTTATGCATGAGTATAATCCAACTTCTTAAGGACAAACAAAGCATTTTTAGCATCGCTGGGATCTTGCTCATCCTTCTTATCATTTGGAACGGGCTTGTTTTTTATGACCTGATCAAGAAGGACGAGCAACAGCGAATGGAAATTTTCACAGAAGCTTATCAATCCCTCAATAAATCTGAAAATGATATGGGGTTAGAGCTCGAGATCATTAAAAATAACAACAATATCCCTATTATCATCACGAACGATAAGGATAGTATTTTGAACGCACAGAACTTACCTAAGGGCGTAAGGAACGACAACAAGAAGATGAGGTCCTATCTAGAAGACATCAGATCAGAAAGTAATAAACTTAGCGTAAATGTTGATGAAGGGAGAGACCAGTACATCTATTATGGAGAATCCTCTATACTGACGAAAATAAAGTGGTATCCTCTGATACTTCTGGTCATCATCCTACTTTTTTCAGCGCTAGCCTATTATTTTTACAGTACAAGCAAAAGTAGTGAGCAGAACAAGCTCTGGGCCGGCATGGCAAAAGAAACCGCTCACCAGATAGGGACACCATTATCTTCACTTATGGGTTGGGTTGAGCTTTTAAAGACAGAAGAAGATATGAACCAGGATTATGTTGAAGAGATCAAAAAAGATGTGGATAGACTTCAAACCATAAGCCAGCGATTCTCAAAAGTAGGCTCCCGTATCGAGCTAAAAAAAACAGATGTTGTAAAGGTCACCACAGAGGCTGTGGAATATCTAAAGAACCGAAGTTCATCGCTTATCAAATTTGAAGTGAACATGCCCGAACGAGAAATATTGATCCCTTTGAACGCCACATTATACAGTTGGACGATCGAAAACCTGACCAAGAACGCCACGGATGCCATGAGCGGTAAAGGAAAACTGAAAGTAGGGATCAACGATGACCATAAGTGCGTTAAAGTATTCATTACAGATACCGGGAAAGGTGTTGCCCAAGATCTACATAAGAAGATATTCGAACCTGGCTATACAGAGAAAAAACGCGGTTGGGGACTTGGCTTATCTTTAGCTAAAAGGATCATCAAAGATTATCATAAAGGTAGTATTCAGGTTCACAAAAGTTCGCCGGGAAAAGGCACGACTATGATGATCAAGTTCAAGAAATAAGCTACTCTTCTTCCATAGCTTGCCATCCACGGGCTTTCATTGGTATCTTCGTGTTAGCGCGTGTTATTAAATGTATTCCTTCATTTGCTTCCGTGAAATGACCGATTACGGTTAAATGTGGATTCCCTTTTATCTTATCATAGTCTTTTTGATCTAAAGCAAACAATAGTTCATAATCCTCGCCACCGTTCAGGACAACGGTCGTACTATCCAGCTCGAACTCTTCGCAGGTACTGGTCACTTTCGGGTCTAAGGGTAGTTTCTCTTCAAAAAGATTTGCTCCGACCCTGGATTGCTTACAGAGGTGCATTAATTCTGAGGATAGTCCATCACTAATATCGATCATCGCCTTAGGTAATACTTCCAATTTCCTGAGCAGTTCCTGAACATCTTTTCGCGCTTCAGGTTTGAGTTGACGTTCGATCAGGTAAGTATATTCTGACAGATCAGGTTGCGAACGCGGATTGACCTTAAAAACCTCATTTTCACGTTCCAGAACCTTCAGGCCCAGAAAAGCTCCTCCCAGGTCGCCGCTTACAACTAACAGGTCATTCGGTTCTGCCCCACTTCTGTAGGTAATGTTTTCTTCTTCTGATTCACCGATCGCCGTAACACTGATCACCAGTCCTCGAGTAGATGAAGTAGTGTCTCCACCTATCAGGTCCACGTTATAGACCTTACAGGCTTTATGAATGCCTTTGTATATCTCTTCCAGGGCTTCCACGGTAAATCGATTTGAACAAGCAATGGAAACGGTGATCTGTTTTGCAACAGCGTTCATCGCATGAACATCAGATAAGTTGACCACTACCGATTTGTAGCCCAAATGCTGAAGAGGCGTGTAAGCCAGGTCAAAATGAACACCTTCTATCAAGATGTCTGTCGTAATGACCTGATGCTGCTTAGGATGTAAGACCGCCGCATCGTCGCCAACAGCTTTTACGGTAGATGACCTGGCGATACGAAATTCTTTTGTCAAGTGATCGATCAGGCCGAATTCACCTAGTTCGGAAATTGGGGTCTTGGTGTTTTTTGTATCTTTAGCCATTCAAACTTTTTGCAAAACTAATGTTTAAATATCAGCATATCAAGAAAATCAACCTCGGCATTTTTATTATCATTCCTTTTGTGGTTTTCGGACAAACAACATGTACGAACGGTTTGGCCGGTGTATATGATTGTGAGGGTTATGACCTGATGGCGCATATCGACCTTAACACTTTAAACGCTAGTGCAGGCAATGACAGCTGGGGCTGGACCGATCCGCAAAACGGCGATGAATATGCTTTAATGGGATTGAACAACGGAACGGCCTTTATCGATATAAGCGATCCGGCAAATCCTGTTTATCTGGGTAAGCTACCTTCTCTTACCACATCGAGCTCCTGGAGAGATATTAAAGTTTTTGAAAACTATGCATTTGTCGTCAGCGAAGCTTCAGATCACGGTATGCAGATTTTTGATCTTACCAAATTGCGAAATCCCGGCTCAACGCCACAAACCTTTTCTGAAGATGCGCATTATGATGGCTTTGGTAATGCTCATAATTTAGTGATCAACCCGAGTAAACCGGTTGCTTATGCAGTGGGTACACAAACTTTTTTAGGTGGCGCGCATTTTATAGATATTTCCGATCCTTTAAATCCAATTGGTTTAGGCGGTTACAGCGGAAGTTCGTATAGTCACGATGCACAAGTTGTAACTTATTCCGGTCCGGATCCCGATCATCAGGGAAAAGAAATTTTTATAGGCTCTAATGAAGATGAAGTGGCGATAGTAGATGTGAGCGATCTTGCAAATCCGCAATTGATAAGTAGTTTTAGCTATACGAATGTTAGCTATACGCATCAAGGTTGGTTGACAGAAGATCATCAGTATTTTTTATTAGGTGATGAATTAGATGAACTCAGCTTTGGTTTTCAGGCAAAGACCATCGTTATCGACATGACCGATCTGGATAATCCTGCATTGCATTTTGATTACTTAGGATCAAAAAGCGCCATTGACCACAATGGATATGTAAAAGATGATAGGTTTTATCAGGCCAATTATACCGCCGGTTTACGGGTGATAGACATCAGCGATATTGAAAATCAAAACATCACGGAGATCGGTAGTTTTGATACTTTCCCGGTTTCAAATGATGCGGGTTTTGATGGCGCATGGAGCGTTTATCCTTATTTTGATAGCGGCAATATCATCATCAGCGATATCAATACCGGATTCTACTTAGTTAAAGAAAATAGCCTGGGCATTGCAGAACTTGATCATGAAGAGCTTAAGGTCTATCCTAATCCTGCGACAGAAGAGGTGAAGATACAAACCACTGATCATCAGCTAAGGAATGTTAAAATATTTGCAATGAACGGGCGGTTGGTTCGATCATACGATAATTTAGATGATGATTTTGTAAACCTAAACATCATTAATCTGTCTAAAGGTGTTTATATCATGCAGATCAATGAGAACAGTAAACATAAATTGATCGTTCAATGATACAAAGAACATATCTACTGGTTTTTATTATCCTTTTGAACCTGAGCTGTTCAGATAGTGATGATAATGCTAATGCTGAAGCGGACGATAATGATGCTCCTGTTAACCTGGAAAACTTGAACGGTGAACTAAATACCCTAAAGAACCTGGGTGGAAGTAATGAAGACGACCTTTTATCGATGACAAGATCAGATGACGGGAACTTCGTGGCCATAGGTTTTACTAAAAGTACAGACGGAGATATCACGGATAAAATGACAACGGATGCAGACTTTTGGTTCGTCAAATTTAATGATGATCTGGAATTGATATGGTCACGGACATTGGGTGGAAGCGATGACGACCGCGGTCAGCAGATCGTTGAAACAGCGGATGGCAGACTGGCAGCCATAGGATTTTCAAGAAGTGACGATGGTGATGTAAATGGAAACGAAGGCTTTCACGATTTCTGGTTTGTAGAACTTAGTGCAAATGGCGATATCCTTAAAGAAAAGAACATCGGTTTTTTCGGGAATGATCGAGGCTTCGGCATTACCAACACAGATGACGGTGGTTATTTTCTGAGCGGTTTCCTGGATGTTACCGCAAGCGGTGGTCAGGGAAACGACACTGCCGGTAGGTCTGGTAAGCGTTATGATATGCCTAAACATGGCGTTGGTGAGTTCTGGGGTATCAAATTAGCTGCTTCTGGAGATGTGGAATGGCGCAGGTATTTTGGAGGCTCTAACAACGATCGCAGTTACGCTGTTATACAAACCGATGACGGAGGTTTCCTGATGAGCGGTCATTCTGAAAGCGATGATTTTGATATCACACAACCCAATGGTAGCTACGACTTTTGGGCGGTAAAACTCAAACCTGACGGCGAGCTGGAATGGCAGAAAAACCTGGGTGGCAGTAGCGTGGAATTTGCTTATGATCTATGCAAAAGCAACAACTCCGGTTATTTTATCATCGGTGATACAAGAAGTGCTAATGGTGATGTATCCCAACCATTAGGGAACGCTGACGCCTGGTTGGTTCATCTCGGGCCGCAGGGCAACTTGGATTGGGAGAAGACCTATGGCGGATCTAACTTTGATTCCGCGAGAGCTATCAAGCGATTAGATGCTTCTACTTATGTCATAGCCGGTAACTCGCAAAGCAATGATATCGACCTAAGGGAAAATGCAGGTCAAAATGACGCGTGGCTTCTTATTATCGATAAAGATGGAAACGTAAACAACAGTTTATCCTTCGGCGGAAGCCAATTGGACCTGGCAAACGATGTTGTATTAGATAGTGATGAAGCTCAACTGATCGGCATCGGCAGTTCCGAAAGTCAGGATATGGGATTTAACAATAAGGGAGATAAAGATGCTATAATTTATAAGATCGATTGATATGAGAAACAAAGAAGTATTTTTTTTACTACCGATACTTTTGCTGCTGTCCTGTTCAGATGATGATGTGCAGCAAGAACTGACAACAGAGCTCAATTTGACCTTTGACCATCACGTAGGTGGCGAGGACCTGGAATTGAGCGGTCAGACCTACGAAAAGAACGCTGGTGAACACTTTAGTATTGATACCTTAAAGTACATCATCAGTAATATAGAGCTGCAATTAACGAATGGTGACACCTTCAAATATCCAGTGGAGGAAAGTTATTTTGTGATCAACGAGAAAGATCCATCCAGTTTAAGTATCGATCTGGAAGATATACCTGCGGATAACTATGATAAAATACGATTCGGCTTTGGTATAGACCAGTCCAATTATCCGCTGAACGGTGTAGACAACTTTGTGCCTACGGCGGAAGAGAACGGCATGCTCTGGTCATGGTCTGCCGGTTACAAGTTCCTTAAGTTAGAAGGAGAATATGGTAACAGCATCGCTGAGGTTGAACAAAAATTCCTCTATCATGTAGGAAGCCACGGCGAAAATTTGGACAATTACAAGGTAGTTGAGCTTGATCTGGGAGAAACACTTCGTCTTGATCAAGATGGACAAAGCATCCGTCTAGATATGGACGTATTAAAAATATTCAATGCGGTACATGCCTTTGAGATCGCCGAGAAGGATGACATTCAGGTCGATCCGGTGAACGCACCCAAAATAGCAGAAAACATGAAAAATTCATTTCAGGTGGACGCTATCGTCCAAGCATCAGAATAATGCTCAGGTATTGGTCTTACATAGCGATATTGATGACCCTGGTCTCTTGCAGTGGAGATGAAGATGCCGTAGTAGAAGACCTGGAAGAGAACAAAGAGCTTGAAGTACCTCAGCCGGCTTATTTCCCAGAATTGACCTATGATATAAATGAAAATCCGCCCACGGAAAAAGGCTTTGAGCTAGGGAAAAAATTATTTTATGATGGAAAGCTTTCTTCCAGCGGCGTGATCTCTTGCGGTTTTTGCCACATGCAAGAATTTGCATTCACCCATCACACACATCGGGTAAGCCATGGTGTAGGTGGAGCTTTAGGTACAAGGAACGCACAACCTTTGCATAATCTGGCCTACAAAAAAAGCTTTAACTGGGATGGTGCGGCCGCCCATCTGGATGCACATTTCATCATCCCCATCACGACCGAAGTAGAGATGAACGAAGAAATAGGGAATGTACTGGAGAAATTAAAAGATGATCCCAGCTATCAGGAAATGTTCAATGCGGCCTTTGAGGATGGCCAGATCGATACAAAGAACTTATTTGATGCACTGGCGCAGTTCCTCGTGATGATGGTATCGGCGGAGACCAAATACGATCGCGTGGTCCATCAGGGTACAGCGGAGTTTACGGCTGAAGAACAGGCCGGAAAAGCGCTTTTTGAAAGTAAATGTAGTTCATGTCATAGTGGTGAACTATTTACGAATCAACAGTACATGAACAATGGATTACCGATAAACCCACAATATGATGATAAAGGTCGTGGAAGAGTCACTGGCAACCCTGATGATGATCATACATTTCAAGTGCCTAGCTTGCGAAACATAGAGTTCACTTTACCTTACATGCACGATGGTAGGTTCGACACCTTAGAAGAAGTGCTCAACTTTTATGATTCCGGAGTAGAAGAAACCCCCAACATCAGTCAGGAAATGTATAATGAGAATAATGTACCTGGCATTCCCCTTACAGAAGAAGAAAAAGAAAAGATCATCGCTTTCCTGAAAACCCTTTCAGATGTTGACCTTACATTAGATGAACGTTTCTCAGAATTTTAAAACACAGGATAGAGGTACATACGAGAAGAAATTGTTAAGTGATATGGGAAATCCTAAGCTTAATTGTACATTTGTAACAATTATTTAGAATTATTCAAAATGATAAAAGTTAGTGAACACGCAAAGAACAAAATAAGAACGCTAATGGACGAGGAAGGCTTTAATCTAGATGAGCATTTCGTTCGTGTGGGCGTGAAGAGCGGTGGCTGTTCCGGTTTATCCTATGAACTTAATTTTGACCAGGAGGAACAGGATAATGATAAGATATTTGAAGATAATGGGGTGAGAATCGCTGTGAACAAACAGAGCTTCCTTTATCTAGTAGGTACAACCCTTGAATTTTCAGGCGGTTTGAACGGTAAAGGGTTTGTATTTAACAATCCTAACGCAGAAAGAACCTGCGGATGTGGAGAAAGTTTTTCATTGTAGAATTATAGTTATTGACCGATCTTTTCTAATCACAAAGAAAGGTTGATATCATTAATATTTAAAAATTATGGCTTATACTGAACAAGAACTAGAAAAAGAACTGGAACATAAAGAATATGAATATGGGTTTTACACGGACATTGAATCCGATAAATTGCCCAAAGGTTTGAACGAGGATATCGTAAGAGCGATATCCAAAAAGAAGAATGAGCCTGAATGGATGACGGAATGGCGGTTAGAAGCCTATAGAGGTTGGGAGAAGATGCAAGAACCGGACTGGTCCAATGTTAACTATGAAAAACCGGACTATCAGAATATTTCCTATTACTCTTCCCCAAATAGTAGTAAACCCAAATACGATAGCATTGATGAAGTAGATCCAGAACTGTTAGACACTTTTAATAAATTAGGGATATCCCTGGAAGAACAAAAGAAATTGGCTGGTGTGGCCGTTGACGTAGTGATGGATTCTACTTCTGTCGCTACTACCTTTAAGAAGAACCTGGCCGAGAAAGGCATCATCTTTTGCTCCATTTCAGAAGCCATACAGGAATATCCTGAGCTAATAAAAAAATACATGGGTTCCGTGGTTCCAAAGAACGATAATTTCTTTGCTGCATTGAACTCAGCCGTTTTTAGTGATGGTTCCTTCTGTTACATACCCAAAGGTGTAAAATGTCCGATGGAACTATCTACCTATTTTAGGATAAATGAGAGTGGAACAGGTCAATTTGAAAGAACGCTGGTCATAGCTGAAGATTCAAGCTATGTCAGTTATCTGGAAGGTTGTACGGCGCCAATGCGTGATGAAAACCAACTACATGCCGCCGTAGTAGAACTTGTAGCCCTTGATAATGCGGAAATCAAATATTCCACGGTGCAGAATTGGTTTCCAGGCGATAAGGAAGGTAAAGGTGGCGTTTTCAACTTTGTCACTAAGCGCGGACTTTGTGAAAAGAACGCTAAGATATCCTGGACACAGGTAGAGACCGGAAGTGCCGTTACCTGGAAATATCCCAGCTGCGTGCTTAAAGGCGATAATTCCATAGGAGAATTCTACTCGATAGCCTTGACCAATAATTATCAACAAGCAGATACTGGAACAAAGATGATCCATTTAGGGAATGACACTAAAAGTACCATCATTTCTAAAGGAATATCGGCCGGAAGATCACAGAACAGTTACCGTGGCCTGGTAAAAGTGAACAGTAGAGCTAAGAACGCCCGTAACTTTTCCCAATGTGACTCTCTATTAATGGGCAATAAATGTGGTGCTCACACTTTTCCTTACATAGAAGCCAGTAGTAATAGTGCACAGATAGAGCACGAAGCGACGACCAGTAAGATCGGTGAGGACCAGATCTTTTATTGTAATCAGCGAGGAATTGATGAGGAAAAGGCCATTGCGCTGATCGTGAACGGCTTTAGTAAAGAAGTACTTAACAAACTCCCAATGGAATTTGCCGTGGAAGCGCAGAAACTACTCGAGATATCACTTGAAGGTTCTGTTGGATAAATCAACATAATGAAAAATACGATCTGTTTCATACTGATAAGCTTTTTCTTTTTGTCCTGCGGTCAGGATAAGAAAAACAATGACAAGGAAGAGCAAAAGGAAATCAAAAGCCGATTAGAAAAAACTGAAAGTACAAAACTAGTTAGAGGTGAGTTCATTACCGTTGATACAGCGGCCGTTATAAAAAGCAGGTCCAAAATATACGGTGTAATCCTGGATTCTATGGGTCAAGAACTGAACAAAAGGTCCAAAGCACTTCAAAATGAAGCTTTTGATATGATACCCGTTAGCATAAGAGGTGAGATCATCCAAAACGATAAAGAAGATGAATGGGAAGAAATCATCAGAGTGAAAGAGATCATCGATGTCAGAGGTCCTGAAAAGAAAATTGAAGATAAAAAGATCAAAATTTCAACTAGTAATTAAAAAATAGATGTTACAAATAAAAAACTTACATGCCACTGTAGAAGGCGAAGAAATATTAAAGGGAATAAACCTATCGATCAAACCCGGAGAAGTTCATGCAATAATGGGACCTAATGGTTCAGGCAAGAGCACATTGGCTTCTGTTATAGCCGGTAATGAGGATTACGAAGTACAAGAAGGTGATATCATCTTTGATAAAGCGAACATTTCAGAGTTATCGCCGGACGAACGTGCTCATAAAGGAATCTTCCTTTCCTTTCAATATCCAGTATCCATTCCGGGTGTATCAGTAACGAATTTTATCAAGACGTCTATCAATCAAATAAGGAAATCGCGAGGGCTTGAAGAAATGAGCGCTAGTGATATGCTTAAGACGATGCGGGAAAAATCCAAGTTATTAGGTATAGACAGGAAGTTCTTATCCCGATCGCTGAACGAGAACTTCTCAGGTGGTGAGAAAAAACGCAACGAGATATTCCAAATGGCCATGCTTGAACCTAAGTTGGCCATCCTGGATGAAACCGATTCCGGTCTGGACATTGATGCGCTTAAAACGGTAGCGAACGGTGTGAACAAATTAAGAACTGAGGATAATGCTACCCTGGTAATAACGCACTATCAACGATTATTAGACTATATAGTTCCTGATGTAGTTCATGTGCTCCTGGATGGTAAGATCGTCAAGTCAGGTGATAAAGACCTAGCACTTAAGCTCGAAAGAGAAGGTTACGATTGGTTAAAGACAGAAACGGTAAACGCATAGACGATGGCGCAAACAGATCAAGATCTAAAAGAAAAGCTCATTTCCTCCTTCTTTGCATTTGAGGAACAAATGGACCTGGAGAATGATCATCATCAAATGAGAGATGATGCGATAAAGATATTTGAAGAAAAAGGATTTCCCACTAAGAAATTGGAGGAATGGAAATACACATCACTGAGACCTGTATTGAACTCCGATTTCAATCTATTCCCAAAGAAAGAGAAATCCCTGGAGTACAACGATATCAAGAAATATTGTATCCATGATATTGATTCTTATCAGATCGTATTCATAGACGGTGTCTATTCCTCTCACCTATCGAACACGACACATGATAAGTTCGATGCTTGTTTAATGTCATCTTTCCTGAACCGACCAAAGTACAAGCCGCTAGTGGACAAGTACTTTAACCAGATAACACCTAAGGAGAGCATGGACGCTCTAAACACGGCTTTCTCTAAAGAAGGTGCTTACATAAGAGTGCCAAAAGAAGTAGCTGCTGAAAAACCGGTTCAGATACTCAACTTTTCCACGGGTAGCGATGAAAAGTTAATGCTTCAGCCCAGAAATCTAATAATCGTGGAAGAAGGCGCAGAAGTGGAAGTAATAGAAAGACATCAAAGCCTCACAGAAAATGAAGTTTTGACCAATTCTGTTACAGAGATCTTCTTAGAGAAAAATGCTAAGCTCGATCACTATAAGATACAGAACGACAAGCAGAAAGCTTCGCTGATAGATAGTACATACGTCAAACAAGCTGAAAGTAGTGATTGTGAGATCTACACTTTCTCTTTTGGCGGAAAGCTCACACGAAATAATCTTCATTATTTTCAGGATGGTGAGTATATTAATTCGTCAATGAAAGGTGTGACCATCATTGAGGATAAACAACACGTTGACCACAATACCTTAGTACATCATACACAACCAAACTGTGAAAGTCATCAAGATTATAAGGGGATCTTCGCCGATCGCTCCACTGGGGTTTTCAATGGAAGAGTCCTTGTTGATAAGATTGCTCAAAAGACCAACGCCTTTCAAAGCAATAACAATATTCTCATAGATGATAAGGCCACGATTAATTCAAAACCTCAACTTGAGATATTCGCAGATGACGTGGCTTGTAGTCACGGTTGTACCATTGGAGAACTAGATGAGGAAGCCCTTTTCTATATGCGCTCCAGAGGAATACCAGAGAAAGAGGCTAGAGCATTGTTGATGTATGCTTTTGCCAATAATGTTCTGAACAGTGTGAACATTCCAGAACTCAAACGCAGGATCACTAAACAGATCGCCAATAAAATAGGTGTAAGCCTGGGATTTGAATTGTAAAGAGATGATGAATCGGATGATGAAATGAATAGAATGAAAACAGAAACTACTTTAGATGTTTTTGATGTGGATAAGATCAGAGATGATTTTCCAATATTGAAGGAAGAGATCAACGGATATCCGTTAGTCTACTTTGATAATGCGGCCACGTCACAAACACCACAACAGGTGATCAATTGTATCAGTGACTATTACAGTAGATATAATGCGAATATCCATCGTGGTGTTCACACTTTATCACAAACAGCGACCGACGCTTATGAACAGTCACGTATTAAAATACAAAATCACTTTAATGCAAGACGATCCCATGAGATATTGTTCACCGCCGGAACAACCCATGCCATTAATATTGTCGCCGCCGGCTACGGTCAGTTCTTGAAAAAAGGAGATGAAGTCATCGTATCTGCTCTAGAACATCACTCAAATATAGTTCCATGGCAAATGATGTGTGAAAAGACCGGTGCAAACCTTAAGGTCTTACCCATGCATCAAGATGGAATGCTCAAATTAGAAGAGCTGGATGGACTACTTTCTGATAAGACCAGGATGGTTTTCGTAAACCATGTATCGAACGCTCTGGGAAGTATAAACCCCATAAAAACGATCATACAAAAAGCACATGATGTAGGTGCTAAGGTCCTGATAGATGGCGCACAGGCCGCTCCTCATATACAAGCTGATGTTCAAGAACTAGATGTAGACTTCTACACGGTTTCCGCCCACAAGATGTGTGGACCTACCGGCATTGGAATATTATATGGTAAAGAACATCTTCTGGAAGAGCTTCCGCCTTATCAAGGAGGTGGCGAAATGATTTCCGACGTAAGTTTTGAGAAGACAACTTATGCAGGTCTGCCGCATAAGTTCGAGGCTGGAACGCCTAATATCGCCGGAGGTATCGGGTTTGGCGCAGCAGTTGATTATCTGCATAAAATAGGTTTTGATAATATTAAAGAACATGAGGATGAACTGGTAAGCTATGCAACTGAAAGACTGAAGGAATTTGATAAGATCATCCTATATGGTCCGGAAGTAAATCGTAAGACAGCTGTTATTTCCTTTAATTTTGAAGGGCTGCATTCTTATGATATCGGGACGCTAGTTGATAAAATGGGAATTGCTCTGAGAACCGGACACCATTGTGCACAGCCCATCATGAAGTTCTACAAGATACCCGGAACCGTAAGAGCATCTTTCTCATTCTATAATACGAAAGAGGAAATAGACATTATGATCAAAGCACTTGAAAGAGCAGTGAAAATGTTATATTAATAAGAAATGAAAAAATCAGGAATTCTGTTGTTTATCTTTTGTTCTTGTATCTTAAGTTGTAAGACCATAGACGTGGAGAACACTAATCAATCATCCGATGAGCTTTATACGGCAAATTATGAAGTCATCTCGATGAAAGGTAGGGAATTAGATAAAAAAAAGCCCACGATATATATTAACGCAGATGAAAATGCAGTTAGTGGGAATGCGACTTGTAATGATTATAGGTTCGAGTTCAAAATGAATGACAAGCAAGTGCAGATGAACAGAGGAATCTCAACGAAAATGTACTGTGAAGATGAAATGGAAATTGAGCGAAGCTTCATGGGCCTAATGGGAAATGTTAGCTTTATATCTCAATCTGATGAATTTCTGTATTTAAAGGATGCTGATAATAAATTACTTATAAAAGCTAAAAAGTATAAAAGATCGTGAGCAACATAGAAGAAAGAAAAGAAGAGATAATAGACGAATTTTCCATGTTCGATGACTGGATGCAACGATATGAATATATGATCGACCTGGGAAAATCGTTGCCTTTAATAGATGAAAAGTATAAAACCGAAGATAATATCATCAAAGGATGTCAAAGTCGCGTTTGGGTAAAAGCCGATCATCAAGATGACAAGGTCGTATTCAAAGCCGATAGCGATGCGATCATTACCAAAGGTATTGTTGCAATTCTCATTCGCGTGTTCTCTGGTCAAAAGCCCGAGGATATTGTAAAAGCTGATACGGACTTCATTGATGAGATCGGCTTAAAAGAGCATTTGTCCCCAACACGCGCGAACGGGCTTGTAAGTATGATCAAACAATTAAAAGCTTACGCTTTAGCCTATATGAGCAAAGATGCGTCAACCCAAAACTAATAAATCATGAGCACTGAAAATATAGATACAGAGAAACTAGGAGACGAGATAGTAAGAGTATTAAAGACCATCTATGACCCTGAAATACCAGTAGATATCTATGAGCTGGGATTGATCTATGATGTACTGGTCAACGAAAACTTTGAAGTTAAAATACTAATGACATTAACATCGCCTAATTGTCCAGTAGCGGAATCATTACCGCAAGAGGTTCAAGAAAAGGTAAAGTCCATAGATGATGTTAACGATTGTGAGGTAGAAATGACCTTTGATCCGCCCTGGAACAAGGATATCATGAGCGAAGAAGCTAAATTAGAATTAGGAATGCTCTAAGAATGGAAGAACAACCTATAGTAAACCGTGTTGCTAAAAGTAAGATACGAACCATCGACCTGGAAAAATACTATCCTGAAGGTAGACGTGTTGGACTTGATATAAGTCAATGGTTATACAAAGGGTTTGTCGTTAAAGAAAAAGACTTCAGGTCTGCACTTAAAGAACATGACTGGAATAAGTATGAAGATTGTTATGTGGCGATGTATTGCTCTACTGACGCTATTATTCCTGAATGGGCCTATATGTTAGTATCGACCTATTTGAAAGAACACGCATCAAAAGTAATCTACGGAAAATTAAAGGAGTTGGAATTGTTATTGTTCCAGGAAGCTGTTGATAAGATCGATGCAAATGAATATAAGGACAAACCAGTCATTATAAAAGGATGCAGTGAAAAAGTGATACCACAAAATGCCTATATCCAATTAGTTCAAAAACTTCAGCCCGTTGTAAAAAGTATGATGTTCGGTGAAGCGTGCTCTTCAGTACCATTGTATAAAAAACCCAGGAAGTAAAAGGCTGTTTCAAAAAATTCTCTAGCTTTGCAAAAATTTTTGCAATATGAAGAAGTTTTTAACAATGGTCTTTTTCGTAATAACCTGCCTTAGCAATGCTCAAGATAAACAGATAAAAGATAGTATAGACCACTGGACCAGCAAAGGAAAATTCTCCCTTCTTATTAGTCAAACTGCGTTCAATAATGAATGGTTAGGCGGTGGTACCTCCAATTACGCGGGAAATGTTGTTATCAATTATGATATAAACTATAAGAAAGAACTTGTAGAATGGGATACTAAATTCCTTATAGACTACGGAATCACCAAAAATGATAATCAAGAATTTACCCGTAAGACCAATGATAGGTTCGAAATCAATTCAATAATTGGAAGGTCAATCAATGATTCCAACTGGTATTTTACGGGCAACCTGAACTTTAGGACTCAATTTGATAAAGGTTATATTTTTGGTGAAGATGAAAATGGAAATGAGACCAGAACCCTTCAGACGGAATTCTTATCACCGGCCTATACTAACTTTGGTTTAGGTATTCAGTGGAAGCAAAGTGACCAGTTAAAGGTGAATGTCGCACCGTTGTCTGGTAGATTTATACTTGCAAATGATAAGTTCACAACAACTTCAGGCTATCAGGATGGTGATTTCTTTGGCTTAGACCAGGGTGAGACGGTAAGACAAGAATTTGGTGCTTCTTTAAACGGAATCGCTGAATTCGATCTAATGAAGAACATATCGGTAGAGAATATCCTCAACCTTTACAGCAACTACCTTGAAGATCCACAGAATATTGATGTAGATTACACTTTTAATCTGAACCTGAAAGTAAACAAATATATCTCTACGAACTTCACATTCCAGGCCATCTATGACGACAATGCCATTAAGGGCTTCCAGATCAGAGAAGTACTTGGTGCGGGACTCACCTATGAGTTTTAAGGATCCTGGTCATTTGTGAAGATACTTTTGTATTTTTATACAAAAGTTATATGATGAAATATTTTCTGCTTATCACGATTAGTTTCGTGTTCGTGTTATCTAATGCACAGTTCAATGACCTAGAGCCTGGTAGGACATTAAACAAAAAAATCTCCGCAAACATCAATGGTCAAAATATCAATTTCAAGATTAAAACAGGAACACAAGCTTTGTTTGAAGATAAAAAAGCAATTGCTTCGATACATTATACTTATTACTAGTAAGAAAATACTGACCTGGAGAAAAGACCTTTACTCATCTCGTTCAATGGAGGTCCTGGCTCAGGTTCCTTGTGGATGCATCTGGCCTATACCGGACCAAAAGTGCTCAACATCACCAAAGAGGGTTTCCCCGTTCAACCTTATGGCATCAATGATAATCCGAACAGTGTTCTGGATGTAACCGACATTTTATATGTTAATCCAGTAAATACAGGATATTCAAGAGCTATAAAGGGTGAAAACGGGAAAATAGACAGGGAAAAGTTCTTTGGTGTTCAGGCAGATATAGATTACTTAGCCAAATGGCTGAATATGTTCATCAGCAGAAATGATCGTTGGCTATCGCCTAAGTTCCTTATAGGTGAAAGCTACGGGACAACACGTGTTTCCGGACTTGCCCTGGCCTTACAACAACAGCAATGGGCTTATTTGAATGGTGTGATATTAGTCTCACCTACTGATCTTGGTATAAATAGGGATGGACCTGTATCAGCTGGTAATAAATTACCTTATTTCACGGCTGCTGCCTGGTATCACAATAAATTGTCCAAGGAATTGCAAGACCTGGAACTAAAAGAAGTCCTGAAGAAATCGGAATCATTTACAGAAACCAAATTGATACCCGGTTTGTTGTTAGGCACCAGCCTCTCCGATAAGAGAAAGAAGGAGCTAGCTAGAAAGTATTCTAAATTTAGCGGTCTAACGATAGATGAGATCTTGAACAATAATATGGACGTACCCTATAATTACTTCTGGAAAAACCTTCTCAGGTCAGAAGAATTTACGATTGGAAGATTAGATTCAAGATATAAAGGTATGGACAAAAAGGTATCGGGTGTTAGACCTGATTATAATGCTGAACTTACATCCTGGCTGCATGCATTCACTCCAGCGGCCAATTATTATTTTCAGGAATATCTGGGATTGAAGACGGATCTAAAATATAAAGTATTTGGAGATGTAAGACCATGGAAGCGTAAGAACGATAAAACTGGTGAGATGTTGAGGCAGGCAATGGCCATGAACAAAAACCTAAATATCTTGGTACAGTCTGGTTACTACGATGGTGCTACAACATACTATAATGCAAAATACACATTGAGGCATCTGGACCACAGTGGCAAGTTAAAAGACCGGATGCAGCTTGAATCCTATAAGAGCGGACATATGATGTATTTGAGAAAAGAAAACCTCAAGTCAGCCAATGATGACTTGCGAGCATTTATACTGCAATGTTTAGAAAAGGCGAAGACACCGGCCAAATATTAGTGGTCCGATAATGAGATCAATATTAAAAAAAGCTACCAATGAGGTAGCTTTTTTTGATTCATCATTATTGTTTCCCGGGATTATTCTACGATGAACTTACCATTCATTAGAGCAACGTGTCCAGGAAAGCTACAAATGTAATCGTAGGTTCCCTTAAGAGGTGCTTCAAATGTAATCATAGTCTTCTTACCACCGCCAATCATTTTTGTATGAGCGATAACTTTATCGGTATTTGATGGTATATAACCATCCGATGCATAAGAGGACGCTTCCTGTCCAAAGGCCATTTTGTCCACTCCTTTTTTTAGAAGTACAAAATTGTGTCCCATCGTCTGAACGCTCATCTTTCCCACGTGTTCAAAAACAAGTTTAACGGTAGAACCTGCCTCTACCTTTAGTTCTTTTTTGTTGTACTTCATTTTATCATTTCCCGTAAGATAAAGTTCTACAACGTCTTCCTGATCAGCGGATATTTTACCTTTCTTATTTTTTGGGGTCTCGGCATCGCTTTCCATTGATGCTTCTTCCGCCTTGTCCATGACTTCTTCGTTCATAGTACCTTTATCATCCTGTAGATGTTCTACATCCTTAGAAGGCTCCTCTTGTCTATCGTATGACTGGACCTTCATTTTTTGTTCTTCTTTTTTACCATTCCCGCAGCTTATTAGAAATAGACCGAGGGTTAACATCATTAAGCTCATTCTAAGTATTTTATTCATTTTCTTTATTTCATTATTATTGATTATCTATTATTAATTGATTTGAACTCTCTGTGATTTTCACCCGTGTAGATCTGCCTAGGTCTTCCGATCGGCTCTTTGGTTTGTCTCATCTCTCTCCATTGTGCGATCCAACCCGGAAGTCTTCCTAAAGCGAACATAACCGTGAAAATATCTACAGGAATACCTAACGCTCTATAGATAATGCCGGAATAAAAATCAACATTAGGATAAAGTTTTCTTTGAACAAAGTAATCGTCTTTTAGCGCCTCTTCCTCCAGTCCTTTCGCTATATCCAGAACTTCATCTTTTACGCCTAGGTCGTTGAGGACTTCATCCGCAGACCTTTTAATGACCTTAGCTCTAGGGTCATAGTTCTTATAAACGCGATGACCAAAGCCCATTAATCGGAACGGATCATCCTTATCCTTCGCTTTTTCAAGGTACTTTTTCGTATCGCCACCATCTTTCTTGATACCTTCAAGCATTTCTATGACAGCTTGATTTGCTCCACCATGTAAAGGTCCCCAGAGTGCTGAAACACCAGCTGATATAGAAGCAAACAATCCGGCATGGGAAGAACCTACGATCCTCACGGTTGAGGTTGAGCAGTTTTGCTCATGATCAGCGTGCAAGATCAGAAGTTTGTTAAGCGCATTAACTACGATAGGGTTTATCTTATATTCCTGATTAGGTTTTTTGAACATCATTTTGACGATGTTTTCCACAAAATCCAGGTTATCGTCCCCGTAATCTAACGGCCTTCCTAACTTTTTCCTTAACGCCCATGAGCAAAGCACCGGAAACTTAGCGACCAATTTAACGATAGCATTGTACATATCTTCATCTGACTCGATATTGACCGAGCTTGGATTAAAAGCGATCAATGCACTAGTAAGTGAAGAAACAACTCCCATTGGATGTGCTGAGCGAGGAAAACCATCCAGGATCTTCTTCATTTCTTCATCTACATGGGACTCATCTTTGATATCTGCATGAAACTTGTCGAGTTGGTTCTTTGTAGGCAACTCACCAAATATCAAAAGATAAGTAACTTCCAGGAACGATGCCTTATCTGCAAGATCTTCTATAGAATAGCCTCTATATCGAAGTATGCTGTTCTCACCATCCAAAAAAGTGATGGAGCTTTTACAGGATCCTGTGTTCTTAAATCCCCTATCAAATGTTATCAAACCACCAGAATCTTTCCTAAGGCTTGATATATCTATACCATATTCGTTTTCTGTTCCGCTGACAACGGGAAACTCATAGGTTTTGTTATTAAAAGAAATCGATGCTTTATCCATAATGTACTTTAATTTATATTATTACTTATCTAATTCTACTTTAAATGCTTTTTTTCCCAGGAACTTAGCAGTATCTCCTAGTTCTTCCTCTATTCGGAGTAACTGGTTGTACTTCGCCATCCTATCACTTCTGGAGGCGGATCCGGTCTTTATCTGACCGGTCTCTAGAGCTACCGCGAGATCGGCGATGGTGTTGTCTTCTGTTTCACCGGACCGGTGGGATATTACGGCTGTAAAACCGGCATTCTTTGCCATCTCAACAGCTTGTATCGTTTCAGTCAAAGTACCTATCTGATTGACCTTAACTAATATAGAATTGCCTATAGCTTCTTCAATTCCTCTAGAAAGTCGATTCACGTTGGTCACAAAAAGGTCATCGCCTACGAGCTGAACCTTATCGCCTATTTTATCTGTTAATTTCTTCCAGCCATCCCAGTCATTTTCGTCCATTGCATCCTCTATGGATATAATAGGGAATTTTTTTGCCAGTTCAACTACGTAATCAGCTTGTTCTTCAGAAGTTCTTATCTTTCCCTGTTCTCCTTCAAACTTTTTATAATTATACTTACCATCTTCATAAAATTCAGCTGCTGCACAATCCAATGCGATGAAAATCTCTTTACCGAATTCATATCCAGCGTTTTCAACAGCTTGTTGGATTACTTCAATAGCATTTTCCGTGCTTTCTAACTTAGGGGCAAATCCTCCTTCATCACCAACGGAGGTCGTTAATCCTTTTTCTTTGAGAACTTTTTTTAGATGATGGAATATTTCCGTTCCCATTTTTAAAGCATTTGAGAATGATGATGCACCAACGGGCATGATCATAAACTCCTGAAAAGCGATGGGAGCATCTGAGTGAGAACCACCATTGATGATGTTCATCATTGGAACGGGTAGTGTAGTTGAGCTCACACCGCCGATGTATCTATATAAAGGCATTCCAAGTTCAATCGCCGCGGCCTTAGCTACGGCCAGAGAAACCCCTAATATGGCGTTTGCTCCTAAATTGCCTTTGTTATCCGTTCCATCTAACTCAATAAGATATTGATCGATCTCTTGTTGATCGAAAACAGAAAATCCTAAGAGTTTTTCGGCTATGACATTGTTCACGTTATCAACTGCTTTTGTAACTCCTTTACCCATGAAATGATCTTCACCATCTCTAAGCTCAACCGCTTCGTGTTCACCAGTTGATGCTCCGGATGGAACAGCAAACCTCCCTAAAGATCCTGTCTCTGTGAAAACATCGACTTCTACGGTAGGATTGCCTCGTGAATCAAAAATTTGACGGGCAATTACAGATAATATTGCGCTCATGTTAGTTTTTTAAATTTTCTGCAATTTACGAAATACTGCTTAAAATAAAGCAGATATTTTATGACATAAGTCAACTTTTAGCAACTCCGACCACCTACTATATTTTTGTGGTAGAAAAATGATATATTCAGATGAGGTTAAATTCAAGTTAATAGATAAATTGAAAAAACCTTTTATTGAAATCTACACAAAAAGAATAGAATATGAAGATAGGAAATACTTTTATCTTATATCTAATTTTATCATTCAGTACCTATGCTCATGAATTATCGGCTGATAATAGTATAGCCGAGAATATAATTTTATCTGATAGTCACAAAACACTTGTAAAAGCTATTAAAGCGGATGGACTTGAGGAGGTACTAAATAGAGAAGATGATTTTACGGTTTTCGCGCCGACGGAAGAGGCATTCAGCAAAATATCTAAAAAACTGCCATTTGTTCGATAGCAGTTTTTTTATATCATTTCTGCAAATTGCTGGAACAAATAATAAGCATCATGTGGTCCTGGACTTGCCTCTGGATGATATTGTACAGAAAAACACTTCTTGCCTTTTATCCTTAAACCCGCTAAGCTATTATCATTCAAATGTGTATGTGTGACCTCAATGTTGTTGTTGTTCTTTGCCGCATCAAGATCTACTGAGAAACCGTGATTTTGCGAGGTGATTTCTCCTTTCCCTGACAGTTGGTTAAGGATGGGATGGTTAATACCTCTGTGGCCATGATGCATCTTAAACGTAGGAACATCATGTGCTAAGGCGATTATCTGATGTCCTAAACAAATACCGAAGGTAGGAAGGTCATCATTTATCGCTCTTTTTGTAAGCTCAATTGACCCTTCAAGTGGTTCGGGATCTCCTGGACCATTTGAAAGAAAGAGTGCATCAGGCTTAATACCGAGTATATCTTCGTAGGTAGCAGAATGAGGAAAAATGTGTAATTCTACATTCAATTCCGCTAATTTCTCAAGAATATTACTTTTAATGCCCAGGTCAAGAACAGCAATTTTTTTAGCATCGGACTTAATGTTGTATTGATAGTAGGAACTGGTGGAAACTTCTTCTACTAAGGCCAGACCTGTCATACTAGGCTTTGCGGCTAGCGCTTCCTTTGACTTTTCCAAGTCATGATCTGAAGAAGCGATGATAGCGTTCATAGCACCATTTTCTCTTATGTAGGTAACAAGTGCTCTGGTATCAACATCAGATATACCAAATACATTATTATCATCAAGATATTCTTTCAAACTTCCATTTGATGCCTTTCTAGATGGATCATAAGAAAAGTTCTTGCAGATCAACCCGGCTATTTTAGGAGATGTGGATTCGCTTTCATCATCATTGACCCCGTAGTTTCCTATATGAGCATTGGTCATTATCATGATCTGTCCGTAATAGGATGGGTCCGTAAATATTTCCTGATAACCGGTCATACCAGTATTGAAGCAAATCTCTCCAAATGATCTCCCGGAAAGATCACCAATAGACTTACCGTAAAAGACACTTCCGTCTTCTAACAATACATAAGCATTTTTCTTTTGTAGGTATTTCATAGAGAGTAAATATAAAAAAAGGCATACTAATTAGTATACCTTTTTGATAAGAATTGATGATGTTTTTTTTCTATTCATTTTTGATGTCGTCATTACTGGGTTCATCTGCGTTTTTTGTGGGATTTGACGTTTCCTGGTTGGTCTGCTGTGTTTGTTTTGACTTTGAGCCTCTTCTGCTTCTTCCTCTTCTTGTGGATTTTTTCTTACCTGCCTTGGAAAGATCATAGGTTTCATTGTAATCAACGAGTTCTATCAAAGCCATATCCGCATTGTCCCCTAGCCTATTCCCAAGTTTTATTATTCTTGTATATCCTCCAGGTCTGTCAGATATTTTAGGTGAAATTTCCCTGAACAGCTCATTGACAGCATTTTTATCCCTTATCTTAGAAAAAACCAGTCTTCTATTATGAGTGTTGTCCAATTTAGATTTTGTCAAAAGTGGCTCAATGAACTGCCTTAGAGCCTTGGCCTTAGCAACAGTCGTATTTATCCTCTTATGCTCTATCAGGGAACAACTCATGTTCGCTAACATAGAGTTCCTATGTGCGGACTTTCTCCCTAAATGATTAAATTTCTTTCCGTGTCTCATTTGATTGTTTTTTTAACTAGTTGGAATCAGTCTTTATCCAATTTGTACTTTGATAGGTCCATCCCAAAGTCAAGTCCTTTATCAGCAACTAGTTCTTCTAGTTCTGTAAGGGATTTCTTGCCAAAGTTCCTAAATTTCATCAAGTCATTCTTATTGTAAGATACCAGGTCGCCTAAAGTATCTACTTCTGCCGCCTTTAAACAATTCAGTGCCCTAACCGAGAGGTCAAGGTCCATAAGCTTTGTCTTCAACAGCTGTCTCATGTGAAGAGATTCTTCATCGTAGGTCTCTGATTCTGTCATCTCTTCGGTCTCTAGTGTTATACGCTCATCAGAGAATAACATAAAATGATGTATTAGGGTCTTAGCCGAATCTTTTAGCGCTTCTTTCGGGTGGATGGAGCCATCGGTTTGTATCTCGAACACTAGTTTTTCATAATCCGTCTTTTGTTCTACACGATAATTTTCAATGCTATACTTTACATTTTTTATCGGGGTGAACACAGAGTCTGTGAAAATGGTACCAATAGGAGATTTATCAACTTTATTATCCTCGGCTGGAACATAACCTCTTCCTTTTTCGACCGTTAATTCGATGTTAAGCGCAACCTTTTTATTCAGATTACAAATAACGAGATCTGGATTCAAAATTTGAAACCCGGAAATGAACTTTTGAAGATCACCAGCCTTAAGTTGTTCTTTACCGGAAACTGATGCAGATATCGTTTCGTTATCAACATCCTCGATCTGTCTTTTAAAACGTATCTGTTTGAGGTTAAGAATAATTTCAGTTACATCCTCTACGATGCCGGGAACTGTTGAAAATTCATGCTCGACGCCTTCAATACGCACTGATGTGATCGCAAAGCCTTCTAAAGAAGATAATAAGACTCTTCTTAGGGCGTTTCCTACTGTTAGACCATATCCCGGTTCTAAGGGTCTGAATTCGAATGTGCCCTCAAAATCAGTGGACTCGATCATGATAACCTTTTCGGGCTTTTGAAAATTAAATAATGCCATAGTGATTGAAGTGTCTTTAATTATTTAGAGTAAAGTTCAACGATGAATTGTTCATTGATGTTTTCCGGAATTTGCGTTCTCTCGGGCACATTTACGAGCGTTCCTTCTTTCTTTCCACTATTCCATGACAACCATTCATAAACATTTTTATTATTTTGTAATGATTCAGTGATGATGAGAAGAGATTTCGACTTTTCACGCACGCCTATGATATCATTTTCCTTCACCTGATAAGATGGAACGTTGAGGATACTGCCGTTAACAACGATATGTTTATGGGAGACCAGTTGTCTTGCCGCACTTCTGGTAGGAGCTAATCTTAAGCGGAAAACAACATTATCTAATCTACATTCGCACATTTGCAATAGGACTTCACCTGTTATTCCTTGTAAACGATTAGCCTTTTCGTACATATTTCGAAATTGCTTCTCAAGGATTCCATAAGTATGCTTAGCTTTTTGTTTTTCCATTAGTTGAGTAGCATATTCAGATTTTTTACCTCTTCTTCTATTGTTCCCGTGCTGGCCAGGTGGATAGTTCTTTTTCTCAAAGGATTTGTCGTCTCCAAATATCGGTTCACCGAACTTTCTTGCAATCTTTGTTTT
>Ga0209923_1000017_pt1 | contig 78466 bp, 91 predicted proteins | sample SalPon1_A_H2O_MG_FD_185696 | JGI IMG/M metagenome (GOLD analysis project Ga0209923, IMG submission 185696) | Salt pond water microbial communities from South San Francisco under conditions of wetland restoration - Salt Pond MetaG R1_A_H2O_MG... | ecosystem: Environmental > Aquatic > Non-marine... | reverse complement strand
GGCGGAGGCGACAGATGCGCTGATCATCAAGCTCGACAGCGGCTACAACGTGGGGGTCGACCCCGACGCGGCGGCGGTGACCGTCCTCGAGGCGGGCGCAGCGCGCGTCGATGCCGACACACAGGTGCCGGAGGCCTCGGAGGCGGCGACCGACCCCGACCTGCCGACGGTCGCGCTCGTCTCGACGGGCGGGACGATCGCCTCGACGGTGGACTACCGCACCGGGGCGGTCTCCGCGCGCTTCGATGCGGAGGACGTGCTGCGGGCGATCCCCGCCCTCGCCGAGCTCGCGAACTACCGCGGGCGCGTCGTCGCCAACATCCTCTCGGAGAACATGACCGCCGAGATCTGGCAGGAGCTCGCGCGCGTCGTCGCCGCGGAGGTCGACGCGGGCGCCGACGGCGTCGTCGTGATGCACGGCACCGACACGATGCAGTACACCGCCGCCGCGCTGGCGTTCATGCTCGCAACACCCGTGCCCGTCGTGCTCACGGGCGCACAGCGCTCGGCGGACCGGCCCTCGTCGGACAACGTGATGAACGCCCTCTCGGCGGTGCGGCTCGCGACCGCGGATGCGGCGGGCGTGTTCGTCTGCATGCACGCGGGCCCCTCCGACGACGTGTGTGCGGTGCATGCGGGCACGCGGGTGCGCAAGAACCACACCTCCCGGCGCGATGCGTTCGCGACCGTCGACGGCCCGCCGGTGGGCAGCGTCAGCTACCCCGACGGTGCGGTCACCCTGGATGCGGCGGTGCCCGCACGTGGCGACGGGGACCTCACCGTCGCCCCGGCGCTCGAGACCGACGTGGAGCTGCTGTACTTCTCGCCCGGCGGGGACGTCGCCGCCCTGGGCGAGCGGCTGCGCGAGCGCGCCCCCGCCGGGCTCGTCATCGCGGGGACGGGCCTGGGGCACGTGCACGCGGAGCTGATCGACGCGGTCGGCGCGCTGGTCGAGGCGGGCACCGTCGTCGCGATGACCTCGCAGTGTCTCGGCGGGCGCGTCTGCGACCGCGTGTACGCCAACGGCCGCGACCTGCTCGCCGCGGGCGTCGTCGAGGCGGGCGAGACGCTGCCGGCGGTCGCGAAGGTGAAGCTCATGTGGGCGCTCGCGAACACCGACGACCCCGCCGCGGCGATGCAGGCGGACCTGCGCGGGGAGAACCGGCCGCGGTCGGTCACGCTGCGGGAGCTACCGCGCCATCGCCAGCACCGCATCGAAGAAGCCGAGTGAGTCGTTCGGCCCCGGGTGCGCCTCGGGGTGGTACTGCCGGGTGAGGATCTGCAGCTCGTCGTTCGCGAGCCCCTCGGCGGTCTCGTCGTTCACGTTCACCTGCGTGACCGCCAGCGTGTCGCCGGGCTCGTCCACGGTGTAGCCGTGGTTCTGCGTCGTCATGATCACCGTGTCCGTCGCCAGATCGAGCACGGGCTGGTTGACGCCGCGGTGGCCGAAGGTCATCTTGGCGGTGGTGCCGCCGAGGGCGTTCGCGACGATCTGCTGGCCGAGGCAGATGCCCGCGATGGGCGTCTCACCCGCGTACGCCCCGACGAGCGCCTCCGCCGCGGTGAACGTGCGGGGGTCGCCCGGGCCGTTGGAGATGAACAGCACGTCGGGGTCGAGGTCGGCGACCGTCGCCGCGTCCGTGTCGTACGGCAGCCGGTGCACCGTCGCGCCGCGGGCGACGAGCGCGTCCACGATCGACCCCTTCGCCCCGCAGTCGATGAGCGCGACGTCGATGTCGCCGTCGCCGACGGTCTCCGCCGTGGGCGTCGTCACCTGCGCGCCGATGTCGGTGTGCGCGCTCATGGGGACGCACGTCTCGAGGGCGGCGGTTGCATCCGCGGCGGTCACGTCGTCGCCGACGACCATCGCCGCGCGCATCGCCCCCTCATCGCGGATCGTCGTCACGAGCGCGCGCGTGTCGAGGTGGTCCATCGCGGGCACGCCCTGCTCGTCGAACCAGGTGACGACCTCGGCGGTGAACTCGTTGGCCACCGCCGCCGTCGGCTGGATCTGCGTGGACTCGAAGCGGTCCGCGCGCACGCCGTAGTTGCCGATCAGCGGGTACGCGAACGTGAGGATCTGCTCGGCGTACGACGGGTCGGTCAGGCTCTCCTCGTACCCCGTGTACGCCGTCGTGAACACCACCTCGCCGGTGGCCGTCCCCGACGCCCGCCCGCGGCCGACGATCACCTCGCCCGTCTCCAGCGCCAGATACGCGTCCATCGATACGATTCGATGGGGGCAGCAGGCAAAATACTGTCGAGTTCGAAGGATTGTTGCGATATTCGCAACCGCTATGGCACCCCCACCCCTGCGGGGACCATGGACGCGCTGGACCGCGAGATCCTCGAGCACCTGCGGCACGACGGACGCCGGCCGTACACCGAGATCGCCGCGGCGGTGGGCACCTCCGAGGGGACGGTGCGCAACCGCGTCGAGCAGCTGCTCGCCGACGGCGTCATCGAGCGCTTCACCGTCACCACCCGTCGGGGCAACATCAAGGCGATGGTGGCCGTGCGCGTGCGCGTCGACGTCGACACCGCGGCGGTGACGGACGTGTTCGCGACGTGGCCGGAGGTGGACTACGTCTGGCAGGTCTCGGGCAACGACGACGTCGTGCTGATCGTCGATGCGGCCGACACCACCGCGCTCAACGCGCTCATCACCCGGGTGCGCGACCGCACAGAGGTGCGCGACACCCACACGCGCCTCATCCTCGACGAGCAGCTCGGCGGCGCGTAGGCCACACCGAAGCTGGTTTTGTCACCCCCACCCCTGTCGGGGCATGGACACGAGCGGGCCCGACGACGCACACCCCAACGCCGCCCAGGAGGTGATCGCCGTCACCCCCGACGACGAGCCGATCGAGCTGGTCAACCGCCTCGAGGCACACACCGGCAGCGGCATCCGCCACCGCGCGTTCACCTGCCTCGTCTTCGACCCGCAGGGGCGGCTGCTGCTCGCCCAGCGCGCCCCGCAGAAGCGGCTGTGGGACACCCACTGGGACGGCACCGTCGCATCGCACCCCCGCGAGGGGCAGACCCAGGAGGCGGCGACGGCGATCCGCCTGGAGGTGGAGCTCGGGATCACCCCCGACCAGTACGACGCGATCGAGCTCACCGACCGCTTCGAGTACCGCCGCTTCTACCTCGACGCAGGCGTCGAGTGGGAGGTGTGTGCGGTGCTGCAGGTGCGGCTGACCGACGCGACGCTCGCGCCCGACGAGGCGGAGATCGCGGGGCTGCTGTGGGTCGACTACGAGCACCTGTTCGCGCATCCGCGGTGGTACCGCCAGCTGCGGCTGTGCCCGTGGTTCGAGATCGCGATGGCGCGCGAGCTGGGCTCAGTCGACCGCGGCGATGTGCTGCTCGAGTGAGCGGGCGATCGCCGAGGGCCGCTCGTGGACCACCCAGTGCGTGGCATCGAGCAGCCGCACCGTCGCGTCGTCGCAGGACGCCGCGCTCGCCCTGGCGAGCCCCACGTCGAGGTAGCGGTCCTCGCGGCCCCACAGCACCAGTGTGGGCACCGCGATCTGTGGGTCTGTGAGCCGTGGGCGGGACCGCCCCGCCGCGCGGTACCAGTCGATCATCGACCCCAGCGCCCCCTCGTGCGCCCACCCGCGGCGGTACCACCGCAGCGCCTCGGCGGTGAACGCCCCCGGGCGGGCGTCGGCGGCGAGGCGGGCGGCCAGCCGGCGGTAGCCGTCGGCCGCGGCGACGCGCTCGGGCAGCCACGGCAGCTGGAACGCCCCCATGTACCAGCTGCGCGCCCACTGGGTGGGCGAGCGCCGGAGCTGCCGGCGGAACGCCCGCGGGTGCGGGGCGTTCAGCACCGTCAGCGACGCGCAGAGCTCCGGATGGGCCGCCGCGGTCGCCCACGCGACGACGCCACCCCAGTCGTGGCCCACCAGATGCACCGGCCCCGCGTCGGCCGCGGCGACCACCCGGCGGACGTCGGCGACGAGGCGGTCGAGGTGGTACGCGGCGACCGCGCTGGGCTTCGCGCTGAGGGGGTAGCCGCGCTGCTCGACCGCGTGCACCTGCAGCCCCGCCGCCACGAGCGGGGCGAGCACGCGACGCCACCCGTACCACCCCTCGGGGAACCCATGCAGCAGCACCACCGGCGGCCCCGCCCCCGCACGCACCACCTGGAGGTCGCCGACCGGTGTCGCCACCGGCGCGCACGTCGCATCCAGCCCGACCGCGCCGGGGGTGACGGGGCCGCTCATCGGCCCAGGAGGCGCTCGCGCCAGCTGCGGCGGCGCGCCCGCTCGGCGATGATGAGGGTCGTCTCGAGGGGGCCGATCGCGTCGACGAGCGAGCCCTCGCCCACCAGCCGCGGCAGCACCCCCTCGCTCGTCGCACCCAGCAGCAGCAGCGTCTGCGGCCCGAGGTGGCTGCGGACGACCGCCGCGGGCTCGCCGCTGTCGACCCGCAGCGTCGCATCCGCAAGCCCGTGTGTGGCGGCCCACCGCTGCAGGAACGTCATCCCCGCGGTCGCATCGTCGCGCACGTGCACACAGACCACCTCCGCGCCCAGCGCATCGCGCAGCGCACGCGCGACCTCTGCGGCGAGTGTGGAGTCCGCACCACCCGCCGTCGGCAGCACCACGCGCGCGACGTCGAGCCCCCGCGGCAGCACCGTGAGGAAGTCCGACGGCACCGCACCGCGCAGCTCCCGCAGCGTCGAGCCCGCCCGCCCGCTCGAGCCGTGCGCATCGGGGCCCCGGCCGATCACGGTGAGGTCCGCACCGTACTGCTCGGCGGCGTCGTACACCGCCTCGAACCCCTTGTGGGTGAACAGGGTGTGCGCCTCGACGGGCACCTCCGTCGCCTCCGCCGCCTCCTCTGCCGTCGCGAACAGCTGCTCGTCCAGGGTGGGCTCGTGCTGTGCGCGGGCGGACTCCAGCGGCGTCTGGTCGGGCACCCGGTGGATCCGCACCGGCAGGACGGTGCCGTCGTGCGCCGCGGCGACCAGCGCGCCCACCCGCACGAGCGCACGGGCGGTCTCGGGGTTGCGGATCGGCACCACCACGCGGTACGCCGCGGCGGCGCCCCCGGTGCGGAAGCGCCGGCGGACCCCCGCAGACAGCGGCAGCGCCCCCGCCGCGAGCATCCCCGCGAGGGCGCCGGTGCTGCGGCTGCGGGTGCGGGCGTACACGAGGTACCACAGCATCGCGAAGCCGGTGATGCCCGCCGCCAGCGCGAGGATCGGCGCACCGAAGTAGCCGATCAGCGCGAGCGAGCTCACCGCCCCCACCGCGGGCACGACGGGGTACCCCGGCACGCGGAACGTCGGGGCGTACTCGACGGGTGCGGTGCGCATGACGATCACCGCGAGGTTCACCAGCCCGTAGACGATCAGGTGCAGCACGCTGCCCGCGGCCGCCAGCGTCTCGACGTCCGCCAGCAGCACGAAGCCGACGATCAGCAGCCCCGTGACGCCGATCGAGCGGTACGGCGTGCGGTACCGCGCGTGGATCTCGTTCAGCCGGGGGCTGATGATGCCGTCGCGGCCCATCGCGAAGTTGATCCGCGAGGAGGCGAGGATCGACGCGTTCGCGCTCGAGGCGGTCGCGAGCAGCCCACCGACGAGCAGCAGCACCGCCCCCGCCGGGCCCATGAGCAGCCGCGCGACGTCGATCACCGCGGTGGTGTTGTCGGCGATCACCCCGACGTCGGCGCTGACGAGCAGCGTCACCAGCGCGACGGTGTACACGAGCGTGACGAACAGCACCGAGCCGATCACCGCGATGGGGAGGTTGCGCCCGGGGTCGCGGATCTCCTCGCCCACGGAGGTGATCTGCACGAACCCCAGGTAGGAGACGAAGATGAAGCCCGTCACCGGCAGCACCGCATCCATCCGCGGCGCCTCGCCGAGGACCCCCAGCACCGCCGCGGGCGCACTGCGCGCGAGGCCGACCGCCGCGAAGACGACGAGGATCGCCACGAGCGTCAGCACGATCGCCACCTGCACGAGCCCCGTCTCCCGCGCGCCGATGTAGTTGACGGCGACGAACAGCAGGCTGCCGACGACGGCGACGAGCTGCACGCCCGAGAGCCCCAGCCCCGCGACGGTGAGGCCGCCGACGGGCAGCACCGTCCCGATGTACTCGGCGAAGCCCACCATGTAGAACGCCGAGGCGAACGCGAGCCCCAGCCAGTTGCCCCACCCCGCGATCGACCCGAAGAACGGCCCCAGCGCCTGGTTGATGTAGTGGAAGGCGCCGCCCGCCTTCGGCATGGCCGTGCCCAGCTCGGCGACCGACAGCGCCGTCAGCAGCGCGATCGCCCCCGCGAGGGCGAACCCGAGCACCGTCGCCGGCCCCGCACGGGCGACCGCCGGCCCCGGCAGCACGAAGATGCCCGCGCCGATCATCGTCCCGATCCCGATCGTGAGCGCGGCGAGCAACCCGAGGTCCTTCGCGAGGTCCTGCGAGTCGTCTGGCATGAGAAGCTGCCGGTGGTCCCGGCGTGTGCGAGCGTGTGCGCGGGCGGTATTTCACCGCTTCGACCGCCGGCAATCTTCAGGATTATGTCAGGGGGGCCGTCACTTGCAGTGCATGGAGCTGTTACTCGTGGGTGCACCCGGCGCCGGCAAGGGGACGCAGGCGGCCCGGCTGGCCGCCGCGTACGACATCGACCACATCACGACGGGCGACGCACTGCGGGCCAACAAGGACCTCGACATCAGCGACGTCGACGGGCCGTACGACACCCCCCGGGGGTACATGGACGCCGGCGAGCTCGTCCCCGATGCGGTGGTCAACCGCATCGTCGAGACCGCGATCGCCGGCGCCGAGGGCTACGTGCTCGATGGGTACCCCCGCAACGCCTCCCAGGCGGCGCATCTGGAGACGATCGCGACGCTCGAGCTCGTGGTCTACCTCGACGTGGGCACCGAGGAGCTGCTGCGGCGGCTCACCGGCCGGCGGGTGTGTGCGGACTGCGGTGCGACGTTCCACGTCGACTTCGACCCGCCCGCCCAGCAGGGTCGGTGTGACGCCTGTGGGGGCAAGCTGCGCCAGCGCGACGACGACCGCCCCGGGGTCGTCCGCGAGCGGCTGCGGGTGTACCGCGAGGAGACCGCCCCGCTGATCGACTTCTACGAGGAGCGCGACCTGCTCGAGCGCGTCGACGGCGAGGCCGACCCCGACACCGTGTTCGCGGCGATCGAGCGGCTGCTCGCCTGAGCGATAACGCTCTTACGCTGGGGTGCCGCATCGGAGCCATGGCACGCATCGCACAGAAGGTCGAGGGGCTGATCCGCAGCGACCCCGCGATCGCCGAGGCGATCGAGACGGTGATCGCCGCGACCGCCGACGGCGCGGACGTCCAGTGGCGCGACGTGAAGGGCGAGATCACCTCGGGGCACTGGGGGCGGCTGATCGAGAAGGAGGTGCTCGTCGAGGGCGACACCGGCTTCGCGCTCGCGGACCGCGCCGCGACGGAGGCCGGCCTCGACGTCGAGGTCGCACCCAGCGTCGAGGATGCGGAGGGGACGCAGTGGACCGTCTACGACAAGGCCGCCGCGGGCGTGACGGTCGTGCTCTTTTTGGGCTACTCCTGGAAGCCGCTGCGCGACCTGATCGGCGGGACGATGGACCTGATCATGAGCCCCCTGGAGGCGATGCTGCCGTTCTATGCGGTGGTGATGGTGCTGGCGCTCATCACGGGGCTGTACTCGACGCTGCTGCAGGCGAACCTCATGGACATGGAGAAGATGGGGGCGTACCAGGCGGAGATGAAGGAGATCCAGGCGCGCCGCAAGGAGGCCAAGGAGAACGAGGACGATGCGGCGCTCGAGGCGATCCAGGCCGAGCAGATGGAGAAGATGGGCGACCAGCTGGGCATGTTCAAGGAGCAGTTCCGCCCGATGGTGTGGATCATGTTCCTCACGATCCCCGCGTTCCTGTGGATGTACTGGGCGATCGGTGTGGGGCCGCAGGCGGAGGCGCACGTGCTGCTGAGCCCGCTGGTCGTCCCGCTGGCGGGGGAGGTCACCTGGACCAGCGGCGTCATCGGGCCCATCCAGACGTGGATCGTCTGGTACTTCCTCTGCTCGATGGCGTTCACGCAGGTGATCCGCAAGGCGCTCGACATCAACATGTCGCCGACGGCGGCCTGATCAGGCGGCGAACTCGTAGCGGCGCTCGCCCATGCGGCCCCAGCCGGCGAAGACGAACTCCGCTGTCGGCTCCGTCAGCGGGTCGATGTCGACCTCCTTGTCGTGGTTGTGCACATCGTGGATGCGCTCGTACTCCTCGACGCTGAGGTCATAGCGCGCATCCAGCCGCTGCTGCAGGTCCAGCCCATCGAGCGCCGACTCCCACCCCGCGACGACGGTCTCGCGGTGGATCTCCGCCTGCGAGCCCGAGCCGTAGGACCCCACGAGCAGGTCCTGGCCCGCGAGGTCCTCACCCGCCGCGTACGCCGCCTGCAGCGTGGAGAAGCGCGCGAGGTGCACCGACCCCGTGTACCAGTTGCCCACCGCCGCCGACAGCTCCACCGTCGGCGCGATGCGCTCGGCGAACCACGCCTGGTAGCGGTCGGTCTGCTTCAGCCCGTCCATGTACGTGCGGATCGCCGCCTCGTACGCCGCCGCATCGTCGAAGTCCGCCACGAGCGGCTGCATGCCCAGCTCGTCGGACAGCGCCGTCTCGACCGGCGTGTCGCGGATCATGTGGCGGTAGCCCAGCAGCGCCGCCTTGCGCACCATCCCCGGGTAGGGGGTGTGGAACGGGACGAACCGGAACGCATCGGGGTCGGTCGCGCCCGCGACCGACTCGTAGTCCTCGAGCGCCTCGCGCATGCGGGCGAGGTACACCTGCACCGAGCGCCTGCCGTCGACGGAGGGGAACTGCTGGTTGGGCTTGAGGAAGTCCGTCTCGTCGGCGCTGCCGTAGCCCTGCTCGGTCGACAGCGCCACCAGCCGGGGGGACTCGGTGATCAGCATCGCCACCGCCCCCGCCCCCTGCGTCGCCTCCCCGGGGTCGCCGCGGGCGTACAGCGCGGTGTCGGTGGCGATCACGAGCGCCGCCTTCCCCCGGTTGCGCCCCGCACGGATCCAGTTGTACGCATCGTCGATGCTCTGCGTGCCCGCCAGACACGCGAACTTGCGCTCGCCCTTGTTCGCATGGTGGAAGCTCTCGCCGTAGACCGACTCCAGACAGCCCGCGATGTACGTCGAGACGGGCTTGGAGTTGTCGAAGGAGGACTCGGTCGCCACGTCGATGCGGCCGATCTCCCGGGGGCGCAGCCCCTCGCGGTCCATCAGCAGCTTCGCGGCGTTCGCGCCCATCGTCACGATGTCCTCGTACACATCCGGCAGCGAGGAGTACTCGATGCCGATGCCGGTGCGGTACTTCTCGGGGTCCTCGCCCTTCAGCGGGGCGAACGTGCCGGGCAGGTCGAAGCGCAGCTTGCCCGTCCAGATCGCCACCGCGTCGATGCCGACTGCGGTCATACCCACAGACGGCGCGGTGGGGGTATGGTACTGTCGATGTCCGTTACGACAATCGACGAATCAGGCGGCGTCGACCGGCTCGGGCGCCATGAGCGCGTTGGCGAGGCTGTCGAGCCCGTTGAGCCACTCGATCAGCAGGCCGTACTCAACGTCGGCGGCGGGGGTGGGGTCGAAGCTGTCACCCACGAACAGCCGCGTGCCCGCGGCGACGACCGCCGCGTACGCCTCATCGAGGTCCTCATCCGCCACGGCCGCGGCGGCGGTGCCCACGAGCGCGGTGAACCCGCCGTCGACCGCGCCCTCACGCATGTACTGCTCGGCGGCGTGACACACGCACACGAGCGAGGTCTGCACCCCCTCCAGCAGCAGCTCGCGGTCCGCATCCACGTCGAACCGCTCGGGGTCGAACGCCGGGCGCGCGAGCACCACATCGGAGAACGCCTGCAGCTCCGCGAGCGCCGCCTCCGCATCGAGCCGCCCCTCGTCGTACGCCGTGACGATCTTCGCGACGGCGATCGCCGCGTCGTCCTGCATGTTGAGCACCACCCGGGCCGCGGCCTCATCCGTGGGGTCGAGCTCTGCATCGGCGACGCGCGCGAGCCAGTTCTGCCACCGCTGTGGGGTGTAGAACGTCTCGTCCACCTCGGTCATACCCGCAGATGCTGGTGGGGGCTCAAGTAGCTTCCCGTCGGAGTATCTCAGCTGAGAGTGGCGACGGTGTCGATCCCGTACACCCGCGCGGGCAGTGCGACGTGGGCGGTGTGCATCGCGTCGGTGTGGCCCGCCTCGGTGAGCCACCGCACGCGCCGGGGGACCGTCCGCAGCCCCAGCACCGCCCCGGGCCGGTCGGGGTCGTCGATGAAGTCGGTCTCCATGAGGAACGGCACCCCCCGCTCGCAGGCGCGGGCGAGCGCGTCGCGCCGGCTGATCACACTCGGGGTGAGCGCACCGGCGAAGTCGCCGCCGGCGAAGTGCTTGACCACCCGCTCGGGGGGCTGACCCACCGAGCGGGCGACCGCGGCGATCTCATCGAGCGCGTCGGCCGCCTCGGTGTGCAGCTGGATCGCACACCCCGCCGCCGCCGCCAGCGAGAGCGCGTGCTGCAGCACCGCGTTCGAGGCGTCCCACACCGCCGCGTCGACGGGGTAGTGCGGTCGGCCGCTCTTGATGCCGATGATGCGGTCGGAGCCCACGTGTGCGACCGCGCGGTCGAGCCCCGCACACATCAGCTCCGCTGCGGCCCCGGCCGACAGCCCCCCGTCGTCGACCAGCCGGCTGATGCAGGCGGGGTGGACCCCCAGACAGCCCCATGCGGTGCCCGGCAGCCGCTCCGCGGCCGCGGCCACGATGGCGATCGTCCGCGCGAAGACCGCCTCGAACGCCGCCGCATCCGTCGGCAGCGGCCCCAGATGCCAGCTGGGCTTGTTGATGATGATCAGGTGCGTCCCCCCGGCGGCGACGAAGCGGTCGACGGCGTCGAGGCCCATGCCGCGGTCGACGTCGAGGTGGCAGTGGTGGTCGAGGACGGGTGCGGTGCTCATGGGTCGTAGCCGACGAACCGCGGCGCATCCGCACCCCGGGGGTCGAGCACGATCGCCTCCGCCGCCGCGTGCCGCAGCGCATCGGAGCGGCCGTGGGTGCCCGGGGCGATCGCGACGGTGTGGATGCCCGCCGCGTTCGCCTGCTCGATGACGGGCTTGAAGTCGGTGTCGCGCGAGACGATGATCAGCGTGTCGCACCCCGCCGTCGCGATGCGGTGTGTCACATCCACCGCCAGGCGCACGTCCACGTCGCCGGAGGTCGTCACCACGCGGAACCCCCGGGCCTCCGCCGCGCGGATCAGCCCGCTGGGTGCACCGTCATCGAGGTAGACCGCGGCGACGGCGAGGCGGCCGTAGCTGCGGGCGTGCTCGCGGATCTCATCGAGGTCCAGGCTGAACTCATCGCGGAGGATGTTGGGGCCGTCGACGGCGAGGACGACGGTCCCGGTGGGGTGGGTCACCCGTCTGCGGGCAGCGTGGAGACCCCGTCGATGGCGATGTAGCCGTACTCGCACGCCGTGCAGCGCCACTTCACCTTCTCGCCGAGGTGCACCCGCATCGAGGCGGTGCGCCAGAACGTGTCGTTGTCGCAGGCGGGACACGCCTGGGTCTGCTCGAGGCTCATGTTCGAAGTAATGGGCGCTCCGGGGCTTGTGGTTACCGGTCCAGCTGCTCCAGCAGCTCGGCGGCCGCGGGTGAGGAGGCATCGAGCTCCGGCACCGCCGTCGGCACCCCATCGGGGTCCAGCGCCACGTAGGTGAACATCGCATCGGACGTCAGCTGCGTCTCGGCGGTGCGGGTGTCCTCGCGGTGCACCGACAGCGCCACCTCCATCGAGGTGCGCCCCGCCGCGGCGACGAACGCGCGGATCAGCGCCGCATCGCCGCGGGGGATCGGCGCGTGGAAGTCGATGTTGCGCATGCTCGCGGTGACGACGTCGGCGCCCGCGAAGCGCATCGCACTCAGCGCGCCCACCTCATCCATCCACTTCGCCACGTGGCCCCCGTGGGCGGTGTCGTGGTTGTTCGTGTCGTCGGGCTGCACCAGCGCGCGGTTCTCGATGAACGTCGTCTCCAGGGCGATCGCCATGGCCCGCCTCCGACGGCGGGATGCTTACATCATGCGTCGGCGGAGGGAGCGTGTGGAGCATCGCACCGCGGCGGTGGGGCTGGGGGCGGTCTTCGGCGGCACCACGACGGTGCTGGTGCTGCTGGGGCTGCTGTACCAGCTGGCGCTCGTCGCGCTGGCGCTGCCGTTCGCGCTCGCGACGGCGATGATGTACCTGCACGCCAGCGGGCGGCTGCTGCGGCCACGGCGCATCGCACCCGGTGGCACGGGGAGCGACCGCCCATCCGAGCGGCCCAGCCCGCCACCGGCGCGGCGGCGTGCGGCCGCCCGCGAGCTGGGCGTCGCCGTCGATGCGGACCCCGCGACGGTGCGGGCGGCGTACCGCGCGGCGGTCCGCACGCACCACCCCGACCGCCCCGACGGCGACCGCGGCCGCTTCGACGCGCTCCAGCGGGCGTATGCGGTGCTCTCCGAGGAGGGGTGACACACGCTGGCATACGGATACGAAGACCTATGATTCGCGTTCGGTAAGCTGGGGTATGTCCGCTGACCGGGCGGCCCTCCGGGCGGCCCTCGAGCGCGGTGAGTCCGACGGTGGTGCGGTCGAGTTCAAGGAGCGGCTGACCCGCGAGGTGCACCTGCGGGCGGGCCGCTTCGAGTCGCTGGCCGCCCAGCTGCGCCACCGCGTGCTCAGCGGTGACGGGCGCGCGGAGTACGTCCTCGGCGTCACCGACGCGGGGGGGCTCGCGGGGATCGATGCGGCGGCGTTCGAGGAGACCGTCGCCGTGCTGCGGGTGCTCGCCGATGAGGCGGGCGCGGAGGTCCAGACGGTGCAGACGTGGGCGGTCGAGACGACCGATCCCGCGGGGATCGTCGGCATCGCCGAGGTCACCGAGGCGCCGCAGGTCCACCGCGATGAGTCGCACATCGTCATCGGCACCGCCGGCCACGTCGACCACGGCAAGTCCACGCTCGTCGGCTCGCTCGTCACGGGCGCACCGGATGATGGGCAGGGCGCGACCCGGCGGTTCCTGGACGTGCAGCCGCATGAGGTCGAGCGGGGGCTGTCGGCGGACCTGTCGTACGCGGTCTACGGGCACGGGGCGGGGGGACCGATCCACCTGCGCAACCCCCACCGCAAGGACGAGCGCGCGGAGGTGGTGCGTGCTGCGGACCGCGTCGTCTCGTTCGTCGACACCGTGGGCCACGAGCCGTGGCTGCGCACGACGATCCGCGGGCTCGTGGGGCAGCGACTCGACTACGGCCTGCTCGTCGTCGCCGCCGATGATGGGCCCACGCGGACGACCCGCGAGCACCTGGGCATCCTGCTGGCGATGGAGCTGCCGACGGTCGTCGCGGTCACCAAGACCGACATGGTCAGCGACGCGCAGACCGCGGAGGTCGTCGGCGCCGTCGAGGGGCTGCTGCGGCAGGTGGGTCGCACCCCGCTGGAGGTCGCCCGCTACGGCGTCGACGCGGCGGTCACCGAGATCGACGAGACGGTGGTGCCGATCGTCGCGACGAGCGCGATCACGATGAGGGGGCTCGACGTGCTCGATGAGCTGTTCCGCCGGCTGCCCAAGCGGCAGGGGGCGACGGAGGCGCCGTTCCGCATGTACATCGACCGCACGTACGCGGTCACCGGCGTCGGCGCGGTCGCGTCGGGGACGATCACCGCCGGCGAGGTCAGCGCGGGTGATGCGCTCATGCTCGGGCCGATGGCCGACGGGCGCTACCGGCCGGTGGAGGTGCGCTCGATCGAGCAGCACTACCACCGCGTCGACAGCGCGACCGCCGGCCGCATCGTCGGCATCGCGCTCAAGGGGGTGAAGGCGCCCACACTCGAGCGGGGGATGGTGCTGTGCCCCGGCGACAGCGCCCCACCGGCGGTGCGCACCTTCGAGGCGGAGGTGATGGTGCTCAATCACCCCACGCGCATCCAGACGGGCTACGAGCCCGTCGTCCACCTCGAGACGATCAGCGAGGCCGCCGAGTTCAGCCCGCTCGCGGGACAGCTGCTGCCGGGCGACACCGGCACCACGGAGGTGCGCTTCAAGTTCCGCCCGTACTGCGTCGAGACGGGCCAGCGCTTCGTCTTCCGCGAGGGGCAGTCGAAGGGGGTCGGCACGGTCACGCGCATCATCGAGACCGCGCCGAACGCCTGAAGCGTCTGGCTCGGCGAGACCGCACATGCACTGGGGGCTCTGGGTGGCGATCGCACTGCTCGCCGGCGGCAGCGCCGTGCGCCTCGCGCTCGCGTGGATGAACGTCCGCCACACCGACGGTGCGGTCACCGCACATGCGGGGTGGATCCGCGATGCGCTGGGGGTCGATGAGCCCGCCGCGATCGTCTCATATCTCACCGCGCGGACGCGTGCGGGCGCGGTCTCGACGCTCCTGACGACTGCGGCGGTCATCGCGGTGCTCGCGACGGGCACGCTGGGTGCGGCGGTCCGATGGCTCGATGCGACCGCCGGCAGCGCCCCACTCGCGGTCGTCGGCCTCGCCGTCGCCGCGGTCGTCGCGAGCCAGCTGCTCGACGCACCGGTGGGCTATCACGTCACCTTCGGCATCGAGGAGCGCTTCGGCTTCAACCGGCAGGACCGCCGGGGGTGGCTCACCGACCAGCTGCTGTCGCTGGGCGTCGGCGTGCTCCTGACCGCAGCCGTCGCGGGGGCGCTCGTGACGCTGGTGGTGCTGCTGCCGACGTGGTGGCCGCTCGCGGTCATCGCGGCGATGACGGCGCTGTCGGTGGGGATGCTCGTCGTGTACCCCCGGGTGATCGCCCCGCTGTTCAACGACTTCAGCCCGGTCACGGACGAGGCGGTCGCCACGGCCGTCGAGGAGACACTCGAGGCGGCGGGCGTCACCTGCGAGCAGGTGTACATCATGGACGCCTCACGCCGCAGCGCACATGCGAACGCGTACTTCGTGGGGTTCGGCGAGACCAAGCGGGTCGTGCTGTTCGACACGCTGCTGCAGCAGATGGAGCTCCCGCAGGTGCAGGCGGTGCTCGCGCACGAGCTGGCGCACTGGCAGCGGGGGCACATCTGGCGGCGCCTGGCCGCGAGCGTGGCCGTCACCGCCGCCGTCGTGGGGGTGGTGTGGGCGCTGACCCGCCAGCCGTGGCTGTACGCCGCCTTCGCGGTGCCCACCGAGCCCGCCTACGGCGCCGTGCTCGCGCTGCTGTACGTGGGGCCGCTGCAGCTGGTGTTCGCGCCGGTGCTGAACCAGCGCTCGCGGCAGCACGAGTGGGAGGCCGACGCCGACGCGGTGCGGCTGACCGGCAGCGCCGAGCCGCTGTGGGGGGCGCTGCAGACGCTGAGTGCGGAGAACCTCGCGAACCCCTTCCCCCATCCGTGGTACGCGGCGGTGATGATGGGGCACCCCCCGATCGCCGAGCGGCTGCGACGGCTGCGCGAGCACGAGGCTCAGGCCACGTCGAACGAGGCGGCGACGAGCGCCTGATCGCGGCCGCCGACGTGGTAGGTGGGCCCGCCGAGCACGCTCACGGTCACCTCCGCGGGCGCGAACAGGCCGGGCTCGAGCGCGTAGAAGTCCCAGTCGACCGACGCGAAGATCTCCGCGAACGGCTGGCCGTACGCCGCCGTCGCCTGCGAGGCGACCGCCTCGAGGACGGGGTCGTCGCGGGCGACGGTGAGGTGCACCGTGCTGCCGTATGCGAGCGCATCGTTCGTGCGTGCGAGCGCCGTCTGCTCATCGCCGGCGACGGGGGCGATCGGGGCGGTGCCCGTCGCCGTCAGCACCTGGGTGATGTCGTAGCCCAGCTCGAACAGGCGGAACAGCGCCAGCTCGGGGGCCCGCGCGGCGGCGGCGACGCTGCCGGTGATCGAGGCGGTCGCGTACGCGGGCATGAACAGCGCCGACGGGGCGACATCGGCGGCGTCGGCCACCGCCGTCGTCACGCGGTCGTCGGGCAGCGTCGCCGCCTCGACCGCGAGCACCGCCATGTCGAACGCGTCGACGTACTCCATCGCGCGGTACTCCGACTCGGTGGCGACGAGCGCGCGGGCGGGGCCGCTGCCGAGCCCCTCGAACGGTGGGTTGTCGAACGAGAGCTCCCACCCCGCCTTCTGTGCGCCCAGCAGCGCGAGGGCGGGGTGGTCGGTCGTCAGCTGCACGTGCGGCAGCGGCACCCCCGCCACCGGCTGCAGCGGGGTGGACAGCCCCGCGAGCCCCGCCGTCTGGATCTCCGCACACAGCAGCCCCGCGCCGATCGACCCCACCGTCTCGACGCCACAGTCGATGACGGTCGTGCCCGCCGCCAGCTCGACGGCCCGCACGTCCAGGGCGGGGGCGAACTCCAGCAGCTCATCGACCAGCTCGACGGCCTGCCGGTTGAGGGAGTCCATCGACTCCCCGGTGTGCGCCACGGTGATGCGCTGGCTGGGATTTGAACCCAGGTTGTGACCATGGCAAGGTCACGTGATACCACTACACTACCAGCGCTGGTGTCCATCTACACGCATCCGGGTGGGCGAATTAAGGATTGCGACACCGCGGTGTGCCAGCGGCTCACACCCCGCTGGTGCTTTCGCTAGCCTTATACAGCGGATTTCTGTTAGTTGTGGTACAGTCTGGCCGACAGCACGCGAGGACCGGAATGACGTCAACGATACTGATCCCGTCCTCGGTGGTGCGCGAGGCGACAGACAAGCGTGATGCGACCCGTAAGCTGGGCACGATCGCCCGGGCGGCCACCATCTTCGGCATCGACCGCATCGGGGTCTTCAGCGACCCCGAGGGGGAGGGCCGCTGGGGTGCACCGTTCATCACGCGGGTGCTGCGGTACGCCGCGACACCCGCCTCCGACCGCACGCGCCGGTGGGACATCCACGCGGACCTCGAGTTCGCGGGGGTGCTGCCGCCGATGCAGCCGTCGGCCGAGGCCGGCTCCGGATCGCAGGGTCCGGGGTCGTTAATAGACGGAATCGTGACCGAGGTCGGATCTGAAGGCCGCGTCTGGGTCAATTGCGAACTGCAACACCCACTCGCCCTCATCGCCCCACCCGAGGTGGGACCGCTGGATGAGGGCGACCGCGTCACCATCAGGATCTCTTCGAGAGACCCACTCCAAGCACGGATCGTCGAGCGCGCTCCGGCGACGTTCGCCGTCGAGGCGGCGGCGCTGGATGCGCTGCTCGACCGACCCGATGCCGGGGTGCCCATCGCGACGTCCCGCCACGGGACGCCGCTGACGCAGGCACACCTGGCTGCGCTCACCACGGCGATCGCCGAGGATGGGATGACGGTCGTCTTCGGCGCCCCCGGACGGGGGCTGCTGGCGATGGCCGACGCAGATCCGGATGCACTCGCGGCGGGGATGTCCCCGCTGGGGGTGGATCGCTGGCTGCGGTCGATTCCACGACAGCACACCGACGTCGTCCGCACCGAGGAGGCGGTGATGGCGACGCTCGCGTGTCTGGCGATCATGGAGTGAACACATGCCAACGACACACAGACCACGAAAAGGTTCGATGGGCTTCAGCCCGCGCAAGCGTGCGCGGAGTGAGGTCCCCCGGATCTCCAGCTGGCCCGCGGATGACGGAGCGCCGCAGCTGCAGGGCTTCGCGGGGTACAAGGCCGGGATGACGCAGGTCATCATGGTCGATGACGCCGCGAACGCACCCACCGAGGGGATGGAGGTCGCCGTGCCGGTGACGGTCCTCGAGACCCCACCCATGCACGCGATCGCCGTCCGCGGCTACCGGGACACCCCCTACGGGATGATGCCGGTGACCGAGGCGTGGGCCGAGGAGCTGGATGCGGAGCTCGACCGCGCGATGCCCACCCCGACAGACCCCGCCGACGCGGGCGATGCGGCGGGGCTCGAGGCGGCCGTCGAGGCCGGCGAGATCGATGAGATCCGCATGCTGACGCACACCCGTCCCGCGGGGATGCAGAACATCCCCAAGCGCAAGCCGGATGTCATGGAGACGCGCGTCGGCGGCGGCAGCATCGCCGAGCGCCTCGCGTACGCGATGGACCTGCTCGCCGACGGTGGCGAGCACGCCGTCGCGGAGCTGTTCCGACCCGGCGAGTACCTCGACGTCATCGGCGTCACCAAGGGGAAGGGGACGCAGGGGCCCGTCAAGCGCTGGGGCGTCCAGAAGCGCAAGGGGAAGCACGCCCGCCAGGGGTGGCGCCGCCGCATCGGGACGCTCGGGCCGTGGAACCCCTCGCGCGTGCGCTCGACGGTCCCCCAGCAGGGACAGACGGGGTACCACAAGCGCACCGAGCTGAACAAGCGCCTGCTCGCGATCGGCGCGGGCGATGAGGCGTCTGTCGACGGTGGCTTCGTCGGCTACGGCGAGGTCGACGGCCCCCACGCGCTGATCAAGGGCTCGGTGCCCGGCCCCGACAAGCGGCTGCTGCGGCTGCGTCGGGCGGTGCGCCCCGCACGAACACCACGATACGACCCCGAGATCCGACACATCTCGACGGCGTCGAACCAGGGATGACCATGGAGACCACACTCACCACCATCGACGGGGCCGCCGGCGCGACGATCACGCTGCCGACGGTGTTCGAGACGCCGCTGCGCGAGGACCTGATCCGCCGCGCGGTCGTCTCGACGGACGCCGCGCAGAAGCAGCCCTCGGGCGCCGACCCCCTCGCGGGGATGCGCACGCCCGCCGAGTCGCTCGGCAGCGGCCGCGGGCTCGCACACGTGCCCCGGCAGGACGGACGGGGGCGTCGGGTGCCGCAGGCGGTCTCGGGCCGCCGGGCACACCCGCCCAAGGCACAGAAGCAGCTGACGAAGAAGATCAACCGCAAGGAGCGCCAGCTCGCGGTGCGCGCGGCACTCGCGGCGACGGCGGACGCCGACGTCGTCGCCGGTCGTGGGCACCAGTTCGATGCGGAGCTGCAGCTGCCGGTCGTCGTCGAGGACGCCTTCGAGCAGCTGCACCGCACCGCGGAGGTGGCCGCGCTGTTCGCGCAGATCGGCATCGCCGCGGACATCGAGCGCGCGGATGCGAACCGCAGCGTCCGCGCCGGCCGTGGCACGATGCGGGGACGGCGCTATCAGACGCCGAAGTCCGTGCTCGTCGTGACCGCCGAGGCGCCCTCGCGCGGCGCGCGCAACCTCGCCGGTGTCGACGTCGTGACCGCCGCGACGGTGGGCACCGCCGACCTCGCACCCGGGGGCCACCCCGGCCGGCTCACGGTGTACACCGAGGCCGCGCTGGCGGAGGTGGCCGACCGATGAGCATGATCATCCAGTACCCGCTGGTGACGGAGAAGGCGATGGATGCGATGGACTTCGAGAACAAGCTGCAGTTCATCGTCCACATCGACGCATCGAAGCCCGAGATCAAGGCCGCGATCGAGCAGCAGTACGAGGTCAGCGTCGTGAAGGTGAACACGCAGATCACCCCGCGCGGGACGAAGAAGGCGACCGTGCGGCTGGCGGCGGGCGACGACGCCCAGGAAGTCGCCTCACGGATCGGGGTGTTCTGAGCATGGGACGACGCATCCAGGGGCAGCGGCGTGGCCGCGGCTCCCCGACGTTCCGTGCCCCATCGCACCGGTACAAGGCGCTGCTGCGGCACCGGCGTGACGGCGGAGAGACCGTCTCGGGGGAGGTCATCGGCATCGAGCACGACCCCGCCCGCAGCGCACCGGTCGCCGCTGTGGAGTTCGATGATGGCGACCGACGGATGATCCTCGCGCCGGAGGGGATCGCCGTGGGTGATGAGCTGCAGGTGGGCGTCACCGCGGAGATCGCCCCCGGCAACACGCTCCCGCTGGCGGAGATCCCCGAGGGGGTGCCCGTCTGCAACATCGAACGGCAGCCCGGCGACGGTGGCAAGTTCGCCCGCGCGTCGGGCACGAGCGCGCTGCTGTTGACGCATGACAAGCAGGTGGCGGTCGTCCGACTGCCGTCGGGGGAGGTCAAGCGCCTCAACCCACGGTGCCGCGCGACGATCGGCGTCGTCGCCGGTGGGGGGCGCACGGAGAAGCCCTTCGTGAAGGCCGGGGCGAAGTACCACAAGATGCGCGCACGGGGGATCAAGTGGCCGCGGGTCCGCGGGGTCGCGATGAACGCCGTCGACCACCCCTTCGGTGGGGGCGGCCGCCAGCACCCCGGGCGGCCCAAGTCCGTCTCGCGGGATGCCCCACCGGGACGGAAGGTCGGTGACATCGCCTCCAAGCGGACCGGCCGCGGAGGCAAGGGGGGGCGCACATAACCATGAGTTCAGACTATCGCACCGGCCGTGAGGGGGAGTTCACCTACCGCGGTCACACGTTACAGGAGCTACAGGACCTCACGATCGAGGAGATGGCGGAGCTGCTGCCGGCGCGTCCGCGTCGGTCGCTCACGCGGGGGCTGTCGGCCGAGCACGAGAAGCTCGCGGCGAAGGTCGCCGCGGCGGACCCCGAGGAGACCGCGAACGACCCGATCCGCACCCACCTGCGGGATATGGTCATCCTCCCCTCGTTCGTCGAGAAGACGCTCGCGATCTACACGGGACAGGAGTTCGAGCGCGTCCGGATCGAACCGGAGATGATCGGGCACTACCTCGGTGAGTTCCAGCTCACCCGCACCTCCGTCAGCCATGGACAGGCTGGCATCGGGGCGACCCGATCGTCGAAGTTCGTCCCACTCAAGTGATCATGGGCATCAACTACAGCATCGAGACCGATCCGGAGACGACCGCCCGGGGGATCATCCGCGACCGGCCCATCAGTCTGAAGCACAGCAAGGAGATCGCCCGCGAGCTGCGCGGGATGACCGTCGGTGAGGCGCGGACGTACCTCGCGGCGGTGCTCGCGAAGCGCCGGTCGGTCCCGTTCAAGCAGCACAACAGCGGGGTCGGGCACCGCTCGGACCTGCAGGGGTGGGACGCCGGCCGCTACCCCCAGAAGGCGACGAAGGCGTTCGTCGAGCTGCTCGAGAACGTGGCGGGCAACGCCACCGAGCAGGGGTTCGACGCCGAGGCGATGAGGATCATCCACCTGGCGCCGCACAAGGTGGGCGTCAACCGCGGCAGCAAGCCCCGCGCCTTCGGGCGCGCCAGCCCGTGGAACAGCACCGTCTGCGACGTCGAGCTCGTCGTCGAGGCCCCGGAGGAGGCCTGATGGCGGACGAGCACCAGTTCATCGAGGACGGCCTGCGCGAGACGCAGATCGACGAGTTCTTTTCCGCAGAGCTGGCGCGCGCCGGCTACGGCGGCATGGAGCTCGCGGAGACACCGATGGGCACGCAGATCGTCCTGAAGGCGGAGAAGCCGGGGATGGTCATCGGCAAGGGTGGGAAGAACATCCGCAAGGTGACGCGGCAGCTGGAGGCGCAGTTCGACCTGAACGACCCGCAGATCGACGTCCAGGAGGTGGACGAGCCCGACCTCAACGCGCAGATCGTCGCCGACCGCCTCGCGAACGCGCTCGAGCGCGGGTGGTACTTCCGCAAGGCCGGCCACACCACGATCGACCGCATCATGTCCGCGGGCGCACTCGGCGCGGAGATCGTCCTCAGCGGGAAGGTGACCGGCGCCCGCTCACGCGTGGAGAAGTTCAACCGCGGCTACATCAAGCACAACGGCGAGCCCGCCGAGGCGCTGGTCGATGAGGGCCAGGGCGTCTCGGTGATGAAGCTCGGGACGATCGGCGTCACCGTGCGCATCATCCCACCGGGATCGGAGCTGCCCGATGCGTTCGTCGTCGCCGACCTCGAGGCCGCGACGGCCGACGAGGGGGACGATGCGGATGCCGATGCCGAGGCGGAGCCCGTCGAGGAGTCCGTCGAGGAGCCCGCCGAGGACGAGCCGGCCGATGCCACCGAGGCGGAGCCGGCGGCGGAGCCCTCCGCGGCCGCCGAGGAGATCGAGGCGGAGGCCGAGGAGATCATCGCCACCATGGATGACGCTGCATCCGCAGCCGACACGGAGGAGCCACCCGCGGAGATGGCGCTGACGGACATCGCGGGGGTCGGCCCCGCGAAGGCCGATGCGCTCGTCGAGGCGGGGCTCGCCGACGTCGCGGCGGTGCAGGCGGCGACCGCAGAGGAGCTCGCGGAGGTGCCGGGCATCGGGCCCGCGCTCGCCGCGCAGATCAAGGCGGACGTCGAGGGGGCCGCGTAGATGGCGATCCTCTACACCGCGGAGATCCGTGACATGACCGCCGCAGAGCGCTCGGTCGAGCTGGAGACGCTGCAGACGGAGCTGCTGAACATGCGCGCCGGGCAGGCCGCCGGCGGCGCCGTCGAGAGCCCCGGGCGCATGCGCGAGCTGCGCCGGACGATCGCCCGGATCAAGACGATCCAGGTCGAAGAAGGCGACCACGAGGAGGCCTGAGCATGCCGGTGACCCCACAGACGCTGGTGCGACACGAGCTGATCGGGCTGGCGGTGGAGGTCACCGGTGCGACCGACCCCACCCAGGTGGGCACGTCGGGCCGCCTCGTCGACGAGACACAGCAGACGGTGACGATCGCGACCGCCGCGGGGGACCGCCAGGTCCCGAAGGCGGGCACGCAGCTGCGGTTCACCCTCCTGACGGCGGGGGGCGCAGACCGACGGCTGCGACCCATGGATGAAGCCGCCGGGGATGGCAACACCCCGGGGATCGCGGCGGACCGGCCGGCCACACCGGTGGCCGACCGCGACGCGGTGACCCACGTTACGGTGGATGGGGACAGACTGCTCTCACGACCCGCAGACCGGATCCGCGACACAGGAGTGCCAAGATGGCAATAGGATTAGACACACCAGAACCGGAGGCAGACTGTGCCGACGAGAACTGTCCGTTCCACGGGTCGCTCCCCGTCCGCGGACAGACGCTCGAGGGGACCGTCGCCTCCACAAAGATGGACAAGACCGTCATCGTCGAGCGCGAGTACGACGTGCGGGTGCCCAAGTACGACCGGTACATGAACCGACGCAGTCGGGTGCCGGCGCACGCCCCGCCCTGTCTGGAGCTCGCCGAGGGTGATACGGTCCGTATCGCAGAGACCCGACCGATCTCGAAGACGAAGGCGCACGTCGTGATCGAGCGCGTGGGGGGTGAGGAGTGATGGACGCGCTGAAGGCGTCCGTCTCCCGTGGCATCTCCCGCGGCTCGCTCATCACGTGTGCGGACAACAGCGGCGCCCGCGAGCTGCGGGTGATCTCCGTGAAGGGCTACTCCGGCGTGAAGAACCGCCATCCGAAGGCGGGGATCGCCGACCAGGTGACCGTCTCGGTCACCAAGGGGACCCCGGAGATGCGCCGGCAGGTGCTGCAGGCGGTGATCATCCGTCAGCGCAAGCCGATCCGCCGGCCCGACGGCATCCGCCTGAAGTTCGAGGACAACGCCGGCGTGCTCATCGATGACCTCAACGAGCCGCGCGGCACCGAGATCAAAGGCCCCGTCGCCCGCGAGGTCGCCGAGCGCTTCGGGAGCATCGCCTCGACGGCGACGATGATCGTATGACCATGACACAGCAACCACGCAAACAACGCAAGCGGCTCGCGGAGGCCCCGCTGCACCGGCGACATCAGCAGGTGCGCGCGCCCCTCAGCACGGAGCTGCGCGAGGAGTACGGCCGCCGGTCGGTCCGGGTGAACGCGGGCGACACCGTCGAGGTGCTCCGCGGTGACCACGCCGGGACGACCGGGGAGGTGCTGTCGGTCGACCTGTCGGCGATGACGATCGCGGTCGAGGACGTGACCGTCGACCGCGCCGACGGCGAGGCCGTCCCCCGGCCGGTCGACGCATCGAACGTGCGGGTGACCGAGCTGGACCTGGAGGACCCCCGTCGGGTCGCCCGGCTGGAGGGTGAGGACGCATGACGCGCCACCAGAAGCGCCTGTCGGCGCCGCGGACGTGGCCCATCGAGCGCAAGACCCAGACGTTCACCGTCAAGGCGGGCGCGGGCCCCCACGGCGAGGCGGGCGTCCCCATCGTCATCCTGCTGCGGGATGTGCTGGGCGTCGTCGACACGCGCCGCGAGGCACGCTATGCGATCGGCACCGGCGGGGTGCAGATCAACGGCGCGCCCGTGCGCCACGACGACCGGCCGGTGGGGCTGTTCGACATCCTGTCGATCCCCGACCGTGATGAGTACTACCGCATCTTCCCCGACGAGGGCGGGCGGCTGGCGCTGACGCCGATCGACCCCGCCGCCGCATCGAGCCGGCTGGGGCGGATCGTGGGCAAGCAGACCGTCGACGGGGGTGCCACACAGCTGGCGCTGCACGATGGGACGACGCTGCGGGTGCCGCCGGCGGAGACCGACACCTACCACACGAAGGACTCGGTGATCATCACGACCGACACCCGCGAGATCGAGGCGCACTTCCCGTACGAGGAGGGCGCGCTCGTGACCGCCGTCGACGGTCAGCACGCCGGCGAGATCGGCGAGATCGAGACGATCACCGTGACCCAGGGCAGCGGGCCGAACACGGTGCGCGTCGCCGTCGATGCGGAGACGCACTTCGAGACGATCGAGCCGTACGTGGTCGTCATCGACGAGCAGTTCATCGGCGGTGATGCCGATGAGTGAGGCCGCGATGCACCCCATGCGCACCCCACAGGTCGCGAAGGTCGTCGTCCACATGGGCGTCGGCGAGGGGGGCCGTGAGCTGGCGAACGCCGAGGAGATCCTCGCGGCGGTCACCGGGCAGGACCCGGTGCAGACGATCGCCGGCCGGGATGCCGCACAGTTCGGGGCGCGGGCGGGCCAGCCGATCGGTGCGAAGGTCACCCTGCGCGGGGCGACCGCGGAGGCGTTCCTCGAGACGGCGCTGCCGCTGGTGGAGCTGCACGAGCGGCAGTTCGATGCGACCGGGAACTTCGGCTTCGGCATCGTCGAGCACACGCTGTTCGAGGGGCAGGAGTACGACCCCCGCGTGGGGATCTACGGGCTGGACGTGACCGTCCACCTCACCCGACCGGGGTACCGCATCACGCAGCGCCGACAGGCGACCGCGTCGGTGCCCGCGCGGCACCAGCTGACGCCGGCGGATGCGGTCGCGTTCATCCGCGAGCGCTTTGACGCTGCGGTGACGGAGACCGACAATGAGTGAGTCGACCGCGGAGACCGAGGCGGACGCCACCACGGGCCAGCAGGTCGCCTGCCGGCGCTGTGGGCGCGAGCAGGGGCTCGTCGGCAAGTACGACATCAACCTCTGCCGGCAGTGTTTCCGCGAGATCGCACGCGAGATGGGATTCAGGAAGTACCGATAATCATGGCAGGCAACGATCCATTGGCAGATGCACTCGCCGGCGTGGACAACGCCGAGCGGGTGGGCCATCTGTCGCACGTGGTACAGCCCGCCTCGAACATCATCGGCGCCGTCTTGGAGGTGTTCTACGACCGCGGCTACATCGCGGGCTTCGAGTACCGCGAGGACGGCCGGGCCGGTGAGTTCGAGGTCGAACTCAGTGGTGCGATCAACGCGTGTCAGGCGGTCAAGCCCCGCTACTCGGCGGGTGCCGACGCGTTCGAGCGGTGGGAGAAGCGGTTCCTCCCCGCACGCGACTTCGGGACGCTCATCGTCACGACCTCCGCGGGCGTGATGAGCCACTATGATGCCCGCGAGGCGGGCGTAGGAGGGCAGATCATCGCCTATGTCTACTGAGGAGATCCACCGCGAGACGATCGCGCTCGCAGACGACGTGACCGCTGCGGTCGACGACCTGGTGCTGACGGTCAGCGGGCCCAACGGCTCCGTCGACAAGCAGCTGTGGTACCCCGACATCACCGTCGAGGCCGCCGATGATGCGGTGACGGTCACCGCGACGTCGACAGGGCGCAAGACGATGGCCACCGTGGGGACGTTCACGAGTCACATCGCGAACATGGTCCACGGTGTCACCGAGGGGTGGCGCTATGAGATGGAGATCTACTACGCGCACTTCCCGATGCAGGTGAGCGTCGAGGGCGATGCGGTCGTGATCGGCAACTTCCTCGGCGAGCGCGCCGAGCGCCGGACACAGATCCACGGCGACACCACCGTCACCGTCGACGGTGACCGGGTGGTCCTCGAGGGGCCCGACAAGGAGGCTGTGGGCCAGACCGCCGGGGACATCGAGCAGCTCACACGGGTGACCAACAAGGACACCCGGGTGTTCATGGACGGGGTGTACATCATCCACAAGCCGTCGCTGGGGGAGGACTGAGATGTCCGAGACACCCACAGCGCTCACGGACATCCCCGGTGTGGGGCCGGCGAAGGCCGAGACGCTGACCGCAGCCGGCTACGAGGATGTCGCCGCGCTCGCCGCGGCGAGCGAGGCCGAGCTGGCGGAGGTCGATGGGGTCGGCCCCGCGCTCGCCGCCCAGATCGCCGAGGCGGTCGCGGACGTCAGGACCCCCGCCGAGGAGGCGGACGCACCGGCGGCCGAGCCGCCCGAGGCCGACGACGAGGCGCCCGAGTCGGACGCAGCGGCCGACGACGAGGCACCGGCGACCCTCGAGGAGATCGCGGGGGTCGGCCCGGCGACCGCCGAGGCGCTCACAGACGCCGGATACGGGTCCGTCGAGGACGTGCGGGCGGCCGCACAGGCGGAGCTGTCGGAGGTCGATGGCATCGGCGCCGCCCTCGCCGCACGGATCAAGGCGGACGTGGGCGGGCTCGAGGTCGAGGCCGCAGCCGTCGAGGAGACCGCACCCACCGAGGAGGCAGAGCCCGACGAGCCGGTGACGCTGGTGCCGCGGGGGCATGCGACGAAGACCCCCACCGTCGACGACGACGTCGCCGCGGCGCTGCAGCAGCGCGCACGCGAGGGCAAGCCCAGCTTCGCCCAGCAGATCACCCACAAGAAGAAGCGCATCCCCGAGAGCTGGCGGCGGCCACGGGGCAACCTCTCGAAGCGCCGCCGTGGCATCAAGGGGAAGGGCGCGCTCGTCGACCCCGGCTACCGGACGCCGCGGGCCGCGCGTGGGCTGCACCCGTCGGGCTTCGAGGAGGTGCTCGTGCACACCCCCGATGCGGTCGCTGCGGTCGATGGTGACACCCAGGCGATCCGCATCGCCAGCGGGGTCGGTGGCCGCAAGCGCGAGCTGATCGAGGACCGCGCCGAGGACGCGGAGATCCGCGTGCTCAATCCGTCGTACGTCCCCGAGGAGGGCGCAGAATGACGAACCTGCGTGCACAGCGGCGGATGGCCGCCGACGTGCTCGATGTGGGCGCGAACCGGGTGTGGTTCGACCCCGACGCACAGGCGGAGATCGCCGATGCGATCACCCGCGATGACATCCGCGAGCTCATCGCCGAGGGGACGATCACCGCGAAGGACGCGAAGGCCAACTCCCGCGGTCGCGCCCGGGCACGGGCGGCCAAGCGTGCCTACGGGCATCGCCGGGGACCGGGGACCCGCAAGGGGCGCAAGGGTGGCCGGCAGAGCAGCAAGCGCGCGTGGATCGCGCAGATCCGCGCACAGCGACGGCGGCTCAAGGAGCTGCGCGCGTCAGGGGCCATCGACCGCACCCAGTACCGGACGGTGTACAACAAGGCCTCAGGCGGCGAGTTCGACGATGTCGCCCGACTCGAAGCGTATATACAAACGACATACAATGTGGAGATATCATAATGGCGACCGGACCGCGATATAAAGTCCCGATGCGACGACGGCGGGAGGTGCTGACGGACTACCATCAGCGCTTCCGGCTGCTGCAGGCGGGCGACCCCCGCCTGGTCACACGCATCAGCAACCGCCAGGTCCGCGCACAGCTCACCAGCCCCGCCGACGAGGGGGATGTGACGCACGTGTCGGCGACGAGCGGCGAGCTGCGCGCGTTCGGGTGGGAGGCACCGACGGGGAACCTCCCGAGTGCGTACCTCACGGGCCTGCTGTGTGGCACGCGGGCGATGGACGCGGGGCACCCCGCCGCCGTGTTGGACATCGGACTGCACCGCGCGACGACCGGTGGCCGCGTCTTCGCCGTCCAGGAGGGGGCGATCGATGCGGGCATGGACATCCCCCACAACGAGTCGGTCTTCGCCGCATGGGAGCGCACCCGTGGTGAGCACATCGCGGCGTACGCCGCCTCGCGGGAGGAGCCGCTGTACAGCGGCGGGTTCGACGCGGAGACGCTCCCGGCGCACTTCGATGCCGTCCGCGAGCGCATCATGGAGGAGGCATGAGCCGACGCGGCAGCTGGGAGCCGCAGACCCGCCTGGGCCGGATGGTCCAGGATGAGGAGATCACCTCGATGCAGCAGGCGCTCGACTCGGGGCTGCCACTGAAGGAGCCCGAGATCACCGACCAGCTGCTGCCCGGGCTGGAGGATGAGGTGCTGGATATCAACATGGTCCAGCGGATGACCGACTCGGGCCGCCGGGTGAAGTTCCGGTGTGTCGTCGCGGTGGGCAACCGCGATGGCTACCTGGGCTACGCGGAGGCGCGTGATGACCAGGTGGGCTCGGCGATCGGCAAGGCGATCGACGTCGCGAAGCTGCAGATCATCCGCGTCGACCGTGGCTCGGGCTCCTGGGAGGACTCCGCCGGTGGGCTGAACTCGCTGCGGCGCACCGCCGAGGGCAAGGCGGGCTCGGTCACCGTCGAGATCATCCCCGCCCCGAAGGGGCTGGGGCTCGCGGCCGCGGAGACCGTCCGGCACCTGCTGGAGCTCGCGGGGATCGAGGACGCGTGGACCCGCTCGGACGGCAACACCCGCACGACGGTCAACCTCGCGAAGGCGACGTACAACGCACTGCGCAACGCCTCGCAGTCGCGGCTGCCCCGACAGGTGGCCGCTGAGGGGGTGACCGAGTGATGCAGGCGGTGATCCAGCTGCGGGGGGAGGTCAACATGGCCCAGGACGTACGTGACACGCTGGGGATGCTCAACATCCACCACGTGAACCACTGCGCACTGGTGCCGGAGACCGACACGTACCGGGGGATGCTCGCGAAGGTGCACGACTACGTCGCTCGCGGCGAGCCGAGTGCGCAGACCCTGGCGGTGGTGCTCGCACGCCGCATCGACGCCCTCGAGGGCGATGCGACGGTCGACGAGGCGTACCTCAGCGCGCACACCGACTACGACACCTTCGAGGCGCTCGCGACGGCGCTGCTCGCCGAGGAGACGACGCTGCGCGCGCAGGGGCTCTCACCGGCGGTGCGGCTGCATCCGCCACGGGGTGGCCACGCCGGGCAGAAGCATCCACCCCAGGCGGGTGGACAGGTGGGCGTGCACACGACCGACCAGATCGATGCGCTGCTGGAGGCGATGCGATGACCTCCAAGAAGCGCCGCCAGCGCGGCTCGCGGACCCACGGCGGCGGCACCCACAAGAACCGCCGGGGGGCGGGCAACCGTGGGGGTCGCGGCAGGGCGGGGCGCACGAAGCACAACATGCACGGGTACGAGCCCATCGGCAAGGCGGGCTTCACCCGACACGGCACCGGCACCACCCAGGTGGCGACGGTCGCGCTGGGGGAGCTGGACGCGGCGGTCGCGACGGCGATCGCCGCGGGCGAGCGCGACGCCGGTGCGGGCCCGCATGCGGTGGATGCGAGCGCGTACGCCGACGGCGATGCGGTGAAGGTCCTCGGCGGGGGGCAGGTGCACCATCCGCTGGCGGTGACCGCCACCAGCTTCAGCGAGACGGCGGTCGCGAAGCTGGAGGCCGCCGGCGGCGAGGCGATCGAGGAGTCGTAGTCGCATGGGGTGGAAGGAGACGGCGGCCCCGGTGCTCACGCGGATGCCGTCGGTGGTCCGACCGACGGGCCACGTCTCCTTCAGCCGCAAGCTGCTGTGGACCGCGGGCATCCTCGTGCTGTACTTCTTCCTGACGAACGTCACGCTGTACGGCCTGCAGACGACCGGTGGGTCGGACTTCTTCGGGCAGTTCCGCTCGATCCTCGCCGGCGCACAGGGGTCGATCCTGCAGCTGGGGATCGGCCCGATCGTCACCGCGTCGATCGTGCTGCAGCTGCTGGGTGGGGCGGACCTGCTGGGGCTCGACACGAACGACCCGTACGACCAGATCCTCTACCAGGGGCTGCAGAAGCTGCTCGTGATCGTGATGGTGATCCTGACGGGGCTGCCGATGGTGTTCGCCGGGGGGTTCCTCCCGGCCGATCAGCAGGTCGCGAGCGTCCTGGGCATCGGTCTCGGGGGGGTGCAGGCGCTGATCTTCGCGCAGATCTTCGTCGGCGGTGTGCTCATCCTGTTCATGGATGAGATCGTGAGCAAGTGGGGCGTCGGGTCGGGGGTCGGGCTGTTCATCATCGCGGGGGTGAGCCAGCAGCTCGTCGCCGGCTTCTTCAGCTGGGAGGCGCTGGGGCAGCAGAGCGGCTTCTTCCCCACGTGGATCGCGATCGTCACCGGTGCGGTCGAGATCGGCTCGCCGCTGACGGGCGATGGGCTGTCGGACCTCTTCCTGGGCTCCGGCCAGCTGCTCGCGCTCATCACGACGCTGCTGATCTTCATCATCGTCGTGTACGCCGAGAGCGTCCGCGTGGAGATCCCCCTCTCGCACGCGCGGGTCAAGGGTGCCCGCGGGCGCTTCCCCGTGAAGCTCATCTACGCGTCGGTCCTGCCGATGATCCTCGTGCGGGCGGTGCAGGCGAACATCCAGTTCCTCGGGCAGATCCTCAACTCGACGTGGGCGGCGATGCCCGGGTGGGTGGGGACGTACTCGCAGGGGCAGATCACCGGGGGGCTGTTCTGGTACCTCGCACCGATCCAGTCGCGGCAGGACTGGATGTGGTTCCTGGGCTTCACCGCCGCGGACCCGCTCGACATCGCCGTGCGCGTGGCGATCGACCTGATCTTCATGGTGATCGGCGGGGCGATCTTCGCGATCTTCTGGGTCGAGACGACGGGGATGGGCCCCGATGCGACCGCGGCGCAGATCCAGCGCTCGGGGATGCAGATCCCCGGGTTCCGCCGCAACCCGCAGGTGATCGAGAAGGTGATGGAGCGGTACATCCCCCAGGTGACGGTGATCGGGGGCGCGCTCGTGGGCGTGCTGGCCGTGGGTGCGAACATGCTGGGGACGATCGGGAGCGTCTCGGGGACGGGGCTGCTGCTGACGGTGTCGATCACGTACAAGCTGTACGAGGAGATCGCCGAGGAGCAGCTCATGGAGATGCACCCGATGATGCGGCAGATGTTCGGCGACTGACCCAGGGCGGCTGCACGGGACGCAGGCGGTCCCTGGTCGCGGCGATTCCGGCATGCCTGACTTCCGAGCCCATGGATGCGGTGAGCCGCCGCGCACGGGCGAGACTCAGTGGTTTTGTGCCCGGGGGGCAGACCCCTTCGTATGCGCGCTGCACGCTTCGAGGCACCTGGCGAGATCGTCGTCGATGAGGTCCCCACACCGACGGTCACGACGCCGACGTCGGCGGTGGTCCGGATCACCCACACCGCCGTCTGTGGGTCGGACCTGTGGTTCTACCGGGGCATCTCCGACCGGGACCAGGGGGCCCGCGTGGGCCATGAGCCGATGGGCATCGTCGAGGCGGTGGGCGATGCGGTGCGGTCGGTCGCCCCGGGTGACCGCGTCTTCGCGCCGTTCCTCATCTCCTGTGGGCGGTGTGAGTACTGCCGACGTGGGCTGCAGATCGCGTGCACCGACCGCGCGAGCTGGGCGGGCGAGAACGGGGGTGCACAGGGGGAGTTCGTCCACTGCCCGCACGCGGACGGGACGCTCGTGCGGGTCCCCGCGCCCGCCGCGGATGACCCCGCGATGCTCCGGTCGATCCTGCCGCTGACGGATGTGATGGGCACCGGGCACCACGCGGCGGTGTCCGCCGGCGTCGGCGCTGCGGACCGGTGTGTGGTCATCGGTGATGGGGCGGTGGGGCTGTGTGGGGTGCTCGCAGCGCGCCGATTGGGCGCCCGCCAGGTCGTCGCGATGGGGCATCACCCCGAGCGCCTCGCGCTCGCCGAGCGCTTCGGGGCGACCGAGACCATCGCCGCACGCGGCGAGGATGCGATCGATGCCGCGCTGGCGGTCACCGACGGTGGGGTCGACCACGTGCTCGAGTGTGTGGGGGCGACCAGTGCGATGGAGACGGCCACGGCGGTGTGCCGCCCCGGCGGCACCGTCGGCTACGTCGGCGTGCCGCATGGGATGGGGGAGGGACTGGACCTCTCCCCGTTCTTCCGCGGCAACATCACGCTCCGTGGGGGGATCGCGCCCGTGCGGGCGTACGCGGAGGAGCTGCTGGCGGACGTGCTCGCGGGGACGCTCGACCCCGCGCCGATCTTCGATCTGACCGTCGACCTCGAGGCGATCGCCGACGGCTACGCGGCGATGGACGACCGCGAGGCGATCAAGGTGCTCGTGACCGTGGATCACTGACGGCGGCAACATGTGCCGGTAGCTCCGACTCCCCCCGCCGGCCGCATCCGTCCCGGGGGCCCCGCCATCGGCCCACAGGGACAGAAACGGCCCGCTGGGACCGTCACAGAACACCGCAGAGGTTGCTGGGGTGACCACCCCTTTGACCGTCCCACGGCATCTGGTGATATGGCAACAGAGACGCTTGTCACCGCCGACTGGGTCGAATCACACATCGACGCGTTCACCGCAGACGATCCCGCCTATCGGCTGCTCGAGGTCAACAACCCCACGGTCACCACCGACTCGGAGTACACCCCCTACGAGGACGGCCACATCCCCGGGGCGACCTTCCTCCACTGGGATGAGGACCTCAGCGACCCCATCACCCGGGACCTGCTGCGCCCCGAGGCGTTCGAGGCGCTGAACGCCGAGGTGGGCATCACCCCCGAGTCGACCGTCGTGCTCTACGGCGGCGGCCGGGTGCCCAACTGGTTCGCACTGTTCGCGTACTGGGAGTACCGCTACTTCGGTCACGCGGACGTGCGGATCGTCGATGGCGGCAAGGAGTACTGGGTGGCCGAGGAGTACCCACTGACCACCGAGGTGCCCAGCTTCACCCCACAGGCGTACAGCGGGGCCGAGCCGGACGCATCGATCCGCGCGTACAGGGACCAGGTCGAGGCCGCCGTCGCCGCGGAGGGACCGCTCGTGGACGTGCGCTCACCGGCGGAGTTCACCGGGGAGATCATCGCACCCGAGGGGCTGCAGGAGACCGCCCAGCGTGGGGGGCACATCCCCGGTGCGTCGAACGTGCCGACGACGAGCGTGCTGCGGGACGATGGCCGCTTCAAGTCGGCCGAGGAGCTCACCGAGCTGTTCGCCGATGCGGGCGTCGACGGCTCCGAGGAGGTGATCACCTACTGCCGGGTGGGCGAGCGCTCATCGATCGAGTGGTACGTGCTGCATGAGCTGCTGGGCTTCGATGCGGTGCGCAACTACGACGGCTCGTGGACCGAGTGGGGCAACACCATCGGCGCGGAGATCGAAGTCGGCGAGTGAGCCACCGGTAGCATCAATCACCCGAGGTCGGTGCTGCTGGTATGGACCGGCGCAGGCGGAGCGGCCCGGGGTGGCGGTGGATGGCGACCGGAGGGTGGGCCCCCCGTCCGGGGCGCGTGCGCGAGACGGGTGCGATGACCGCGCACGCATCGCGGCGGCGCGGGGGAGACGCATGAGCGCGGACCATCGCGCCCGGCGCGCGCTGTGTGCGGACCCCGTGCTGGGGCCGGTCGTCGAGCGGCTGCCGCTGCAGCGGCTCACGCCGGCCCCCTCGTTCTTCGGGCGGTTCGTCCGCTCGGTGATCAGGCAACAGATCTCGATGGATGCAGCCGCGGCGATCGAAGGACGCCTGGAGGAGTCGGTGGGTGTGACGCCCGCCGCGATCGCCGCCTGTGCGCCCGCACGGCTGCGGGAGGCGGGGCTGTCCCAGCAGAAGACGGAGACCGTCCGGGCGATCGCCGCCGCCGTCACAGCGGGCACCCTCACGCGCGCAGCGCTCGAGCCACTGGACGATGCGGCGGTGGTCCAGCGGCTGACACGGCTGCGCGGGGTCGGGCCGTGGACCGCGAAGATGCAGCTGATCTTCGCACTTGCCCGTCCGGATGTGCTCGCACTCGAGGACCTCGCCGTCCGGCGTGCGCTCGCGGCGGTCACCGGGGAGGACGACCGCACAGCGCTCGCGGCGCTCGCAGCGCCGTGGCGCCCCTACCGGAGCTACGCGTGTCTGTACCTGTGGGCCAGTGGTGAGGGCTAACCACCGAGGTACAGTTCGGCGATCCGCTCGTCCTCGAGCACCGCATCGGCCGGGGCGGTGAACTCCACCGCACCCTGGTCGAGGACGACCCCACGGTCGCTGATCGCGAGTCCGCGCTTGGCGTTCTGCTCGACCATGAGCACCGCCGTGCCCCGTGCGTTGACCGCCTCCACATGCGCGAACACCTCCTCGGCGGTGTTCGGTGCCAACCCCGCGGACGGCTCATCGATCAGCAGCAGCTGCGGCTCCGGCACGAGCGCCCGAGCGAACGCGAGGATCTGCCGCTGGCCACCTGAGAGTGTGGACGCGCGGGCGGCACGCTTGTCCGCGAGCAGCGGGAACTGCTCATACAGCCCAGCGATGACGGCACTGCCATCGTCATCCCGTGCGACCGCGCCCATCTGGAGGTTCTCCTCGATCGTGAGCGAGCCGAAGACGTTGCGACGCTGGGGGACGTACCCGATGCCCGTGCGGACCACATCCGCGGGTGGCTCACCCCCGATCGGCGCACCGGCGTATGTGATCGTGCCGGCCCACGGCGCGAGGAGCCCGAAGACCGTCTTCAGGACGGTCGACTTGCCCGCCCCGTTCGGGCCGATCAGGCAGACCAGCTCGCCCTCTGCGACGCTGATCGAGACCGCATACAGGATCTGCGCCTCACCGTAGCCGCTGTCGACACCTGCCAGCTCCAGCAGTGGAGGGGCCATCTCATCCACCCCCGAGGTACGCATCGATCACCCGGGGGTCCGACTGGACCGTCGCCGGGGGCCCCTCCATCAACACCCGGCCGCGGTCGAGCACGATGATCGGGTCGGCGAGCTGCATGATGAACTCCATGTCGTGCTCGATGATGCAGCAGGTCACCCCCTCTGCGTGCAGTCGTTCGATGTGTTCGGCGAGCGTGTTCCGCAACGTGGGATTGACGCCCGCGACGGGCTCATCAAGCAACAGCAGCTGTGGGCGCGCGAGCATCGCCCGCGCCAGCTCGACGAGCTTGAGCTGCCCGCCGGAGAGGTCCGTCGCCGGCGCATCCAGCAGATGCGCAATCGCGAACTCCGCCGCGATCGTCTCGACGGCCTCCAGGTTGCTGCGCTCGGTGGTGGTCACCGCTGCGGGGCGGCTGAAGAGCGCGAGTGGGGCCTCCCCAACCTGCTGCTGTGGACCGATGAGCAGGGCCTCACGGACGGTCATGCCCGCAAGCGGGCGGGGGGTCTGGAAGGTGCGGATGCAGCCGGCTGCGGCGACCTCCGCGGGCGTCGCACCGGTGAGCTCCTCGCCGGCGATGTGCACCCGCCCGCCGTCGGGGGGCAGGAAGCCACTGATCAGGTTGAACAGGGTGGACTTGCCCGCACCGTTGGGGCCGATCAGCCCCGTGATCGTCCCCGCCTCGACGGTGAAGCTGGCGTGGTCTGTCGCGGTGAGCCCGCCGAAGGCCTTCTGCAGGTCCGTGACACGCAGCAGCGGCTCACTCATCGGCACCCTCCCGTGCGGGCGGCCAGATCAGCTCCGACTCCGGCGGCAGCAGCCCCTCTGGCCGCAGGCGGATCACGAGGATGATGAGCAGCCCCACCGCCAGCAGCCGGGTCGCCGCGAAGTTGGCCGCCACCGTCGCGTACGTCGCATCGATGAAGGCGATGCCCACCCCACTCGTCTGCGGCAGGAGGTCTCCCAGAAAGCGGGTCCCCTCGCGGATGGCGATGATCATGAAGCCCCCGAAGACCGCCCCACGGTTCGACCCCGCCCCACCGAGGATCACCGCCACCCACACGTAGAACGTGTTGATCGGTGCGAGGTTCTGTGGCGTCACGAACAGGTTGAGATGCGCGTAGTACACCCCCGCGATGGCCATGATGACCGACCCCAGCACGAACGCCTCCATCTTGCGGCGGTAGGTGCGCTTGCCCAGCGCCCGCGCGAGGTCCTCATCTGAGCGGATGGTCCGCAGCAGCCGGCCCCATGGGGACCGGTGCAGGCGCCGGACGACGAGGTACACCGCTGCGATCAGGCCGACCACCACGAGCAGGTTGAGCGTCCCCACCCACACCGACCGCCCCAGCCGCAGCCCCAGCAGCGTGACCGGACCCAGTGTCACCTCGTGGATCAGCACCGTGGGCAGCCGGTCGACCACCCCGCCGAGGCGCGGCCACTCCGCGTAGAACAGCGGCAGTCCCCGCAGCCCCGCGTTGCCGTTCGTGAGCCCGCGCTGGTTCTGGATGACGATGCGGATCACCTCCGCGAGCCCCAGCGAGGCGATCGCCAGGTAGTCCGCGCGCAGCCGGAGGGTGGGCACCGCGATCAGCACCGCGACCACCGCGGCCAGGGCGATGCCGACGACGAGCCCCACCAGCGGGGACAGCGAGAGGCCCAACGGGGTGTTCGAGGCGGTGAGCATCGCCGTGCCGTACGCACCCAGACCGAAGAACGCCGCGACGGAGAAGTTGATCAGCCCCGCGTACCCCCACTGCACGTTGAGACCGATCGACAGCAGGATGTACATCCCGCTCAGCCCCAGCAGGTACAGCAGGTACGCCGGGCCGATCCCACCCGCGAGCAACCCGATGATGAGCAGCAGTGCCACCACCCCGAGCAGTGCGAGCACCCATCGCTCGGTCTCCGATGCCGACGCGAAGGCGTGCCTCGCCCGTGTGCTCATCCGGGGTCACCACCGGCGATGCCCCTGGGGCGGACCAGCAGCACCACCACCATGATCACGAAGGCGATGGCGTAGGAGTACTCCGTGCCGATGGGGATGCCCACATCGCCCAGCAGCGGGGTGAGCTGGTCGATCATCCCGATGAGGAAGCCACCGAGCATCGCCCCGTACACCGACCCGATCCCACCGAGGATCACCGCCGCGAACACCACGAGCAGGATGTTGAACCCCATCCGGGGCTCGACCTGGTTGTACAGCCCCAGGAAGACGCCGCCGACGCCCGCGAGGCCCGCACCGATCACCCACGTCCAGCGGGTGATGCGGGCGGTGCGGATGCCGGTGACCTGTGCGAGGTCCGCATTGTCGGCGGTCGCCCGCATCATCCGCCCGAGCAGCGTGTACCGCAGCAACAGATGCAGCCCGATGACGAGCATGAGCGCCACCGCGACGATCGCCACCTCCTGGGTGGTGACCCGGACCCCCACCGGCACGAGTGCAGGAATCGGACGCTGCGAGGGCACCGCATACCGGAGGTTCCCCGTCCCGAAGGCGAGGATCACCACCGCCCGGTAGACGAACGCCACCCCGATCGAGGTGATGAGCAGGCCGATCGCCCCGATCTCCAGCGCATCGTACACCAGTCGCTGGGTGAGCACCGCGACCACCGCGGCGACGGTCGCGCCCACGGCGACGGCGAGATAGAACCCCACGGGTAGCCCGAGCACCGACGGCCCCAGATCACCGATGAGTGCGAAGCCCACGAAGGCGCCGTAGGCACCAACGGTCATGGTGTCGCCGTGGGCGAAGTTCGCGAAGCGGGCGATCGAGTAGATGAGCGACAGCCCGATGCTCGCGAGGACGATGATGCTGCTGAAGACGAGCCCGTTCGCGAGGTACTCCAGGACCGCCATCAGACCCGGTCAGACGGTCCGGGTCCCACGGGAGACGTACGCATCGTCGACGACCTCGAACACCTGGAAGGAGCCCACCGGGTCCCCGTTCTCGTCGAAGTCGATCGGACCACTCACGCCATCATAGTCGATGGAGCTGGCATCCCCCTCATCACCGAGGACATCCATCGCCGCGGAGAAGGTCGTCACCGTCTCGCCGGGTGTCCGTGTGACGTCGCGGACCGTCTCACCCAGTGCCGCGCCGGTGAACCCATCCGCCGTCGCGATCGACAGTGCCGCGGTGATCACACAGTCGTACGCGAAGGAGGACCAGCTCGTCGGGGCCTCCCCGTAGGCCGACTCGAACCGGCTGGCGAAGTCCTGGTAGTTCGCCTGATCGATCGCCGCCGACGGCTCGATCGTCTTCATCCCCTCGAGGGCGCCAGAGGGGGTCCCCTCGAGGACAGAGGGGCCCTTCGCGGAGTCGCTCCCGTAGAAGGCCGCCTCATAGGCGTTCGAGTACGCATCATCCAGCATCGCTGCGGTCTGCTCCTGGTAGGTGAGGAAGACCCATGCCTCGGCTCCGGAGTTGGCCATCTCGGCCACCACACTGGCATACGAGGACTGCTCCTGGTCGTGGGGGCTGTCATACGCCACCTCACCATCCCAGGCGTCCACGAAGCCATCTCGTTGGGACTGTCCGAAGTCGTTGTTCACCCATGCGACCGCCACCGAACCGATGCCGTCCTCAGCCATCAGATCCGCGAGCGCCTGCACCTGTGGGCCACCTGGCGGCGACATGCGCAACAGGCCAGGATACTCTGTCAGTGATGCCGACGTGGAGTTCTGCGAGAGCTGGACCACATCGGTCCCCCGGATGACCGACTCGTAGATCGACGTCGAGACCCCCGACCCCACCGCTCCGATGATGAGTGGGACCTGGTCCTGATTCACCAGCTTCTGGGCGGCAGAGACGCCCGCATCTGGCAGGCTCTCGGAGTCCTCGACGATGATCTCCAGCGGCACACCATCGATGCCGGCCGCATTGACGTCCTCAAGCGCGAGGGCGACCCCCCGCTCGTTGTACGTCCCGAAGTCTGCGAGCGACCCCGTCAGTGAGTTCACCATCCCGATGCGGTACACATCAGGGCCCGTGTCCTCAGCGGGTGCATCGGCGTCGGCCTCGTCATCACCGCCCGCCTGCTCGGTGGTACAGCCGGCGAGCCCGACGATTCCCGCGAGCCCGGCGTACTGTAAGACGGTGCGCCTGTCGAGTCTGGACGGCCTTGGGTGTGTCATATTGACTCATCCGGAGGTCTGATGCGTGCCGTATAAGTGAATCCCTCCCATGGTCGGGTGGCTGCTCACACCGATGCCGCCTGCAGCACAGGCATGCGTACCCGATCTCTCCGCCGGTGGGCACGACCGATCTGCGACTGCGACGGTCGGCACCCATGATCCCCCCGATCGCCCGACGGTTCGTCGCCGGCGAGAGCGTCTCGACGGTCGTCGAACATGTCCAGGGGCTCGCAGACGACGATATCGGCGCCATCTGCAACCTGCTGGGCGAGCATCACACGGACCCGGGGGTTGTCGATGCGGACATCGCGACGTACCGGGAGCTCGCTGCAGCCCTGGCAGATGCCGGGCTCGATGCAGGCCTGTCGGTGAAACCCTCGCAGGTGGGCCTCGAGCTCGGGCGCGACCGCCTGGCTGCAGCGATCGAGACGCTCGTGACCACCACGGAGACGACCATCTGGGTGGACATGGAGGACCACACGACCACCGACGACACGCTCGCTGTCGTCACCGCGGCGATGCGGGCGTATCCGGGCCGCGTGGGGGTGTGCATCCAGGCGAATCTGCAGCGGAGTGAGGCGGACATCCACCGGCTGGCGCCGCTGCCGGGGAAGGTGCGGCTGGTCAAGGGCGCGTACGATGAACCCCCCACCGTCGCGATCAGGTCCAAGGCTGCCGTGGATGAGCGGTACCGCACGCTGCTGGAGCTGCTGTTCCGCGAGGCAGATGCCGGGGTCGCCGTGGGGTCACATGACCCCGCGATGATCGAGCATGCGGCGAGGCTGGCTGACCGCTACGGCACGCCGTATGAGGTGCAGATGCTCACGGGTGTCCGTGAGGCTGCCCAGCGCACGCTGGCAGCGTCCGTCCCGGTCGTGCAGTACGTGCCATTCGGCGATCGGTGGCTGTCGTACTTCTACCGGCGCATCCGCGAACGCAAGGAGAACGCCCTCTTCGCCGCCCGCGCGATCATCGGTCGCTAGGATCCAGCAGCTTCGCCTCCGCCTTCCGCAGGTGCTCGAGGAGCGTGGTCTTCGAGATGCCCAGCTCCTCGGCCAGCACACGGGTGGAGACCCCACGTGGCCACTCGTAGTAGCCGCGGTCGCGGGCGTGATCGAACGCCGCACGCTGTGCGGTCGTCAGGCGGTCGATCCGCTGAGCGAGGCTGCTGCGGCCATCCGGGACGCCCGTCGAGATCGAGGCGACCTCGACCTCCGCCTCACCGTCACTGCGGACCCCCTCGAGCTCGTCCTCGAGCTCCTCGCGGTCCCCGACGAAGCACACCTGCCACAGCTCCCGTCCATCGCTGATCTGCACCGGTGCGGAGTGGACGAACCCGTGCGACAGCAACGTGGGGCAGATCATGTCGCCGGGGTGGTACTCCAGGAAGAACTCCTGGACGACCGTCCCGGGCGCACTCCGCTCGCGACCGAAGCGCTGCTGCAACACCGACAGCTCCCCGGCATGCTGCGAGGCCGCGATCGCATCGAGGAGCGCGTCGACGCTGGCACGGTCATCACCGTACGCCGTGAACAACCCCTTGACGAGTCGATCGACGGGATCTGCCTCCGGTGAGTGGTACACCGCATGCGCGAGCACGCCCCCGTCTGTCCGCGCTGTCGCCTCGATCGCCCAGCAACGGGGGTGCCACAGGTCGAGCGTCAGGCGGGTGGCACCGGCGTCGGAGGCTGCCATGATATGTCTTCACACGCGCGGGTATTAATTATCGGCCTCACCGACCATGGTCGGTCCCTTGTTCGTAAGCACGACGGATGCATGTGCGGGCATGCCGGACGAGTTCGGTCACTACATCGATGGCGCGTACGTCGACACCGACAGCCGACCACGGTTCGTGAGTCACAACCCCGCGACGGGCGCGGTGCTCGGATCGTTCCCGGAGGCCGATGAGCAGACGGTCGAGACAGCGGTCTCCGCCGCCCGGGACGCGTTCGAGGACTGGCGGGCGCTGTCGCACATCCAGCGCGCGGAGTACCTCTGGGACGTCTTCCATGAGCTGCGCACGCGCACCGATGAGTTCGGGGCGATCGTCTCCGAGGAGTCGGGCAAGCCCCTGAACGAGGGGGTCGCAGATGTGATCGAGGCGGCCCACATGGTCGAGTGGGCCGCCGGCGATGCGCGGCATCCACACGGCGACGTGGTCCCCTCCGAGCTGCCCGCCCGTGATGCGTACATGCGACGCAGGCCACGGGGCGTCACCGGCTGCATCACGCCGTGGAACTTCCCTATCGCGATCCCCTACTGGCACATGGCGGTCGCGCTGGTCGAGGGCAACACGGTGGTGTTCAAGCCCGCCGAGCAGACCCCCCGATGCGCCCAGGTGATCGCCGAGCTGTTCGACGCAGCGGGGCTGCCACCGGGGGTGTTCAACATGGTCACCGGGGGAGGTGAGACCGGGGCTGCGATCGTCGCGCACGAGGATGTGGACACGCTCCTGTTCACGGGGTCGGCGACCGTCGGGCACGCGATCCTCGAGCAGCTCGGGGGGGACACCACGACGCGGGTCGCCTGTGAGATGGGTGGGAAGAACTCGCTCGTCATCACCGCTGCTGCGGACCTGGACATCGCGGTGCCCGCAGCGATCATGTCTGCGTTCAAGACGACCGGACAGCGCTGTGTCTCCGCAGAGCGGCTGTTCGTGCACACGGATGTGGTCGAAGCGTTCACCGACCGCTTCGTGGAGACCGCCGAGGCGCTGCAGATCGGCGATCCGCTCGATGCAGCCTCGTTCATGGGACCGCTCATCGACGCGGCAGCCGTCGAGAAGGTCCGAGGGTACAACGACCTCGCCCGCGAGGAGGGCGTCGAGGTGCTGGTGGACCGTTCGGAGCCGACGGGGCTGGGCGATGGGCACTGGGTGGGCCCGTTCGTCTACCGTGCGGACCCCGAGGCACCGCTGCGATGTACACATGAGGAGGTGTTCGGGCCGCATGTGGCCATCCTGCCGTACGATGGGGGGATCGAACAGGCCGTCGCGTATCAGAACGACACCGAGTTCGGGCTCGCCGGGGCGATCATCTCCGATGACTTCCGCGAGGTGAACTACTACCGCGACCACGCCGACGTCGGGTTGGCGTATGCGAACCTGCCGTGTATCGGCGCGGAGGTGCAGCTGCCCTTCGGGGGCGTGCGGCGCTCGGGCAACGGATACCCCTCCGCACGGGAGATCATCGAGGCGGTCACCGACCGGGTGGCCTGGACGATCAACAACTCCACGGAGATCGCCCTCGCCCAGGGGCTCTCGGCGGACATCCAGACCGAGTGAGCCGCAGCGTCACCGGTCGGGCACCGCCCCAAGGACCACCACCAGGATCAGCGCGAAGGCGATCGCCGCGAGGTTGGGGATGCTGAGCAGGCCCCACAGCTGCCACTGGATGCTCGCGCACCCACCGACGGTGCAGCCGCTCGCACCCGGCTGCAGCTGCAGCCAGCTGTGGTAGCCCGCGACGGTGACCCCAACGAGTGCGAGCGGGGCGACCGCGGTCCGCTGCAGCGGCTGCTCACCCGCGAGCGCGACGACCCCGATGACCACGATCGGGTACATCAGCACCCGCTGGTACCAACACAGCGTACACGGGTACAGTCCCAGCCCGTACTGGAACCACAGGCTCCCCACCGTCGCCACCGTCGCGACGCCCACCACGGCGAGGTGACGCACAGGGGAGAACACACCCTCCCGAGGGGGTGCGGGCCGCTTCAGCGCTGCGGTCGGCTCAGATGAGCAGCTGGATGTCCGCCGTCTGCATCCGGCCGAACGCCGACGCCGCACCGACGCCGGTCGTCACACCATCGTAGAAGTCGTCTGGGTCGTAGCCGAACAGCTCGATCGTCATCTGACACGCCTGCAGGTCCACCCCACTGGCGAGGCTCACCTCGATCAGCTCCTCGACGCTCGCCACGTCGTGGGTGCGCATCTGGCGGTTCATGTACCAGGTGGTCACGCGGTCCATCCCCGGCAGCGCCGCGAGCACGTTCGGGATGGGCATGCTCACGTTGCCCACCGCCGACAGCTGCAGCTGCTTCGACCGCTCCTCATGGAGGATATCGAGCCCCCAGAACGTGTGGAACACCGTCACATCATAGCCGAAGGCGGCGGCCGTCGACGCGAGGATCAGCGGTGGGTACGCCATGTCCAGTGACCCCTTCGTGGAGATGATCACCATCTCCCCATCCCCGTCCGCCTCGGCCTCCAGCGCCGACAGGCGCTCCTCGAGGTCGGCGATCGTCGCCTGCAGTGTCTCGGGATCGGTCGGTCCGCCGGATGCGGTGGGCTGCCCGTCCAGGCTCATGCCTCACGCGACCCGCTCGATCCGATGGACGTACACCGTCCCCTCCGACGCGTCCCGCTCGGTCTGCTCCCGCAGGGAGGCGCCATCGGTCGAGTCGGCCCAGCCAGCGATGTCGCTGACGCTGCCGGGGTCGGTCGCGTGTACCTCCAGCGTCTCGCCGACGCCGATGTCAGCGAAGGCCTGGCTGGTCTGGATGACCGGCATCGGGCAGTTCAGTCCGGTCGCATCGAGCTCGACTGCATCGTGTTCCTGGCTCATGGTGCATCACTCATATTGGGTGTTCGTGACAATACCTCCCGGAGCGGTATAACGATTGCTCCATCCAGAGGGTCGCATCACCCGGTGGAGCTCACCGCGCCCCTGGGCCGCCGGTAGCAATATTGTGTGATTCAAACACTCGTGTCCCAACCATTAAGACGCTCACCCCCCAAGGCTCGTCTGATGCAGCTAGATGAGTTCCCGTCGATGCCCGACGTCACGGTCCCGACGACCGATGCGGACACGCTCGCAGCGCAGATCGATGCGGACGAACCGCTGACACTGCTCGATGTCCGCATGACCGACGAGTACGAGACCTGGCACATCGAGGGCCCATCGGTCTCGACGGTCAACATCCCGTACATCGCATTCCTCGAGGGGGAGGTCCCCTCACAGGCGACAGGGGCGCTGCCGACGGACGGACGGGTGACGGTGGTGTGTGCCAAAGGCGGCGCCAGCGAGTTCGTCGCCGGCATCCTCGCCGAGGCGGGGTACGATGTGGACCACCTCGCGGCGGGGATGCAGGGGTGGGCGCGGGTGTACGAGCGCACGGAGATCAGCGCACACCCCGGCCCTGCGACGGTGTACCAGTACCACCGCCGCTCCAGCGGCTGTCTGGGCTATCTGGTCGTCGGCAGCGAGGGCGCGGCCGTCGTCGACCCGCTCCGGGCGTTCGCCGCGCGCTACGCGGAGGATGCCACCGCGGCGGGCGCCGCGCTGACCGTGGCGATCGACACGCACGTGCACGCGGATCACATCTCCGCGGTGCCGGCCCTCGCCGCCGATGGGATCGATGCCCGGATGTCCCCGGGGGCGATCGACCGCGGGGTGACGCATGCGGGGATCGCCCCGCTGGATGATGGCGAGCGCATCGACCTGGGTGATGCGACGCTCACGGCGGTGGCGACACCGGGGCACACCAGCGGGATGCTGTCCGTCCTCGTCGACGATGCGACGCTGCTGACGGGTGATGGCCTCTTCGTCGACAGTGTGGCCAGACCGGACCTCGAGGAGGGGGATGCGGGAGCGGAGCCCGCCGCCCACCAGCTGTACACGTCGCTGCAGGAGCAGATCCTGCCGATGGACCCGGCGACGGTCATCGCGGGCGCACACACGAGCGGGGATGCACCCACGGCGGCGGACGGGACGATCACCGCCCCGCTCGGGCAGATCGTCGAGGCGATGCCGATCCTCACCGCGAGCGAGTCCGCCTTCGTCACCGAGGTGCTGCGGGCGATGCCCCCACGACCGGCGAACTACGAGCGGATCATCGACATCAACCTCGGCGCCGATCGCGCCGACGATGCGACGGCGTTCCAACTCGAGCTCGGGCCCAACAACTGTGCGGCGAGCACGGACGCACTCACCAGTGATTAAGCCCGTCCGGCCATGAACGGTGGCATGTCCATGCTCGCGCAGATGAGCCTGCTGGAGGCGGCGTTCCCCAACGGCATCGCCCCGTACGCGCTCGGGGGGCTGCTGATCGGCCTCGGCGTCGTCGTCATCTACGGAATGAGCGGCATCGCCCCCGGTGCATCGACGTTCCTCGAGTCGACCCTCTCGTACGTCTCTTCGCAGGCGCGCTTCCAGCGGTACCGCAGCTCGCGTGGATGGCGGCTCGTGTTCACCCTCGGCATCGTCGGTGGTGCGGCGGTGTACGCGCTCGTGTTCCAGGAGGGGGTCTGGGTCACCGAGGTGCAGCCGTGGCGGCTGTTCGCGGGGGGCATCCTCGTCGGCATCGGCACGCGCGTCGGCAAGGGGTGCACCTCCGGCCACGGCATCTGTGGGATCGGCTCGGTCTCGCGCACGTCCATCGTGGGGGTGGTGGTGTTCGTGGCCGTCGCCGCGGTGACGGCGAACCTCGTCGCGTTCGCGGGGGTCAGCCCGTGAGCCAGTCGCGGTGGTTCCTCCCCGTGGTCCTGCTGGGGGGGCTGCTGTTCGGCTTCGGCCTCGCGGTGAGCACGATGACGCACCCGGAGGTCGTCCTCGCGTTCCTGACGGGGGCCGACCTGGGCCTCGTCTTCGTCATGGGGGGTGGCAGCGTCGTCGCAGGGCTGGCGTTCTGGGGGCTGCCGCGGCTCCGCGGGAGCGCACCGCTGACGGGGGACAGCTACGGCCGACGGCTCCGGTCGTTCGACCGGAACGTGCTGATCGGGGGGTCGATCTTCGGGGTGGGCTGGGGGCTGTCGGGGATCTGCCCTGGGGCGGCGTACGCGAGCCTCGGCATCGGCAACTGGCCCATCCTCTACGGCATCGGTGGCATGGTCATCGGCGCGTACCTGCAGGGGTGGTACCGCTCGCTGGGCGCGCCGGCACCGGTGCGCACGCCCGCCGACGACTGAGCCGCTAGCGGCCCGCCGGTGGCACCAGCAGCACGTTGCCCATCGCCTCGGTGAGCATGCGCTCGGAGACCGACCCCAGCAGCAACCGCCGCAGCCGGCTGCGGCCCCGTGACCCCAGCAGCGTCATCGTGGGGTCGTGTGCCTCCTCGGCGGCCAAAAGCTCCGTGGCGGGGTCGCCCGTCCGCACATCGACCGTCGTGTCGATGCCCCACCCGCGCAGCGTCTCCGCGTGCTCCTCGAGGTCGCTGAGGACCCCCTCCGGTGCGGGATCGAGCGCCTCCCCACGCGGTGTCTGCACGTGCACCAGCGTCGCCTCCCGGGTCGCATGTCGGAGGTACTCGAAGTGCGAGAAGGCGGCCGCCGCGTTGTCGCTGAAGTCGGTCGCGAACATGGTCCGGCGGAACAGGTGCGCGCGCGTGGGGTCGGGGTGTGCCCGCTCGCGCTGGATCCGGCTCACCAGCAGGGGGACCGTCGTCGACCGCGAGAGGTTGCGGGCCGTCGAGCCGATCAGGCGGTTGTGCAGGGGGCTCTGCCCGCGCGAGCCCACCACGATCATCGACGCGCCCACCGTCTCGGCGATGCCGTTGATCCGACGGTGGGGGGTGCCGCGGACCGCGTGCATCGACACCCCGAACCCCGCATCCTCCAGGAGGGCCCCGTACCCCTCCAGCTGCCGCCGGTAGTCGCGCTCGATGTCCACACCGGGGATCCCCGAATGCACGTTGGAGGGGATCACGGTGATCAGGTCGATCGCCTCGACCCCGATCCGCTCGAGGCACTCCAGACAGGTCTGGTTCGTCAGTGCCGCCTCGTTCGCCTCGGAGAGGTCGGTGGCCCACGCGATGCGCATGCTGGGAGATACCCGGTGGATGCAAAAACAGTTTCCCATCGTTGGGCCAATATCACCAGCGTGAACCGACAGTGTCGGCTGTCTGAGGTGTCGATAAGTCGATGGTATTGTGCGGATGTTCCAAAACCATTTTACCCAGGTGGCGGATACGGCCAGGTGAGCACACCGATGGCCAACTATGCACGCGCGACCGAGACCCGAACGGGACGATGGTAGGTCTCAGCGTCCCGACCTGGGACCCCCAGACCGCCTTGCTGATCGGCGTCATCCTCGCAGAGGCGGTGGTGCTGTACGTGGGGTATGGCGTGATCGAACGGGTGGTGGGACCCCCACTCGTCCGAGCCATCCGCCGCAGGCGTCGGCATGTGGAGTGAGCTGCTGGGGGTCACGGCGGTCGAGCCCGCGCTGCTCGTGCTGTTCGTCGGCTTCGGCCTCGTCGTGGGGATCCTCTTCGGCTTCTTCGGGATGGGCGGATCCTTCCTCGTCACCCCCGCCCTGTTGATGCTCGGGTACCCCGCCCGGGTGGCCGTCGGCAGCGGCATGGCGTTCGTCTTCGGGACGGCGGTGATCGCGACGCTGAAGCACTCGGACCTGGGGCAGGTCGACTACCGTCTGGGCGTGCTGATGATCGCGGGGACGACCGTGGGGATCGAGCTGGGACGGGCATCGGTGCTGTATCTCGAGTCGCTGGGGCTGGCCGCGGGGATCATCAGCGTGGTGTACGTCCTGCTGCTGGGTGCGATCGGCGTGCTGGTGACCCGCGATGCCCACCGGGGGTCCCGTCCCACCCTCGCGGCCGACGGGGGGCTGCCGCCGGCGGCCGCGTGGATCCACGCGCATCTGAACCTGCCGCCGCGCATCCGCCTGCGCGGTGATGTCCACGTGTCGGTGTGGATCATCACCGCTGTCGCACTCGCGACGGGGATGCTCTCGGGGTTCCTGGGCGTGGGTGGCGGCTTCATCCGCATGCCGGCGATGATCTACGCGATCGGCGTGCCCGTGCCCGTCGCGGTGGGGACCGACCTCTTCGAGATCGTCTTCTCCGGGGGGATCGGCAGCTATCTGTACGGCCAATCAGGCGGCGTCGACCTCACCATCGTCGTCCCGCTGCTGCTGGGCTCCGCACTGGGGGCACGCATCGGCTCGGCGGCCACGGCGATCGTCGACGCGGAGGGGATCAAGATCTACTTCGGCCTGATGCTCATCGCCGGGGCGGTCGCCGTCGCCGTCGGTGAGCTCGGTGGCCTCCTGGGGGTCGTGCTGCTCGAGCAGCTGGGGCTCGTGCTGGTCATCGGGGCGGCGGTCGTCGTCGCCGCGGGCATCATCGTGCAGGTGGTGCTGACGATCCGCGCGCGGGATGGGCAGCATCCGGGGTCCGGGTGAGTATTGTGCGATATGCACAACGGCTTTGTGTGCCTCCGCTGTACGGAGAGGCAACATGGATGCGATGGTCGACTACCTGCGGCAGGAGATGGAGTGCTACGGCCTCATGGAGTGCTTCCATGGGCTGAAGATCCTCGATCGGGAGGTCTTCGAGTGGCTCGTCGCCGCAGAGACACCACAGACGGTGGATGCGATCGCCGCGGCGGTCGACCGTGAGCGCTCGACGGCGTACCGGTCGGTCCAGCGGCTGATCGATGCGGGCTTCCTCGAACGCGAGCAGGTGAACTACGCACAGGGGGGGTACTACCACGTCTTCGCACCGCGGCACCCCGATGAGATCGCCGATGAGATGCTGCGGGTGCTGAACGACTGGTACGCGAAGATGGGCCAGCTGATCGACGAGTTCCGCGAGGAGTACGAGCATGCGGGGACCGACGCGGCGACGGCGCACACGGGCGCAGACTGACGGGGGCGCTCCGATGGCGCCGATCGAGGAGCTGGAGCCGACCCTGCGGGGCTATGGGATCGATGTGGAGGCGATCGAGGCCGATGCCGCTGCGGTCGCGGTGCACTACACGACCGCCTTCCCGGACATCCGGGTGAATCGGCAGGAGGTCGGTCGGGTCCTCCAGGGGCTCATGGAGTGGAGCGAGGATGCTGCGGATGCCCCCGTCGACGTCCACGCGTCGGTGTACCGCTCACCGGGGGACCGGCAGGCGCGCTGGCAGGTGACCGGTGCGGACATGGCGGCGTACATGGCGTACCGCATCGATGGTGCGGAGCTGTCCGCACGCGTGCTCGACAGTCTCGAGGAGGGGTGATCAGTCGTCGAGCCTCGTCAGCGGGACGACCCGCATCGGCACCGGTGCATCCAGCAACAGCTGCTGGGCGACGGACCCGAAGATGATCTTGCCCGTGGGGCTGCGCTTGCGGATGCCGAAGACCAGCTCATCCGCATCGTAGGTGTCGATGGCCCCGAGGATGTCCGCCGCGGGGTCGTTGCCCTGGATCAGCTGGTGGGTCTCGACGCTGCCGGCGGTGCCCAGTCGGGCCCCGATGACCGACAGGGCGTCCTCCCCGTCGCGGACCGCCGCGGCGTCGGTCGCATCCCCACCCTGCAGTGAGTTGACCGCCACGATGGTGTCGTCCGGCCCCACGTGCGCTCCGAGGTAGTCTGCGAGCTGTGCGCTGGTGTCGACATGGTTCGTCGCGACGAGCAGGCGCGCCATACCTCCCCGCTGGGGGTGTGACGCTAAAGCACTGCTGTGCCGACGGGGGACACGGCCCTTATACACCCCTCGCACCTTCCGCTGGTATGGACGACCTCGCAGACCTCTCAGCGGTCGATGGCACGGAGGTCGTGGTCATCGGCGGCGGCTTCGGTGGACTCGCGACCGCGTGCTACCTCGCGCACGCTGGTGCACACGTCCGGCTGCTCGAGAAGAACGAGCAGGTCGGCGGGCGGGCCAGCCGGCTCGAGCGGGAGGGCTTCACCTTCGACATGGGGCCGTCGTGGTACCTCATGCCCGATGTGTTCGAGCGCTTCTTCGGGCATCTGGGCTACGACCCCGCGGACCTCTACGAGCTCGAACGGCTCGACCCCCACTACCGGATCTTCTTCAAGGACGGCGACCAGGTGGACATGGTCCCGGACCTCGCCGCGAACAAGGCCGTCTTCGAGTCGTATGAGCCCGGCGCCGGCGAGGCGCTCGGGCGGTACCTCGCCGAGTCGAAGCAGACCTACGAGATCGGGATGGAGCACTTCGTGTACACCGACCGCCCACGGCTGCGGGATTACATCGACTGGGACGTGATCCGTCACTCGTGGGGGCTGCCGCTGCTGCGCAAGATGCAGGGGCATGTCCAGCGGTACTTCGAGCACCCCAAGCTGCAGCAGATCATGCAGTACACCCTGGTCTTCCTCGGGGGTGCGCCGACGAACACCCCCGCACTGTACAACCTCATGAGCCATGTCGATTTCAACATGGGTGTGTACTACCCCACCCACGGGCTCGGCGGCGTCGTGGATGCGATGGTGACCGTCGCCGAGGACCTGGGGGTGCAGATCGAGACGGACGCACCCGTCGAGGCGATCGAGGGCACCCGTGGTGCGTTCACCGTCCGGACGGCGCGCGACTCGTACGATGCGGAGGTGGTCGTCAGCGGGGCGGACTACCGCCACACGGAGATGGAGCTGCTGGCACCGGAGGACCGGCAACACGACGCCGACTACTGGGACGGCCGGGTGTACGCGCCATCGGCGTACCTGCTGTACCTCGGCGTCGAGGGGGACGTCGAGCCGCTGGCGCATCACACGCTGGTGCTGCCGACGGCGTGGGAGGAGCACTTCGAGGAGATCTTCGATGAGCCCGCCTGGCCGACGGATCCCGCGTACTACCTCTGTGTGCCCTCGAAGACCGATCCCGATGTCGCCCCGGAGGGCCACAGCAACCTCTTCGCACTCGTGCCGGTCGCCCCGGGGCTCGAGGACACCCCCGAGCTGCGTGCGTCGTACCGCGAGCAGCTGCTGGCGGACGTCGCCGAGCACACCGGTGTCGACCTGCGTGATCGGATCGTCGTCGAGGAGGCCTTCTGCGTGCAGGACTTCGCCGACCGGTACAACGCGACCGAGGGGACCGCCCTGGGGCTGGCGCACACGCTGCGACAGACCGCCCTGCTGCGGCCGAAGCACCGCTCGTCTGCGATGGATGGGCTGTACTTCACCGGGGCGTTCACCACCCCCGGCATCGGTGTGCCCATGTGCCTGATCAGCGGGCAGCTGACGGCTGAGGCGGTCGCCGCGGACGGGTGAACGGGGGCGTGATGCCGGGGTGGCGGGTCATCGAGGTCTCGCGCCCACGGTTCTGGTTCTACCTGGCGGGGCCGGTCATCGTGGGGGGCATCTTCGGGGCGACCACGACCGCCGAGCTGTTCAGCCCCATCGCCCTCGTGTACCTCGCGTACTTCCTGCTGCCGGCGAACGTGTTCCTCTACGGGATCAACGACCTGTACGATGCGCAGATCGACCGGGCGAACCCCAAGAAGACGGCGTACGAGTCCCGATGGGAGGGCCGCCGGACGACCGTCGCCGCGGTGGTGCTGTCGGCGGCGGGCGGGCTCGCTCTCACCGCGGCGAGCGCGCCCGTGGCATGGGCCGCGATGGGGGGGTTCCTGCTGCTCGCCTGGCAGTACTCCGCACCCCCGGGGCGGTTCAAGACCACCGTGGTGGCCGATTCGGTCTCGAACGGCCTGTACATCCTGCCGGGGGTGGCGATCTACGCGCAGCTGAGCGGTGCGGTGCCACCTGCGGCGGCCATCGTGGGGGCGTGGCTGTGGTCGATGGCGATGCACACCTACTCGGCGATCCCCGACATCGGCCCCGACCGCGCCGCGGGCATCACGACGACCGCGACCTGGCTGGGGCACCGGCGGACCCTGTGGTACTGCGGGGTGGTGTGGACGGTGGCCGCCGCCGCATTCGCCGTCATCGACCTCCGCTGGGGCGTGCTGATGCTGCTGTACCCTCTCCTGCTGGTGGTGTGGGACCGCCAGCGCATCCCCACCGCGCGTGCGTACTGGTACTACCCGTGGATCAACACGGCCGTCGGTGCGGTCATCGCCAACGCGGGGCTGTGGGGGCTGCTGTATGGCTGAGCTGCGCCGGCAGGCGCTGTGGCGCCGACTGGATGCGATCATCGTTGAGAACCGCTTCACGATCTCCGTGTTCTTCCCGCTCAACGGCATCGTGCTGCTTCTGGCGAGTGCGGAGGGGGTGCTGCCGGGGTGGCTGAGCTTCAACGCGGCGCTGATCCTGTTGGGCACGGTCGTGATGCGCTCACCGCTGATCGTCGGGGTCGCACCGGTGGTCACCCGGCGGGCGGCGGTGGCGATCGGGGCGCTGGCGGCGTACGCGTACACGATCGAGTACGTGGGCATCACGACAGGGTGGCCGTACGGGGCGTTCCACTACGGTGTGGCGCTGGGACCGATGCTCGGGGGCATCCCGGTGGGGCTGCCGGTCTTCTTCATCCCGCTGGTGATGAACGCGTACCTGCTGTGGGTGCTGCTGCTGGGCGACCGCATCGGCGACCGCCGCGTGCGGATCCTCACCATCTTCGCGACGGTGATGGCGATGGACCTCGTGTTGGACCCCGGTGCGGTGGGGCTCGGGTTCTGGACGTATCTCGCCGGCGGCACATACTACGACGTACCGGTGAGCAACTTCCTCGGGTGGCTGCTGTCTGCGGCCGTGGCGATCGTGGTGCTGGATTGGGGGTTCGACCATCACCGGCTCGCCGCGCGGCTGCGCGCGTGCCCGTTCATCCTCGATGACCTGGTCTCGTTCGTCATCCTCTGGGGGGGCATCAACCTCTACTTCGGCCACATCGTCCCCGTCCTGATCGCCGTGGTGCTGGCGGTCGCACTCGTGCGTGCAGAGCGCTTCGACACGGGGCTGTTCACCGTGCGCGCCCCCGCCGTGCGCTAGCGGGCCGTCACTCCCAGCCGGTCTTCGCCTCGACCCACCGCCAGACGCGCCGTGGCCGCCACCGGGCGAAGCCGCCCATCGGCTCATCCGGTGCCGGCTCCGGGGTGGGCACCGCACTCACCTGTGCGAACACCGCCTCCGGGTCGGGTCGCAGCGCCCACCGGAGGCGGGCGGCCAGGTACAGGCGCAGCTTGCGCAGTGGGCCCAGCTGCGGGGTCTGCGCGAGCACATCGTGATCGGCCGCACGGATCAGCCGGTGATGCTCCGCGTACAGGATCGCCGCGAGCAGCACGCCGAACTGGCAGTCTCCGGGGAGGTAGCGGATCCCTGCGACCCCCTCGCGGTACAGCTCCTCGGTCGTCTCGAGCAGCTCCTCGATCGCCCGTGCGAACCCGGGCGACCACCGCAGCGCCCGGACCGCCGCGGGGCCCGTCCCCGCGCGCTCGAGCGTGGCCGCAGGGAGGTACACGCGGTCGCGGTCGAGCACGTCCTCGCGGACATCACGCAGGAAGTTCGTCAGCTGGAACGCCTCCCCGAGCGCCGTCGCATGCGGCAGCGCGGCGGTGGGCAGCTCCGGGCCCATGATGGCGGTCATCATGCGACCGACGGCCGCCGCCGACCCGTCCATGTACCCGCGCAGCTCCTCGAGCGTCGCGTACTCATCGGTGGCGATGTCCGCGGCCATCGCATCGATGAACACCCGGATGTCCGCGGGGTCGATCGCGTACGTCTCGGCGGTCTCAGCGAACGCCGCGAGCACGGGGCTCGTCGGCTCCTCCGCACCGAGTGCCTCTGCGGCCAGCCGTTCGAGCTCCGCCCGCTGCTGCGGTGGGGGTGCGGTGTCCGCGGCATCGACCACCTCGTCGGCGACGCGGAAGAACGCGTAGAGGATGTAGGTGGGGTACCGCACGCGTGGGGGCAGCAGCCGGGTCGCGAAGTGGAAGGTCCGGCCCGTCTGCTGCTGGATGGTCTTGCTCGCAGAGATCTGCTCGCTGTCGACCATCAGACCTCACCCACGGGGGCTGCTGATGTGCGACTCATTGAATACCGACAGAAGGGCGCACAGGATGATAACAGTTCGTGCAGCTACCAGAACGTGTCACTGCAGTCGTAGACGACGCCGTGCTGTGGACAGATGTACTTGCAGTGGCGATGCTGCATGGGCTCCGCACACAGCGGACAGGGCCGTCCCAGCTGTGTGGTGGGCATCGGTGCCCGCCTCAGCACTCAGACCAGCCGCAGCTCTCGCAGGTCTTGCACCCCTCCGAGTAGTACAGCGTCATGCTCCCGCAGTCGGGGCACTCCGGGGACTCCCCCGCCGCCAGCAGCGCATCGACCGCACCCGTCTCGGGCGCAGGCGGTGCGACCACCGCGCCACCGTCGGGCTCGGGCGCCGCGTCGATCTCCGTGAGGTTCTGCTGCTGGGGGTACGCCTTGGCGATGTCGCCGTCGAGGTACCGGCGCATGGCCGTGCCGATCGCATCGGGGATCGAGTTGATCTGCTCGCCCTTGTCCCAGGCCACCTTCGGGCTGCGGATCCCCTGCAGCTCGGTCGCGATCTCCCGGGGGTCGACCCCCGAGCGCAGCGCCGTCGAGATCGTCTTCGCCAGCGCCTCGGTGAACGATGCGGTGAAGCCACCGGAGTTGCCGATGTTCGCGAAGAGCTCGAACGGCCGGCCCTCCGCATCCTCGTTGATGTTGACGTACAGCTTGCCGTAGCCGGTGTCGATGCGCTGGGTGACCCCGTGCAGCACGTCCGGCCGCGGGCGCTTGCGCCCGAGCTCGACCTCACCGTCGAGGTGCGCGAGCACGCGGGCGTACTCCGCATCCAGCGCCTCCCGGACATCGGGGTGCTGAATGAAGCCGTCGAACCCGTCGAAGACCGCCTCGATCTGCTCGACGAGCACCGCCGCCGCCTCGCCCTCGTCGGCGAACTCGGCGTTCTGCGCGCGGGTCGTCAGCACCTGCTTCGAGCGCGTGCCATCGCGGTAGACGGTGACCCCCTTGCCGCCGTGCTCGTACACGTAGCGGAACACCTCGTCCATGTCACCGATCTCCGCGGAGTTGGGGAAGTTGCACGTCTTCGAAATCGCCGAATCGACGCCCTCCTGGGTGGCACACTGCACCGCCGCGTGCTCCTTGCCCGTCAGGTCGCCGGTGACGACGAACAGCTCGGTGATCGCATCGGGCACCGACGTCAGTGAGCTGACGCCCTCGAACTCGTTCGCGGCCATCTGCTCCTGTGCCTCCGCCTTGACCGCGTCCACGTCGATGTCGTTGGCCTCCAGCACGCGCAGGAAGTAGTCGTCGAACTCGACGAGCATCTCATCGCCCTGCACGTCATCAGAGACGTTCTTGTAGTACGCGACGTTGAAGATGGGCTCGATCCCACCGGTCGTGTTGCCGACCATCGAGGTGGTCCCCGTGGGCGCGACGGTCGTGGTGTTGTGGTTGCGGATCGGGTAGCCATCGGCCCACGCGTCGGCCGACTCGCCCGTGTGGTGCTCGAACCACTCGCGGTATCGCTCGGGGTCGGCGTACTTCGAGTCCGCCCAGTCGTTGAACGAGCCACGCTCTGCGGCGAGCTGGTGGGAGACCCGCTTGGAGGTGTGGTTGATGTGCATCATGATCTGCCGGGCGATCTCGTTGCCCACCGCCGATCCGTAGCGCACCCCCAGCTGGATGTACAGCTGTGCGAGGCCCATCACGCCGAGGCCGATCTTCCGCATGTCGCGGACCTTCTGCTCGATCTTCGCAACGGGGAAGTCCGACATCGTGACGACGTTCTCGAGGAAGCGTGTCCCCAGCTCGATGCGGGTGTCGAACTCCTCGAAGTCGATCGCCTCTGCGAGGAAGGACGCGACCGTCTCCTCGAGCGCCTCGGTGTCCGCACCGTCGGCGAAGACACGCCAGTCCGGCGCGTCCGTCGCCGCGAGCGTCGAGAGGTTGATGTGCCCGAGATTGCACGCCTCGTACTCCTCTAACGGCTGTTCCCCACAGTTGTGCACCACCAGCCCGTTGGCGATGAATGAGTGGGTCTCGGGCTCGGTCAGGTCGTAGACGGTCTCACGTCCGTCGGCCTCGATGGACGCGACGGTGGCTTCGAACCGCTCTCGGTACGGACCCCGACGGTACGCCGACAGGTGACCCTCGAGGGCGTCCTGCTTCGACTCGAGCAGGAACCCGATCTCCTCGGCGAACCGGATGAGGTTGTCCTTCGAGACCACGAGATCATGGTCCGCCTGATGGGGGTATGCGGCCATCCCGCCGTGCCCATCGGGCATCGCCTTGACGCCCGCGGGGTGCCGCTCATCGTAGATCGTGCTGTGGATCCCGAAGTTGAGCAGGAGCCGCTGCACATCGGTGAGCAGCTCCGTGCTGATGCTCGTCAGGCGCACGGACACCCCCTTCTCGACGGTGCCCTGCACCCCACCGTCAGCGGTGAACAGCGCCTGGAGGAAGCCGCGGGCCATCTCCTCGCTGCCACGCATGACCGCCGCCGGGACCGTGTACTTCGACTCGGTCAGGCCGGCCTGGGCGGCGTACTCGTACAGCCGGGTCGATCGGATCCGTTGCTCGACCGCCTGCGCACCGCGGTGGGCGCTGCTCCGGGCGATCTCGCTGACACCGATCTCGTAGTCCGCGGTCCCGAGGGGCGCTCGCACCACGGTGTTGACGTCCGCAGCGAACGCCTCGGAGAGCGCTGCATCCTCATCGTAGAAGTTCAGCACCGCGCGCTCCTCGCCGTGCTTGAGGTGGCCATCACCGACCAGCCAGCCGAGGATGCGCCCTTCCGCAGCGGATCCGTGCTGCCCGAACGCCCCCTTGCGGTTCTGCACGTGGACCGTGTCGCCGGGGGTGAGCTCCTGGGCCTCCACCCAGCCATCGTCGGTCATCACCCGGTGGTCGGCGGTGAGGCGCAGTTCGTGCCCCTCCTCCGTCGTGAGCCGGTAGACCTCCTTCTCACCGGTCTTGAACACACTGCTGGCCTCCTGCAGCGTCTCCTCGCTGAGGCGACCATCGACGACGACATCACGTGCGACGCCCTGCTCGTACAGCTCTGCGGCGGGCACGAGCCCACCCTCCGTGCTGATGAGCGTCTCACCCGTGACGCACGGGTTCGTCGCGAGGATCTGGTGGTCGGGGTGCTCCTCGACATCGAACGAGTGCTGCTTGTTCACCCGCTCGAGGTAGATGATCCCCGGCTCTCCGTTCTCGTATGCCCCCTCGACGATGTCCTGCCAGATCTCCGCGGCGGGGATCGACAGCACCTCACCGACGGTGACGTGCTCACCGAGGCCGTACATGTCGTACAGCTCCTTCGTCTCGGGGGTGGCGACGTGGGGCTCCTCGGTGCGGGGGTTGGTGAAGACGAACTCCTCGTCGGCGAACAGCGCCTCCATGAAGTCGTCGGTGACCCCCACGGAGATGTTGAAGTTCGACAGGTGGCCCTCGACCGCGTTGCGGAGGTGCTTGGGCACCCGCCCATCCGCATCGATCAGCTCGCGCGCCTCCTCCAGCGCTGCCGCGAAGGTGGTGTGGGTGTAGTCGTCGGGGTCGTTCAGCCGCAGCGAGTGTGCCAGGGAGACGTCCTTGTTCTTCGCGTGGATGAACTGGATCACATCGGGGTGGCTCACCTGCATCACCGCCATCTGCGCGCCCCGGCGGGCGCCGCCCTGTGCGATCGTCTCGCACATCTGGTCGAACGTCCGCATGAACGTGATCGGACCCGAGGCGATGCCGCCGGTCGACCCGACCGCATCGCCGTAGGGGCGCAGCCGCCAGAAGGCATAGCCCATGCCACCGCCGCTGTTGTGTGAGACGATGCCGTCGGTGACGTACTCGTGATTGTCCGCGACGGTGATGTCGTACACCGTCGCCGGATCGGCTGTGCTCACGGACTCGACTGCGACAGTGTACGGTTCCCCCTCCACGGGGGTGTCGCGGGGACGCACCGCGTCGATGCTCGACAGCGCCGTCTCATTCCGCTCATCGATGAAGCCGACCTCATGCAGGAACCGCCTCCGTCCGGCCCCCGTCGTGGGGATCAGCCCGTAGTAGGGGTGGGTATCCTCATCGCGGAGGACCGTCTTCTTGACCGGGTATCCCAGCCCCAGCATCAGCGTCGCGACGTCATCGATCGCGCGCTCAGAGGAGCTGTAGAGCTTGGGATACGTGTCGTTCAGCAGCGTCCCATCGGCGGTGAAGTACCCCCGGAGGAAGGCCTGGATGACCGGCGCCGGCGCCTGCTTGACACTGTCGGGGACCGCAGCCGACTGCGCGCCGTCCTGCTTGCAGTCGAAGTTCTCCGCCCACCACCGGCGGATCTCATGGCTGTGGATGCTGACCTCGGAGCATCCGTCCGCATCGGACACCGAGGTGGGCGTGTCGAACAGTCGCCGGGCGAGCTGGTCGATGTAGTCGACAACGCTCTGACGACTGACGTGGAAGCGGATGCCATCTGTGTGCCAGGAGCCATCACCGACCCACAGGCCCACGAGTTCGGCCAGCTCCTCGGTGAGCGTCTCCGGCTGTGTCACAGCCTTGACCGGCGTGCCGTTCGGCCGCAGCTGCCGGCGTGCGCGGAACTGCCCGACGGTCGATGGCGCGACGGCGAGCTCTGTGGCGACCTCCGCGTCGGTGTGCCCCGAGCGGTACAGCTCGAGTGCGGTGGCCTCGTCGAACGTGGTCGATCCCGCGGTCCGGCCACCCTGCCCGTTCGGGGGGAGCTGGAGCTCATGACTCCGGCGGCGCTGGACCGTCGACTTCCCACACCCGAGCCGGGCTGCGATCTCGTAGTCGCTCAGTCCCTCCTCATGCAGGGCGGCGATCGCCGTGTTCTCGACGGTGCGCGTCGTCCCCCACTGGGCACCTGCCGGCACCGACGTGAGCACGGGTGCCTCCCGATGAGTCTCCCGCAGCGATCCGAGTGCGTAGGTGACCGCCTGTCCGGGCTCGATCGCATCGAGTCGTGTCCACTCGCCGTCGACCATGATCCGGTGGTTCGGTGTCCCCCGGATGCGCTGCCCGTTCACGAGGGTGACCGTCATCGTCGGCGCCTCATCGTAGACGTGGACCTCCTCGACCGGCTGGTACCGGAACCCCGCATCCGTCGCCTGGGCGACTCGGTCGCCGACCTCGACCTCTGCGACGCTGACGATCCCCTTGCCTGCGACGTCGATCGTGGCGTCCGCTGTGAGGCATTGGAACACCTCTGCGGCCTCCTTGGCCGTCTGGTGGATGTCCGTGATGTCATCGTCCGGCGAGTCGACGAAGCAGGCCGACAGCTGCTGCAGCTCATCGCCGGCGTTCATCAGCGTCGGGGAGTTGGGCACGAACGACAGCAGCTCCATGAGCTCCTGGAACTCCGCACGGCGGGTCTCGACGGCCGTCCGGACCGCCTCCGGCAGCTCGGGGACGATCGTGTCGTAGGCGAACTTGTTGACGTTGGCCTCGGTGAGCACGGTCTCGCGGTCGTCGTCCGCGGTGACGCCGGCGCCGAAGACCGCCGCGGCGAGCTCATCGCGGCGGGGGTGGTTCGGCTTGATCTGCTCGGGCCGGACGGTGATCTCGATCTCCGCTGCCTCGGCGACGTACACCGCATCGGCGAGCGCGACGTTCTTCGCGACCCGGGCGAACAGCTCCTCCTGCGACTCCGTCAGGTTGCCATCCGCATCCTTGCGGAGGTAGCGCGCGGGGAGGATGTTGTTGTACGCGTTGGAGGTGAGCCGCTCCTCGAGCGTCTCGCCATCGGTCCGCTTGACCGGCAGGGTCAGCGCGTCGACATCGGTCTCGGTGCTCATCGGTGGGGTCTCCGGTGGTGGGTGATGTGTGTCATGGATCTGTGTCTGCGGACGGACATGTGGGACCGCGGGAGGGTGGTGCTTGGTCGTCCACGCCGCCGCGAGGAATCCCCAGATGACCCGTCTTGATTGCGCAACACCTGCTAATGCATCCCGGGTTAAGAAGGTGCCCAGACCACAGTGAAAGTGAAGCCGCCGACGGCCGGTCACCGCGCCGTCGCACGGGTGGTCCGGGCGTGGGTTCATAGCCGTCGGGACCGAAGTGTGCGCATGTCAGACAAGCAGATCCAGCTGCCGGAGACCGAGGAGGAATGGCGCGAGCGGCTGGCGCCCGAGCAGTACCACATCCTGCGCGAGCAGGGGACCGAGCGCCCCTTCAGCGGGGAGCTGCTGACGGTGGATGATGACGGCACCTTCCGCTGTGCGGGCTGCGATGCAGCGGTCTTCAGCTCGGAGACGAAGTTCTCCTCGAAGACGGGGTGGCCCTCGTTCCACGATGCGCTCGAGGGCGCCGTCGAGCTGCGGGGCGACGACAGCCATGGGATGCAGCGGACGGAGGTGGTGTGTGCGCGCTGTGGGGGCCACCTCGGACACGTCTTCGATGACGGCCCAGAGCCGACGGGCAAGCGCTACTGCATCAACTCCGCAGCGATGCGCTTCGACCCTGCGTGATCACGCCGCGACGAGGTTGACCGTCAGGACGGGGGCGTCGGCCCGCACGACCACCTCGTGCGAGACCGACCCCAGCATCTGCTGGGGGTATGCGGCCTGTCGTGTGCCCATGACGATCAGGTCCGGCGGGTCTGTATCGGCGTATGCGAGGATCTCCGCTGCGGGTGAGCCCTGACGCATGGCGGTGGTGACCTCCGTGGCCGACTCCTCGAGGGACGCAGCTGCGGTCTCCAGCGCCGCCTCCCCCTCGGCGGTGAGCTCTGCGGTGACCTCCGCGCGCATGCCCGCCTCCAGCGTGAGGAAGGCGCGGTCGTCGACGACGTACACCAGGTCGACCGCCGCGTCGTGTGTGGTCGCGAGCTCGGCAGCCAGCGTGTAGACACGATCCATCGCGGGCTGGCCGTCTGTGGGGACCAAGATCCGGTCGAACATCGTGGACACTCCCCCGGGTGGGGCTAAGGCTCTTTCAGGTGCCGTCGCCCACCGGCGGGCCCGACCACCACGGCTGCCCCTCCCGCGTGGGCGACAGTGCGCGCGGGGCGGTGACCAGGATGACCCAGCATCGGGCATGCGGGGGCTGCACGCCGAGCGCGGGACAGCCTCGGGGGCCAGAAGCCTGAATCCCCCTCCCGTCGTACCTCCTATATGCGTCTGAGTGAGCACCCATCGGCATGGATCGACCGGCTGGAACAGCGGCTGGAGGGCCCGCGCGAGGAGCTGCTCGCGCGCCTGCGGGCCGTCCAGGGGGACCTGCCCGAACGTGAGGCGATGCTGACGTTCGCAGTGGAGACCCGCGATGAGCTCGAGGCCCTCTTCGGGAGCCTCAGCGATGAGTCCGCCCGCACGCTCGCCGGCGTCGTCGCGGCGGTCCATGAGCAGCTGCGTGCGGCCGATGTGGACCTGACGATGGGGCCGGCCCGGCTCGAGATCACCGGTGATGAGGATGGGATCGCCCACGTGCATGCGGCGCTAGAGGATGCGGTCGAGTCGACACCGGCGGAGCTGCACTACACCCGTGGTGAGGGGATCGCGGTCACCGTCGGCCAGCAGCGCGAGGGGTGAGCCGCACGGAAGGGATGGCCTCGGTACTCATAGGGCTCAGCATCGTCCCGTGACTGAGACCGGTGATGTCGTCATCGGCCGTCGCCCGGCTCAGACCAGCTTCGCGAACGCGAGCTTGCCGCTCGTGCGCTCGATCTGGATCTGCACCGTGTCCCCCTCGGACGCCCCGGGCACGAAGATGGTGAACCCGCCGAGTGAGGCGACCCCATCGCCCTTGCGGCCGGTGCCCGTGATCGTCACCTCGTAGGACCGACCCGCCTCGACCTGTGGGCCCGCCGCCTGCGTCGTCCGTGCCCGCGTCTTCGAGACCGGGCGGAACGCCCCGCACGCCTCACACCGGAGCATGTCCACGCCATCCTCGTTCACCAGACGGGTGTCGGGCAGCCCACACTCAGAGCAGACGACGTACTCCGCGACGTACTGGTCGATCGCCTCCTCGAAGTCGGCCACCGAGAAGGACCCGTTGTACCGCGCGTGTGACTCCTCCAGCTGGCCGTTCGTCCCCAGCTCGCGCTGGATGTTGCGGTGCAGATGGTCGACGGGCCGCCCCACCGCATCGGCGATCTGGGCGATGTTGGTCAGGCGGGTGAACGCCCCGTCGGTCTCGCCCTCGGGGGCGGGGATCTGCAGCCGTGACTCCGCCTCGTTGCGCTCGGGGACCGCAGCGAGTGCGCGGTCCAGCGTCTCGGTGTACTCCATACCGGAGGGGGGTGAGCCGGGGGTTTAGCCGTTGTGCGTCATGCGCCCACGGGCGGCGGCGACGACCAGCGGCAGGGTGATCGTCGCATCGCCGAGGACGGTGGCGTTGCGCGCATCCGGCTCGAGCTTGCCCCACGAGCGGGCCTCATCGAGCGATGCGCCCGAGAGCCCCCCGGTGTGCTCGGGGTCCATCGTGAGCTGCACCCCCAGGTCGTACGCCCCCGGGATGGTGAGCATCGTCTGCAGGGTGTAGTTCTTCGGCACCCCACCGCCGACGACGAACGCCCCCGCCCGCTCGGCGGCGAAGGCGCGGTCCGACAGGGCGGTCATATCGGCCAGCGCATCGAGGGTGAAGTCGCTGATCTGGCTGTACATCCACGCCTGGATGCCCAGGACCGAGTCCTGGATCGCCGGACAGTACACCGGGACATCGTGGGTGGCGGCCGCCGCGGCGATCCCCGCGGTGCGCGCATCCGGCGCGACCGCCAGGTTGGCCTCTCCGAGGCGGGCGGTCACCGCCGCGATGTCCGTCGGCCCATCGAAGTGCGGGAACACCTCCGCGCGCAGGTGCCGCTCGAAGGCCGCGAAGTGCTCCTGCGGGAGGTAGACGTTGTAGATGCGGTCGACCCCCTCGCGGCGCAGCTGCTCATCATGCGCACGCCGGTCTGCCGTGTCGGGGTGCCCATCCCCGGTGGGATGCGGCGCGGTGGGGTCGGGCCGTCCGTGGTGGTGGGCACCGCCGATCGCCTCGATCGTGTCGTGGGTGAGCGTCGCGCCGGTGGTCACGAGGATGTCGATGAGCCCATCGGCGATCAGGTCCGCGACGATCGTCCGCATCCCCGTCGGCACCATCGCACCCGCGAGCCCCAGCACCGTGGTGACCGACGCATCGTCGAACATCTCGGTGAGGATGTCGACCGCCTCGGCGAGGTAGACCGCCCCGCCGCCCGCTGCGGCGTACGCATCGACCAGCTCCTCCACGCGCATCCCGGCGGTGACGCGGGGCTGCCCGAGCGGCGCGTCGGCGAACTCGCGGGCGTCTGCGTCATCCATACCTGCGCCTGCACGACCGCCGGCTAAAGCCACCGCGGTTCGCTCAGATCCGCACGGGGTGCGGCAGCCAGACCGGTTCGAGCCCCCACCCCTGCAGGGGGTCCGCCAGCGCGCGGACGCCGAACGTCTCCGTCGCGTAGTGACCGGCGAAGATCGCGGTGAGCTCCAGCTCCCGCGCGAGGTGGTGCAGACGGTGCTTCGGCTCGCCGCTGAGCAGCGCGTCATAGCCGGCAGCTGCGGCCTCCTCGAGCCACGCCCCACCTGCGCCGGTGACGATGGCGACGCGGTCGAGCGGATCGGGGCCGAACGGCAGCACCGTCGGCTCCGCGACCGCCCCATCCAGCTCCGCCAGCGTCGCACGGACCGTCTCGGTCGACCGCGCGGATGGGAACCGCCCCCCACGGCCGATGGTGACCCCCGCGATGGTGCCGAAGGGCGCGGTGTCGGTGAGCCCCAGGGTGCGCGCGAGCCCCGCCGCGTTGCCCACCGTGGGGTGCCCATCCAGCGGGAGGTGCGCCGCGTACAGCGCGATCTCCGCGGAGACGAGCGCCCGGACCCGCGCGAGGGTCACCCCCTCCAGCGGGGCCCGGTCCCCCCAGAAGAGTCCGTGATGCACGATGAGCGCGTCCACGTCGGCATCGGCCGCAGCCGCGATCGTCGCCTCCGCGGCATCCACGGCGAGACCCACCCGCTCGATGGGGTCATCGGGTCGACCCACCTGGATGCCGTCCAACGCCCCATCCACGCCATCGTACGTCGCGACCCCGAGCAGCTCGTCCAGCTGCGCGGCGAGGGTGCCCAGACGCATCAGTCCGCCCCCGCCGCATGCGCATGGAGGAACGTCCGGACGAGCCGGGCCGCCAGCGTCGCGGTCTGGCCCGCATCGCGGTCGGTCACCTCCACGACATCCATGCCCACACACGCCGGCGCCACCGTCGCGACCAGCTCGCGCACCGCCTGCGGTGTCAGCCCGAACGGCTCGGGCGTGCCCGTCGCGGGGGCGAACCCGGGGTCGACGACGTCGATGTCCACCGAGAGGTACCAGCGGTCGACCCCCGCACGCGCCATCGCGGCCGCGACCGCGGTGGGGTCGTCGATGCGCTGCCAGGGGGCCGTCTGGACCCGGCGCCACTCGTCGTCCGACCCCGTCCGGGCCCCGACGACCAGCACCGCCTCCACGTCCGCGAGCGCACCCACGTGCCGCAGCACCGTCGCATGGCTGTCCGCATCGCCTGCGAGTGCCTCCCGGAGGTCGAGGTGGGCGTCGGCGACGACGACGCCCGCAGCCCCGGTGCCGGTGACGCCCGCGCGGGTGATGGTGTGCTCGCCGCCGAGCAGCACCGGCACCGCCCCCGCGGCGACCGCATCACGCACCTGCCCCGCCAGCCACCGGAGGTACTCACCGAGTGGACTGAACGGGTCGACATCGCCGCGGTCGGCGACCGCCAGCGCACTCAGATGCGTCTCGGTGTGGTGGTCGTAGTCATCGAAGTGGCCCGCGTGTTGGCGGACCTGCGCGGGGCCGGTGCGTGCGCCCGCCCGGAAGCTCGCCGAGCGGTCCAGGGGGGCTCCGATGATCGTGTACGCCGCCGCATCGGCGGGCGCGGACGCCCCGGGGAACCGCACGGTCAGACGATCTTCCGCTGCCCCTCGTACGCGAGGTACTCGATCTCATCCTCGGGGCTCAGCGACTCGTCATCGGGGATGCGCATGGTGAACGTCTCGAAGGTGTCGAGGTCCATGATCTGTGCGTCCTCACCGGTCACCGAGATGACCTGTCCCTGCTTGCGGTCGATGATCGGCACCCACACCTTCGCATCCACCGGCTGTGACAGCGAGCGCTTCTTGCCGTCGAAGACCCCCCGCCCCTCCACACGGGCCTTCGCGCTGCCGTGCTTGCCCGGCTTCGCCGTGCTGTAGTGGTTGATCTTGCACGGCGAATCGTCCATCATGACGTAGCTCCCCTCCCCGAGCTCGCGGACCTGCTTCTGCTCTTTGACCATGCCCCCGGTTCTGTCGATGCTTGTAAAACCGTTTGGAAGTCTGCCGTCTCAGTCCTCTTCGCGGCGCTCACGGAGGCTCTGGCGGGTGAACTGGGGGCGCGCCCGCAGCCCCCGCGGCCGGCGCAGTGCGCGGTACAGCAGGAGGATGATCGGCAGCGTCACCCCCGCGGCGACCGCCGCGGGCACCGCGGTCGTCTGCTCGAACGCGTAGAGGATCGCCGTCGACAGCGCCCCCACCGCCACGAGCAGCCCGAAGACGATCTGCCGACCCAGCCGCTCGAACAGCGCCGCCTCATCATCGATCTGGACCGTCAGGGGGAGCTGGTTCCGCTCGAGCCCGCGGAGGACCCGGTCCAGCCGGGGCGGGACGGTGATCGCCGCGCGGGCGGTCGCGGCGAGCTGGTCGGTCGCCTCCCCGAGCAGCTGTTGGGCGGTCTCCTGGTAGTAGCCCTCCCGCCGCAGGTAGTCGGTGGCGACGGAGATGAAGTCGAAGTCCGCGTCGAGCGAGATGCACACCCCCTCGACGACAGTGGCGACACGGAGGATGAGTGCCAGCTCCCGGGGCAGCCGGAGGGGGAACTCGTAGATCGTCGACTCCACCTGTGCGATGATCTCGTTCACGCGGTACTGCTCGATCTCCTCGCCCCGCGCGTCCGCGATCGCCAGCTCCATCACGTCGCCCATCACCTGCCGGTCTGCCGTCGGCGAGAGCGTGCCCATCGCCACGAGCGTGTCGAGGATCTGCTCGATGTCCTGGTTCGCGACCGCGACGTAGAACTCCACGATCTGCTGCTGGATCGTCGAGGCGACCGTCCCGGACATCCCGAAGTCGTAGAAGATCAACGCCCCATCGTCGGCGACCGCGAGGTTGCCGGGGTGGGGGTCCGCATGGAACACCCCGTCGGCGATGATCATCTGCAGGTAGCTCTCCTGCAGCCGTGCGGCGAGGGCCGACCGATCGATGCCCTGTGCGTCCAGCCGCTCGACATCGGTGATCTTCGTCCCCGGGAGGTACTCCATGGTGAAGACCATCCCAGCTGAGCGGTCCGCCACCGGGGCGGGGACGCGCACCATCGGATCGTCTGCGAAGTTGGCACGGATCTGGGTGAGGATCTCGCGCTCGCGGGTGTAGTCCATCTCGCGACGGATCGTCTGGGCGAACTCATCGGCCAGGTTCTCCAGCGAGAAGGCCCGACCCTGCCCGAGGAACCGCCGGATCACCGGGATCGACCACCGCAGCACCCGCAGGTCGGCGTTCACCAGCGATTCGATCCCCGGTCGGCGCACCTTCACGGCCACCGCCTCTCCATCGTAGGTGGCGGTGTACACCTGCCCGAGACTGGCGCCGCTGATCGGGGTGGTGTCGAACTCATCGAACGCCGCATCCACCGGGCCCAGCGCGGTCTCGATCACCCGCTTGGACTCGCGCCAGGGGGCTGGAGGGACCTCATCCTGGAGGCTGCTCAGCACCTCGAGATACGCCGGTGGCAGGATGTCCGGCCGGCTCGACAGCAGCTGACCGAGCTTGATGAACGTCGGCCCCAGCGTCAGCAGCGTCGACAGCAGCCGCTGCGCACGACGCGTCTGCATCTCCCGGGTGACGCTGCGGGTGCCGCCGATGAGGAGGAACCGCCGGCGGTCCCGCCAGTAGGCGAGGAGCAGGGGGGCGAACTGGGTGAAGACGACGATGAACCGCCAGTAAGCGCGCAGGCTCACCACGGTGGACGCCCCATGGCCGCTACGCCGCCTCGACGGGCTCGATGGGGATCGTCGCGCCGCTCGCACCGCCGGTGCGGGGCAGCGTCACCGTGAGCACGCCACGCTCGATCGTCGCCGTGGCTGCGCGGGCGTCGACACCGGGCGGCAGCGGGAGCTGTGCATCGATGAACAGGTCGCGGTCCTCCCGCACGTAGCGGAACGACGCGGGGACGTCCTTCGTCCGGTGGGCCGCGATGCGCAACCGCCCATCCTCGGCGGTGAGCTCGAGCGTCTCGGCGGTCACCCCCGGGAGGTCGATGACGATGCGGTACGCATCATCAGCCTCGAGGATGTCCGCGAAGACGGACGCGGGCAGCTGCCGGAGCGCGGACCGGATGGCATCCATGCAGAGCGGAGGGTGCGGACTCGCAAAAACCCGCTGTTGCACGACGGTGGATGCTTTTGCGACCGCGCGCACTAGGGGCACCCATGCACTCGCACGCAGGGGGGGACCGGCACCATGATGGCTTCCAGCAGGTGGTCACCGTCGACGAGGCGCGCGAGCGCCTGCTCGCGGGCGTGGAGGCCATCGAGCGCAACGAGACGGTCCCGCTCACAGCAGCCGACGGTCGCGTGACCGCCGCAGGGCTCACCGCGACGGTGGACGTCCCGGCGTACGACCGCGCGGCGATGGATGGGTGGGCGGTGCAGGCCGCAGACACCTACGGCGCCAGCCCACGGCGGCCCGAGCTGCTGGAGGTGCTCGCCGCGGAGGCGGCGACCGCACCGACGACGACGGTCCGCGCGGGAGGGGCGGTCCGCGTGCACACGGGCAGTCAGCTGCCGGTGGGGGCGGATGCGATCGTCATGCTGGAGCAGGCCGAGGCGGTCGACGGTCACCTCGAGGTCAACAGCACCGTCAGCCCGGGGACGAACGTCGCCCCCACCGGGGAGGACATCCGGGCCGACCAGCAGCTGTACGCCCGTGGGCACCGCCTGCGCCCATCGGACCTGGGGCTGTTGCGCTCGGTCGGGCGGGAGGCGGTGTCCGTGGTCGCCCGCCCGCAGGTGGCGGTCATCCCCACCGGGGAGGAGGTCGTCGATGCGGATCCGGGGCCCGGGGAGGTGATCGAGACGAACGGGCTGACCGTCTCGCAGCTCGTCGAGCGCTGGGGGGCGGCCGCGTCGTATCGTGATGTGGTGACGGATGACCCCGACACGCTCAGCGCGGCCCTTCGTGCGGCCCTCGATCACGACCTGATCGTGACGACGGGCGGCTCGTCGGTGGGATCGCGCGATCTGCTCCCGGAGGTGGTCGGAGAGCTGGGGGCGGTGACGGTGCACGGGGTGGCGCTGAAGCCGGGGCATCCCGTCGCACTCGGGATGATCGACGCGACCCCCGTGGTGATGCTGCCGGGGTACCCCGTCGCGGCGATCATCAACGCCATGCAGTTCGTCCGACCCGCGGTCGCGGCGCTGCTGGGGGTCGCACCACAGGCGCCGCCGACCCGGCGGGGGGTGCTGACACGGAAGATCGTCTCCGAGCCGGGGGTGCGCAGCTTCGTCCGGGTCCGCACCGAGCGCTCCGATGCGGGCCAGTGGGCGGTCGAGCCGGTGATGGTCGGCGGGTCGGGGGTGCTCTCGTCGGTGGCACTCGCCGATGGATGGGTGGTCGTCGACGAGCCCGCAGAGGGGGTCGATGCGGGCGAGGAGGTCACCGTCGAGTTCTGGGAGGGGCTGCCGTGAGCGAGCGACGGGAGTTCCGCGAGCTGATCGACGCCGCGGAGGCACAGCGGCTGATCGATGCGCTGCCGGTCGAGCCCAGCGGCATCACGTCGGTGCCGCTGGAGTCGGCCGCGGGGCGTGTGCTGGCGGCACCACAGACCGCGCCGATCGACGTCCCCGGCTTCGATCGCGCAGCGATGGACGGGTACGCCGTGGACGCGGCGGACACCTTCGCCGCGACCGAGACGGACCCCGTCACGCTGGCACTGGCGGGGGCGGTGCATGCGGGGCAGCCGCCTGAGGCGGCCGTCGAGGCGGAGGCATGCGTCGAGGTCTCCACGGGGGCGGTCATGCCCCCGGGGGCGGATGCGGTGGTGATCGTCGAGCGGACCGAGGTGACCGACGATGCGGTGTCGGTGTACCGACCGGTCGCACCGGGCGAGAACGTGATGGCCGCAGGTGCGGACATCGCCGCGGGGACGCCCGCGCTGCGTGCAGGGGCGATCGTCACGCCACGGGTGGTGGGGCTGCTTGCGGCGATGGGGATCGACGAGGTGCGTGTGCGCGCCCGGCCGCGGGTGGGGATCATCTCGACGGGTGATGAGCTGGTGCGCCCGGGGCACCAGCTGCACGCTGAGTCCGGGCAGATCTACGATGTCAACAGCTACACCGTCGCCGCGGCGGTCGAGCAGGCGGGGGGGACCCCGGTGCTGTACCCGCACGCGGGCGACGCGTACGCGGCGATGGAGGCGCAGCTGCGAGAGGCGGCAGCGGAGTGCGACCTGGTCGTCTCATCGGGCTCGACCTCCGCCTCGGCCGTCGACGTGATCTACCGGGTGATCGAGGACGCCGGTGAGCTCATCGCCCACGGTGTGGCGGTGAAGCCGGGCAAGCCCATGCTGATCGGGCGCTTCGCCGACAGCGCCTACATCGGTCTCCCGGGGTACCCCGTCTCGGCGCTGACGATCTTCCGGCGGTTCGTGGCCCCGCGCCTGCGGGTGGCGGCGGGGCGGCCGCCGGCGTCGGCGCCGACGGTCACCGGTCGGATGCTCGAGGAGGGGCGCTTCGGTGAGGGGCGGCTGCGGCTGATGCCGGTGGGGGTGATCGCCGATGCGACGGGGGAGGCGCTCGTGTATCCCGTCGACAAGGGGAGTGGGGCGACCACGTCGCTGGTCGAGGCCGATGGGGTCGTCGCGGTCCCCGCGGCGACCGCCTACGTCGCGACCGATGAGCCCGTCGAGGTGGAGCTGTTCGACGGTGACTGGGTGATGCCCGAGCTGCTGGTCGCCGGCGAGCCCGACCCGATGGTGACAGAGCTGCTCGCACGGCTCGATGCGCCACGCTTCCTGGCGGTCGGTGCCGGCGAGGGGCTGCGCCGGCTCCGGCGGGGGATCGTCGATGCGGCGGTGGTGACCGCCGGCACCCGCAGTGCGGATACGACGGGCGCCGCAGGCGGGCGACTCAGCCGACGCTGGGGGGCGTACACCCGCGAGGATGCGACGCTGTCGGTGGCGGATGCGCTCGCAGAGCCCGATGCGGCGGTGATGACCGTGGATGACCGCTACGGCCTCCATGCGACGATCGCGGCGTGGGTGGACGACCCCGACCGCTGGCAGCGGATCCGCACCGGCCCGGGGATCTACAGTCCGGTCGAGGCGGTCCGCCGCGGGGCGGCGACGATCGGGCTCACCACGGCGACCGAGCCGCCTGCGGGGCTGACGTTCACCCCGCTGGGGACCGAGGCGCTGCAGATCCGCATCAACCCAGACCGGGCGGCGAAGGCCGGGGTCTCACGGCTGCAGACGGCACTGGAGGCGGTCACCCCAGACACCGTGTGAGATCGCCCAGCCGGTGGTCACCGAGGACGCAGTGGCCCCGTCGTTCATGCCCGTGGCGGTCGATGTGGATGAACTGCAGGTCCGCCGCCCACGCCGCGCCGAGGTCGGCGTCCCCATCACCCACCATCACCCCCCGCTGCGCCCCGGAGACGCCGAGGGCGTCCATCGCACGCCGGACGGGGGCGGGGTCCGGTTTCCAGCCCACCGTGTCCGAGCAGCTGACGAACGCATCGAACGTCCCCTCCAACTCCAGCGCCGACTGCACCGCTGCGGCCAGCTGTGGTGGTGAGTGGGTGACGACCCCGATGGGGACCGAGGCGGCCCGCAGGCGCGCGATCAGCTGCGCCGCATCCTCGTGCAGGTACGTGGCCGCCGCCCGTTCGGTGGGGTCCTCGATGCGGTCCAGCGCCGCCCAGAACGACGGTGGGTCGATGCCCCACCCCGCGAGCAGCCCCGTGCGCGGGCCGCCGATCCCATGCCAGAACGCGTACGCCTGCTCGGCGGAGAGCGGGTGGCCCACCGCCGCGGTCACCTCCGACAGCAGCGACTCCACGTACCACCACTCGGTGTCGACGACGGTGCCGTCGTAGTCGAACAGCCAGAAGTCGAACCGGTCGGCGAGCGGGGCCGCCGGCTCAGTCCTCGATGACACCCTCGGGAGGGCCGCTGGGCTGGGGGGCCTCGGCCTCCGTCACCTCCTCATCGACCGCGGCGCGACTGAAGTTGGGGTCGAACAGCGTCATCGCCGTCTGGATGGTCTCCCAGTCGTCCTCGACCGCAGCATCCCGCAGGCTCCGCGTCGGTGCGGCGAGCAGCTGGCCGATGATCGCATCGGCCATCGATGCGATCACCTCCTCCGTCTCCACATCCTCCGCATCACCCAGGCGGTTCATCGCCGTCGCGACCTCGCGGTCACGCACCGCCGCCGCCGCCTCGTACATCGTGCTGATCGCCGCGTCGGCCCGCCGCCGCTTGTACAGGTACAGCAGATGCTCGAGCTCCTCATCGATGACCGCCTCGGCCTCGCGTGCGGCGGCCGCCCGGCTCGAGGTCGTCGATGACGTCACCGCATCGAGGTCATCCATGTCGTACACCACCGCCTCCGTGGCCACCCCCACCGCGGGATCGACCACCCGTGGCTGGCTCGCATCGACGATCACCGTGGGCGCATCGCGCATCCCCGTGGGGGACAGCAGGTAGCCGTCGGCCCCGGTGGCACTGAAGACGACGTCCGCCCGCGTGACCGCGGCATCCAACGCCGTGAGCGGGCGTGCGACCGCGGGCCCGCCCGCCCGTGCGGCGAGGTGCTCTGCATGCGGGAGCGTCCGGTTGACGATCTCGATCTGTGCGGCCCCGGTGTCCGCCAGCGCCGCCACGATCAGCCCCGCCATCTCGCCTGCACCCACGACCGCGATGTGGGCATCGGTCAGCGGCTGCTCGGATGCGGCCAGCTGCACCGCCGCTGAGCCCATGGAGATGACACCCTCGTTGATGCCCGTCGTCGCCCGCACCCGCTCGCCGACGTGCACCGCCTTCATCAGCCCTGGCTCCAGCAGCGCACCGAGCGCTCCGCGCCGCCGTGCGTCCTCGATCGCCCGCTTCAGCTGCCCCAGGATCTGGTCCTCGCCGATGACGACCGACTCCAGCCCCGCCGCCACCCGCAGCAGGTGCCGCAGGCTCTCCTCATGACCCAGCTGGATGGCCGCATCCGCATCGAGCGACGCGACGAGCGACCCCAGGACGGCCGCGCCGCTGGCCGGCGTCGGCGTGACGACGTACGCCTCGAAGCGGTTGCACGTCTCGAGGACGAACACCTCGTCGACGGGGTCCGCCGCGGCGAGCCGCGCGGCCACCGCGGCGGGGTCCCCACCGCTGACCCGCTCGATCGCCTCGATCGAGGCGGTGCGGTGCGAGACGCTCAGCCCGCTGATCGTCGCGGGGGTCACGGCTCCTCCTCGAGTGTCGATGCGATCACCTGGTCTGCCTCTTTTCGGGGGTTGGGAACACCCGTATCTAAACCCTTCCAAACCGCAGGCGTGCGCAGCACCGCCCGCATCGCCGCCCGTCGGTCTGCGGTGTCGACCGTCGCCGCGCGCAGCCGGTCGTGCAGCTCCGCGAGCAGGCGCGCCATCGCACCCGCCTGTGCGTAGCGGTCCTCGATCCGCTCGCGGAGGTAGCCCGCCAGCGCCGGACTGGCACCACCGGTGGCGATGCTGACGGTGACCCCATCGAGCTCCGCCACCGCCGGCAGCTGCACCGACAGCGGGTGCGCCGGTGCGGTCTCCGAGCGCGCCGAGGCCGTCGTGCGGTTGACCAGCACCCCCGCGGCCGTCGCGACCGCCTCGAGCTCGCGGTTCAGCCCGTGGTCATCGGTCGCGACGACGACGAGCGTCGGCGCGGTCCGCGCGATCCACCCCTCCAGGGCAGCGGGTGTGACCGCCGTCCGGACGTACGCCGCGGGCGCATCGGTGCGTGTGAACACCGGGCTGAGGACGATGCATGCGGTCTCTGCGGCCAGGCGGTCGACCTTGCGGAGCGCGACCGGGCCCCCGCCGATGACCAGTGCGGGTCCGCCACGGAGGTCATGCGCGAGGTGGAGGACCATCTCACGCAGCCGCGCCGGCGAGGCGGTCGGCGATCCGGATGCCCGTCTTCTTGAGGATCTGCGTCGAGAACAGGGTGTCCCACCCGCGGGCGTCCACGTCGAAGTGCTCACGCATCACCGCGGCGACCTCCGCGACCCGGGCGGCGCTCTCATCCGCACTCCGGCCATGGGTCATCGCGAAGAAGTTGTACGGCCACACACCGGGGTGCCGCGGTCGCTCGTAGCAGTGGGTGACGAACGACAGCTCCGCGACGGCCGCACCCACCTGTGCGACCGCCCGGTCGGGGACGTCCCACACCGTCATCCCGTTGTGACTGTACCCCAGCCGGTAGTGGTTGGGGATCACCCCGATGCGCCGCAGCATCCCCGCCGCCAGCAGCGCCCGCAGCCGCTCGCGCACCCATGAAGCGTCCGCGCCCAGCGTCTCAGCGATCGCCGCGTAGGGGCGGCGACCGAGGGGGAAGCCATCCTGGATCTCGATCAGCAGGGCGCGGTCGTCCGCCGACAGGGGAGCCTCCGCAGGCGGAGGGGTGGGGCCACCGACGGCGGTGAGGTCGAGCTCTGCGTCCGCGAGCGGGCCCGCGAGCGGGAACTTCGCCTCCACGCGGAACTCCCGCTGCTTGGGGAGGTTGTACGGGGTCTGTCCGGTCTCGCTGGCGATCGCCTCCAGCACGGGATCGACCTCGTCGGGGTCGGCGACCGAGACCACGAACCACATGTTGAGGTGGGGATGCTCCCGCTCGTAGTTGTGTGCGACCGCATCATGCCCGTTCACCGCCGCGGCGATCGCATCGAAGCGCTCCAGCGGGGCGTGCATCGCCACGAGCGTCGCTGCCCCACCGATCGCCTCCGCGTTGATCAGCGCCCCGAACCGGCTGAGCACCCCCGCCTCGGTGAGCTCGGTGACCGTCGCCGCCAGCGTGTCCGCATCCATCTGCACCCCATGGTGGGTGAGTGCGGCTGCGGCGGTGACGTACGGCTCGGCGACGACGGGGAAGCCCCCCTGGAAGGCGTTGATCACCGCGATCTCATCGTCGGTGAGGGGTCGGTCAGGGCCTTGCTGCATTGGCCGCGGTCGGGCCGCGAGGGCATTAAACGGCCCGAGTCTCAGGGCACCGGCGTCACGGTCGAGACCGCCGGGAGCCCCCGGACCGCGTCGACGATCGCCGCCTGTGCCGCCTCCGCCTCGTAGTAGAACACGAGGGTGAAGCGCCCCTGCCGCACCAGATGCTGGCACTCCCACACGAACGCATCATCCTCGAGCCGACGGCCCTGGAACTGGTTCGATGCGAACGCGGTGGAGTCGTTGCCCGCGTAGATGTACGACTCGCCCTTCCCACTGTGCGCGGCGATGAGGTCGTTCAGCTGGACCGTCAGATCGTGGACCTCGAGGTCCTCGCTGCGCTCGAGTGTCGTCTCGATGATGATGCCGATGAGCTCGATCGCGCCGGGTTCGAGGAACGCGAGGAGCTCCGCATACAGTGTGTCATCCGCCGGGGCGCCCATGCTCCGGGTGGGGTCCACGTGTGCAAAGCGACTGCGTTGGGCGCCGACCACAAGTATCAATCATCCTGGGGGTGAGCGTGAATCCGATGATGGGGTGGCTCCGCGAGCGATTCGAGCACGCGTACACCACCTACCTGTTGCGACAGATCGAGACACCCCCGGCGCACGTGGCGATCATCCAGGATGGGAACCGACGCTTCGCGGGCGCGGAGGGCAGCACCCATGAGTGGGGCCACACCGCAGGGGCGGCGACCACCGAGGCGGTGCTGCGGTGGTGTGCGGACATCGGCGTGCGGGAGCTCACGCTGTATGCGTTCTCGACGGAGAACTTCCGGCGCCCACCCGCCGAGCAGGAGGCGGTCTTCTCGCTGATCGCACGGAAGCTCCGGGAGTTCGCGGACGCCACGGAGGTCCATGAGCGGGAGGTGACGATCCGGGCGATCGGCGACCGCGACCGACTGCCACCATCCGTCCGTGGTGCCATCCGGTACGCCGAGCGGCGGACCGCGCGGTACGACCGGCTCCGGCTCAACATCGCCGTGGGCTACGGGGGGCGCAGTGAGCTGCTGGGCGCCGCCCGACAGGCGGCGGCGGCGGTGGCCGCCGGAGAGATCGCCCCCGCGGGCATCTCCGTGGGGTACATCGACAGCCTGCTGTCGGCCCGGCCGACCCGCGCGGTGGATCTGATCATCCGCACCGGTGGCGATGCCCGCACCTCGAACTTCCTGCCGTGGCACGCGAACGGCAACGAGGCTGCGGTGTACTTCTGCGCACCGTACTGGCCGGAGTTCTCACGCATCGACTTCCTCCGGGGGATCCGCACCTACATCAGCCGCGAGCGGTCCTTCCGCCGATCGGAGACCGAGCGGGCGATCGCGCTGATCCGCACGGTCGCGGCGACGGAGCTGGCGCTGGCCCGGCAGATCGCCGGCAGCCTGCGTGCACAGCTCTCGCCGCGCGGAGCCCGGCGGCTCGCCCGTGAGCTCGCGGCGATCGACACCGCCGACGTCGATCAGGACCCGAAGCGGCGCTGACGGTTCTGGTAGTCGAGCACCGCACGGAGGTAATCGCGCAGCCGGAGGTCCCGCCAGTTCACATCGGTGAAGTACAGCTCGGCGTACACCGACTGCCAGATCAGGAAGTCCGAGAGCCGCTCCGCACCGGTCTTGATCAGCAGGTCGGGCTCGTCGGTGAAGACGAGGTTGGACTCGATGTCCGCCGCAGCGACCGCCGCGGGCTCGAGCTCATCGGCGGCGACCGCCTCTGCGATCTTGCGCACGGCTGCGGTGAACTCCCGCCGGCCCCCCAGGCCGATGTTGATCTGGATCGGCCCCGTGATCGCCGCGCGATCTGTGGGGTCACGGACCGTGATGGGCCGGGGTGCCTCCAGCTGGTCGATCCCCCGGCGGAGGGGGGCGATGACCGCCTCATCGAGCACGCTGATCATCACGATGACCTGGGTGGCCCCGTAGCGGAAGGCCCACCCGAAGAGGTCCTCCAGTGTGCCGTACGCACCCGGCTCGAGCAGGTCCCGCTCGGTGAGGATGACCGCGACACGCTCGGGCGCCCGCCCCGGATGCCGGCGGTGTCGGCGCGCCAGCACCCACTCGTAGATGCCCATGTGCCACCAGGCACAGCTGATGACTTCAACGTGCGGCAAACAGGGGGGATTATGTGCGTCTCCGGCCTTCGCTCGCCGTGGATGCGCAGCTCATCCGGGCGGTCGTCTTCGCGCTGGTCGGGTCGCTGGTGCTGTTCGCACCGCAGCTCGGTGCGGCGATCTTCGCCCCCTTCGCCGTGATCGCACTGTTGAGTGCGACCGGCTTCTTCCGCGGGCCGGTGTTCCGCCTCGTGGCGCACCCGGATGAGTACTCGTCGGGGCGCCCGCGCGCCCTGCTCGGACTGTCGCTCGCGACGGCGGCCCTGGCGCTGGCGACGTTGGCGGTCGAGCTGCCCGAGTCGGTGTTCGTCGCGACCGTGCTCGTGGTCACGACCGGCCAGCTCGGCGCGGAGGTGACCCGACGGGTGACGCACGATCCGATCCTGATCACCGCGGGGTACGTCACCGCGGGCGGGGTGGCGGCGATCGCCGGTCAGCTGGTCGTCCTCGGTGGGTTGCAGCTGATCGATGAGCTGCTGCGACCGGGGACCGCCGTGGCGACGGTGCTGGCGATCGGCGCAGCGGGCGCACTGAGCGCCGCACTGTTCCGTGAGATGTTCTTCGAGGATGATGAGCCGCTGATCATGCTGGCGACCGCGGCGGTGCTGTGGGTGTTCGCGCGCCTGCTCGGTCGGTTGGAGCCCGTCGTGGTCGTGACGGCGGTCATCGTCACGGTGATCCTGGGGTGGGTCTCGTACGTCCTCGGCACTGCATCGGTCGCGGGGATGATCGCCGGCGTGCTGCTGGGGTACCTCGTGATCGTCCTCGGGGGGTTCAGCTGGTTCGTGATCCTGATGGGCTTCTTCGGCATCGGAGCGCTGTCGACGAAGTACCGCTACCGGCAGAAGCAGCTCCGCGGGGTCGCCGAGGCGAACGCGGGTGCACGGGGGACGGGGAACGTCCTCGGCAACTCCGCGGTCGCGATGGTCGCTGTGGGCACTGCGGCCGCTGCCTCCCCCGGGTCGGAGCTGTACCTGTGGAGCCAGCTCGCGTTCGCGGGGGCGATGGCGACCGCGCTCGCGGACACGCTCTCCTCGGAGATCGGTGGCCTCTACGATGACCCCCGGCTGATCACCACACTCGAGCCCGTCGCACCCGGCACCGATGGGGGTGTGACCGCGCAGGGGGAGGTCGCCGGATTGACGGGGGCGGTGGTGATCGCCGCGGTGGCGACGATGGGCTTCGGTCTGCCGGTGGGCGCGCTCGGGGTCATCACCCTCGGTGGCATGGCGGGGATGCACGTCGACAGCCTCCTCGGTGCGACCATCGAGGACCTGTACATCGACAATGAGATGGTCAACCTGCTGGCGACGCTCATCGGGGCGGTGGTGGCGGTCGGGCTGGTCCCTGTGCTGCTATGAGGACTCCTGCTGGGGTCGCTCGCGCACCGTGAGCGTGAGCGAGGCGGGCTGGTTGACCACCTGCCCCTCCGCGGTGGCGACCACCGCCGCGAGCCCGGCCGCATGGGCACGGTCGAGGATGACCTGGTCGGCCGCACCGTCGATCGCGAGGGTGCCGTCCGGCGCGGACGCCTCCGCCAACAGCTCCTCGACCTCCGCGAGGGGGCCGGTGTCCACCACCGCCCCCTGCGCATCGTAGAGGGTGGCGCCATCGCGCCCCCCACGCGCGTCCGACGCATCCGAGGACGCTGCGGCCGTCTGTGTCCCCTCTGCCGACGCCACCGTGTCGTCGGGGTCAGCCATCTCCACGGGGAGCTTGTGGCGGAGGGCATCATGGATCTCCTTGCGGCTCAGATCCTCGACGGATCGGCCCTCCGGCGCCCGGGCGATGTAGTCTGCGGCCCCCCGTTGGGCCAGCTCACGGTGCAGGAGCTCCCCACCGCGGTCACCGTCGAAGAACACCGTGGTCGTCCGCCGCCGCGTCAGCTCGATGAGCGCCTCGGGGATGTCGGTCCCCTCGACGGCCACCGCGTTCTTCACACCTGCGCGCAGGAGCTGCAGCACATCCGCGCGCCCCTCGACGAGGATGACCGCCTCCGAGTCGGCGACGTTGGGGCCCGCGGGGTAGCCCTCGAACGCGGTGATCTGCTCGATCCGGACGGCCTCCTCGACCTCATGGAGGATCTCATCCGCATCGAGCAGCCCCTCGCCGAACCCCTCATGCAGCAGCTCTGTCGCGCGGTCGACGATCCAGGACCGCTTGGCCTCCCGGACATCCTCGATCGTCTCGACGGTGATCCGCGCGCTGCAGGGGCCGATCTGGTCGATCGTCTCCAGGGTGGCGGCGATGATCGCCGTGCGGACCGAATCGAGCGATGCCGGGAGCGTGAACGTCCCGGTTGACTGCCCTCCGGCGGCTTGGATCTCCACAGAGATACGCCCCAGCTTCGAGGCGTCCTGGAGGCTCCGGAAGTCCAGTCGGTCACCGAGCAGCCCCTCCGTCTGTCCGTAGATGGCGCCGACGACGTCGGACTGCTCGATCACCCCATCAGCGGCGAACCGGGCGTGGATCAGATACTTCGAGACGTCGTGCATGATACACCATCTCCGGTCCAGATGGGCTTGAATGCACGGCAG
>Ga0209923_1000016_pt1 | contig 78730 bp, 89 predicted proteins | sample SalPon1_A_H2O_MG_FD_185696 | JGI IMG/M metagenome (GOLD analysis project Ga0209923, IMG submission 185696) | Salt pond water microbial communities from South San Francisco under conditions of wetland restoration - Salt Pond MetaG R1_A_H2O_MG... | ecosystem: Environmental > Aquatic > Non-marine... | reverse complement strand
CAGGCAACGGCACAACAACTCCAGCAAGTAGTACAGCCACTAAGTTTATTGAACCTGGACAAGCTTTCTTTATAGAGTTGAATGGTTCAGATTCAGAACTAACATTTACTGAAAGTGTAAAAGATGTAAGTAGTCTAAGCCAATCACCTGAAAGCTTAAGTCAACAACCACAGTTGTTATTGAATCTTCATAATGAAGACCAAGAAGTCATCGATGCCATTCGTTTACGTTTTTCTTCTAATGGTATTAATGGGGTTGATGGTTTAGATATTAGTAAACTAGGAAATATCGATGAGAACTTAGCATCTATAAACGAGAATAGTTTATTTAGCATTGAGCGCAGAAGCTTGCCAGAGACTGATGAAGAGATTCCTTTGTTTACCAATAACTGGCGTAATGAGAATTACAGCTTTAGCGCCAATTTAAATAACTTAGAGGCTACCGATGTGTACTTAGTAGATCACTACTTAGGGACAGAAACTTTAATTAGTAATGGCACAGCTTACAGCTTTAGTGTAGATGCCAACATAAGTGAATCGGTAAACAATTTGCGCTTTGCGTTGAAGTTTGATAACGAAACCATGGGTATCGATGAACAAGAAAAGCAATTGTTTAGTCTCTATCCAAACCCAGCTAAAGATATCGTGAATATACAAACAAGTTTACCGCAGGGCAGCCAAGCCACCGTAGAGGTATATAATATGTTAGGGCAATTGGTGATAAGCCAAACCCAGACCATAAGCCATACAAGTATAGGTATAGGCGTAGATGCTTTAGAGGCTGGCGTGTATTTAGTAAAACTTACCGACCAAGACGGCTATAGCCAAACCCAAGAATTGATAAAGGAATAATAATAGAAATTTATACGCCTGTTCATTTTATAGAACTTAAAATGAACAGGCTATAGTATAAGATCAAAACCGATGAAAAAAACAGGATTGATGAAAAAAATAGTATTTGTATTGCTTTTAGCAATAGTTTTTATGCCCGAGGTAAACGCCCAAGGTATAGATGATGCGTTTGGTTTTGAAGAAAACGTAGATGATGCACCAGCAGCTCCGATTAACATGCTGGTTTATATAGGTTTAATAGCAGGAAGTTATCTGGGTATTAAAAAGCTTAAGTGAAGGTAGTATTTAAAAAAAAATAAAAGTTAATTATGTTAACCCATTGTGCATTGTGATTTAGAATAAAAAAGTTGCTCATGTTACTGATAATCAGTATATAGTTTTATACATAAAACCTTAAACATGAACAACTTAGCCGCAAATTACGAAAGAATTTAAGAAGTATTGCAAAAAATATCAAAGGATCAATTATTACCTTATCAAAGGCGCAAACCACAATTAAGTGACTTAGAGTTAGTCAGCTTGTCGTTTACTTCTGTATAGCTGAGTTCAACCCATTAGTGCAACACGTATTCTTTAAGTTTTTCAATTGGGTTATTATAATTAAACTTTCAAATTGGTCTATAATTTAATAATCTTTCTACTTCTTTTATACGATCATTCGTAATTTACCTCAAATCAACGTGAACTCGATGTAAGAAAATTCAATTTTTTAAAAGAAAAAAAGAGAGATTTTTGTGTATTAATAATTTGAAATACAATTAATTATACTAAAACCTCTCTTAAGATTTCTGATTATAAAGTTATAGAATTTTCTGTGAAATTGATGATTTTATGCTTGAATATGACGCTGTTGTTGAAAAAGCTGGTATTAAAACCACCAAAGCCATCAAATTACGCAAACGCAAGTTTAAAATGTCTGATAGTGAAGTGATGACTATTATGGTTATTTTTTCATCTTAAATCTTACCGTAATTTAAAACATTTTTACTGTGATAATGTCTGTAAACATATGACTGATTTTTTCCCTAATCGTGTTTCATATAATCGATTTGTAGAGCTTCAAAAAAGGGTCATTCAGCCACTTGCAGTTTACTTAAAATTACGAAAAACTTGGCAAATGTGCTGGTATCTCTTTTATAGATTCAACACCACTTAAAGTCTTACATATTTAAAGAGAAAAACAACATAAGGTATTCAAAGGTATTGCTGAAATAAGCTTCGGTACTATGGTTGGTAATACGGTTTTAAACTTCATATTGTTACCAATGATAAAGGAGAAATAGTTGATTTTATGATAACTAAAGCTAATGTTGATGATAGACAACCCTTAAAAAATAAAGGTTTTCTAAAAGGAATATTTGGAAAGCTTTCTGCTGATTAAGGATATATCTCTAAAAAGCGTGAAAAGATACTATTAGTAGATGGTGTTCATTTAATTACACAGCTCCGTAATAATATGAAAAACAGTTTAATGACACTTTCAGACAAAATAAATCTTAGGAAAAGATAGGTCATTGAAACTGTAAATGATGAATTAAAAAATATGTGCCAAATAGAACACTCAAGACATAGATCTGTAGGTAATTTTATTACAAACCTAATATCAGGCCTTATAGCATACTCGTTTTTTGTTAAAAAACCAGCTATTAGATATCAAAATGTTCTAAACACCAACCAGATAACTATTTTCGATTAATCGAACTCAGGTTAAGAAATTGATAGTGAGATAATTTTTTCAATGATTTATATGATCAAAGGCCGAGCTCTTTAGTTCGGCTTTTTTTCTGCTTCAAAAAGTTCAAGAAAATGCTGGTTAAGCGACGCTTTAATAGGTTCAAGTTCTAATTCTTTCTGACCTACTTCTTTATTGAGTGATGTTACGGCCTTGTCCTGAATACCACAGGGAATAATATGATCAAAATATGTAAGATCTGTATTGATGTTAAAAGCTAATCCATGCATAGTCACCCATCTGGAGGCTCTGACGCCCATGGCACAGATCTTTCGAGCGTAAGGCGTGCCAACATCTATCCAAACGCCGGTTTCCCCTTTGCTTCTTTCTCCTTTGATGTTGAATTCTGATAATGTCTTGATGACGGTTTCTTCAAGTAATCTAAGATATTCATGTATATCGGTAAAAAAGTTCTCCAGGTCTAAGATAGGATAGACCACGATCTGTCCAGGACCATGGTAAGTGATATCACCGCCGCGATTGATCTTATAATAAGTAGCTTCTACCTTTTTCAGTTCAGCCTCACTGATCATCAGATTATTGATATCACCACTTTTACCTAAGGTATAAACATGCGGATGTTCTACGAATAATAAGTAATTCGGTGTTGGCTCATTCTTCTCTTCCCTTCTGTTACGTACTTTAACGGATAATATTTGCTGAAAAAGCTCTTCCTGATAGTCCCAGGTCCATTTATAATCCTTTCTTCCCAGTTCTTCTATTTGGATAAGTTTATTGTTCAACGTTTTTATGTCAAAGATACTTTTAATCCATGAAATGGGAATTATTAAAGCTTTAAACGAACCGAAACTTGAAAACTTATTTTATTTTTAACAAATTATCACGTATATCTACTTAATTTAAAAAAAATTATTAAGAAGATTTCCGTACATGCCTGGATTGCCTGGCTGACCCTACTACTAATTACGATAACGATCATGTCAGCAATGAACTTTCCATTCAATTGGGTTTTCTGGTTAACTTTGATCGGTCAGGGACTATTGATCTACGTGGTATTTAAGGTGTTAAGAGATGATTATAGAACACCACTCGAATTCAATGACTGGTATCAAGATCAGCCTGTACCTAAAGAGGTTCAGCAATAGTAAATATTGTTATATCATTGCTAACTTCATAGCTTAGGTCATAGACTTCCACAAATACTTCTATATTTGCAACAAAGCTAAATGACTTATGTTAATAGTAGTACTGATCGGTTTTTTGCTTTCAGCATTACTTCTTTTTACAGGTAATTTCTTTAAGGAAAAAAAGCTTAGTACGCTACTCACGATACTTCCATTAGGAATTCTTATTTATCTTTTATCATTTGGTAAAAAAATAGCTCAGGGTGAGGTTATTTATTTACATTATGAGTGGATACCCGCTTTTGATGTAAGCCTGAACTTAAGATTAGATGGCCTTTCTTTTTTATTTGGTCTACTTATCAGTGGTATAGGTACATTAGTATTTCTTTATACTTCGTCTTACTTAAAAGGGCACCATTTTATAGATAGATTTTATAGTTATTTAAGCATGTTTATGGCAGCGATGTTAGGTCTTGTGCTGTCTGATAATCTCATTACGATATTTATCTTCTGGGAACTGACCAGTATAACATCATTTTTTCTTATAGGTTTTAACAATGAAAGTGAAAGTTGTCGAAGATCTGCATTAGTCGCATTAGGAGTAACCGGTTTTGGTGGATTTTTTTTATTGGCAGCCGCTGTTCTGGTAGGAGCATCTACCGGAACATATGCACTTTCAGAAGTGCTATCCAATCCGGAAGCACTTCAATCAAGCAATTATTTCAGCTTAATATGTATATTTATAGCATTAGCAGCATTTACGAAGTCAGCACAATTTCCTTTTCATTTTTGGCTTCCCGGAGCCATGCAGGCGCCTACTCCGGTATCTACCTACTTACATTCAGCTACCATGGTTAAAGCTGGTGTTTATTTATTATTCAGGTTTTACCCAGCTTTTGAAGGCGCTGACTTATGGCATAATCTTTTAATCGTTTTTGGAGCGATAACAATGATTTATAGTGCTTATCATATTATTTTTAGAATTGATCTTAAATCAATTTTAGCGTACTCTACCATTGCCGCATTAGGTATTTTAGTTTTCTTAATAGGTCTTGGTACTAAAATGGCAATTACTGCAGCTGCTGTTTTTATTGTTGTTCATGCTTTATATAAAGCTTCTTTATTCTTAATAGTTGGTATTGTTGATCATGAAACCGGTACTCGTGATATAACTAAACTAAGCGGCTTAAGACAAAAACTGATGCCCATTTTTATTATTGGAATTATAGCAGCTGCTGTAAGTGGTGGAATTCCACCAACATTAGGTTTTATAGGAAAAGAATTGATTTATGAATCTACATTTCATTTTTCAAGAAGTGTTGTCTTTTTAACTATTTTAGCAGTTTTTACTAAAATATTGCTTTTTTATGCCGGCTTTGTGGTTGGGGTTAAGCCTTTTACAGGAAGTTTGCCAACAAGTTTGCATAAAGTTCATATGCCGGATTATAAAATGTTTATACCACCGGCTATTATGGTAAGCTTAGGCTTGTTTTTTGGGGTTTTTCCTTCTTTTATTGAAAATTTTATTAGTAAACCCGTTACACAAATATCCGGTTTTACGGATGTTGAGCATTTGAAAATATGGCATGGCTTCTCTGAAATATTGGTCTTCAGCATGGTCACGATACTTATCGGTACGATCATGTACCTCACTCTCAAGCCAAACTATAAGCTCAAGGGTTTTATCAGTAAACTAGAGGTGATCTCACCGCTTCAATTAATGAACGACCTTAATCAGGGATTTGAAAAAATATCCGGATGGTGGACCAATCTATTCCAGAACGGGTATTTACGGCATTATGTAGCAACATGCGTGCTTTTCATGGTGACCAGCATCGGTTATGTCGTCGTTTTTAATTTTAACCTCGATCTGGCCGATCAGGCTTTTCATCAGCTAACCTTCCATGAAGTAGCCATAATAGTGATCATGTTAGGTGCTGTTATTTTCACAGTGGTGACCCGATCCAGGTTAGCTGCGGTGGTCGCGATGGGAATAGTGGGTTTCTCCTTTAGTTTGATATTCCTGTTCTATGGAGCACCAGATCTGGCAATGACGCAATTTTCCGTTGATACCTTAACGGTGATACTCTTTGTTCTGGTCTTGTACAAATTACCGAAATACCTGAAATTAACGAAAAATGTTTTACGATTAGAGCACGGAATATTATCATTGACCTTTGGCACATTGATATCAATGATCATATTGATGGTTTTACAACAACCAGTTCAAAAAGAGGCCAGTGAGTATTATGGAGATAACGCCTATCTTTTGGCCAAGGGCAAGAATGTGGTAAACGTCATCCTGGTGGATTTCAGAGGGATTGACACACTGATAGAAGTATCGGTGCTGACCGTTGCCAGTCTGGGCGTTTTCGGTTTGATCAAATTAAGGATTAGAAGTAGAGATAAAAAATAAATTATGCAAACAACGATATTAAAGGCCGCCTCCAATTTTCTTTTGCCAGTACTTTTACTTTTTTCCATTTTCATATTATTGCGCGGACATTATCTGCCTGGAGGAGGATTTATCGGTGGTTTAATAGCGTCAAGTGCCTTCGTTCTGGACGCATTCGCGAACGGATTGGTCTACACGAAGTCTATGTTGAGGTTTCACCCAGGTTTTTTGATGCCCCTGGGTTTGACCTTCAGTTTCCTAGCAGCAATCTCGCCTTTTTTCGTAGGAAAACCCTTAATGCACGCTTTATGGATGAAAGGACATATTCCGGTCATCGGTAAGTTAGGAACTCCGCTGATATTCGATATCGGCGTTTATCTTGTGGTCATAGGTGCAGCACTTACCATAATCTTTACAATCTCTGAATCCAGATAAGCTATGGAGGTCGTATTAGCTATAATAACGGGAATACTTTATGCAGCGGGCATCTATATGATGATGCGTAGAAGTATCGTCAAGCTGATCATAGGAGTTATACTTTTCAGCAATGGGGTGAATTTGCTCATATTCTTATCCGGTAGATTAAAGAAAGGGAAACCCCCTTTGATCCCTGGATCAAGTGATGTATTCATTGAAGCGTACACGGATCCCATACCACAGGCACTTATCTTGACAGCGATCGTCATCAGCTTCGGTCTTCAGGCATTTGCCATCGTTTTGGTAAAAAGAGCTTATAAAGTGCTTCATACGGACGACCTGGACCAACTTAACACAACAGACGAAGATTCATGATGGAAAACCTTGTTATTTGGCCATTAGCCGTTCATTTCTTCTTTAGCCTTATCCTCATGTTCGGCTGGAAGAATATTAAGCTCCAGAAAAATGTTACTATAATCGGGAATTCCGTATCCCTGGCGGTGGCGATATATTTGTTCATAAACATCTATCAGAATGGCACTCAAACATTGGCCGCCGGCGGTTGGGAAGCTCCTTTTGGCATCGTTTTCGTGAGCGACCTTTTTGCAGCGACCCTGGTATTATTAACGGCCATTAGCGGATTTGCAGTTTCTATTTTCACCGTCGTATCTGTGATGAACGCCCGTCTGCGTTTCGGTTTCTTTAGCGTTTATCATTTCTTGTTGCTCGGTTTGAACGGTGCTTTCCTGACAGGTGATATCTTTAACTTATACGTTTGGTTTGAGATCATCATCATCAGTTCGTTCGTCTTGATCAGTATAGGAGGAGAAAAGAACCAACTAGAAGGAGCTGTTAAGTATTTCGCGCTGAATTTCATGGCTTCTATGATCTTCCTTACAGGTCTTGGATTGCTCTATGGTCTCACCGGAACGCTGAACATGGCCGATCTATCGGTTAAGATAGCTAACTTAGAGAGTCGTTCGCTTGTAGATATATGTGCGGTGTTATTCTTTGTGGGTTTTGGTATCAAATCAGCTGTTTTTCCGCTCTATTTCTGGTTACCGGCTTCTTATCATACGCCACCTTCTGCAGTATCGGCAATATTTGGTGGATTGCTGACTAAAGTGGGCGTTTATGCTTTGATCAGAGTTTTCACCTTGATATTCATAGAAGACCCTTTCCTACAGACCTTTATATTGGCGATAGCCTTTTTTACGATCATCAGTGGAGCTTTTGGTGCATTGATCAACAATAACCTACGGAAGATATTCTCCTATCTTATCATTTGTCATATCGGTTTTATAATAGGTGGTTTGGGAGTGTATACGGAACTCGCTTTAGCAGGTGCCTTGTTCTATCTTGTCCATGACATTATGGTGAAGACCAATATCTATTTAATATCAGGTTTGATCTACAGGCTGAAAGGAAACAATAACATCAAGCAGCTCGGGAATATTTACAGAGACTATCCTAGGCTTAGCGTAATCATCGCCGTGATATTGTTCTCATTAGTCGGCGTGCCACCCTTGTCCGGTTTTTGGCCTAAGGTTTCTCTTTTTAAGGCGGCGTTCGCCAACGCTAATTACTGGTATATCGGTGCATTGATATTCGGCAGTTTGATCACATTGATCATCGCGGCTAGGATCTGGTCTGAGGTTTTCTGGAAAAATAAGGATACCGAAATACCTACAAGGCGTTTCATTCAGTTCGATAAGCTTAAGAACCTACAAAAAGCACAATTCGTCGTGCCTATCATAGTCTTAGCAGTGATTTCTTTATATATAGGTTTTGGTGCACAACATGTCCAGGAACTGGTCAGCGAGATAGCCCATGACCTAAAGAATAAACGATCGTATATTGATGCGGTATTAAATCAAGAATAATGAGGAAGATATTATTGACCAACATCGTCCTAACTTTTATCTGGACCTTACTTACCGGTGATTTCCATGCTTATAATTTTCTCATCGGTTTTATATTGAGCTTTGCTTTTCTATGGGTTACGGACCATTCGAATAAGACCACGCGATATTTCTGGTATTTCCCCAAGGTGATCAGTTTTTTGATCTTCTTTATCTTTGAACTGACAAAGGCTAACATTCAGGTAGCTTATGAAGTGATCACGCCTACGCACTATATGAAGCCTGGGATCGTCCAAATACCATTGGACCTGGAAACGGACCTGGAGATCACTTTACTGGCCAATCTGATAACCCTAACACCGGGAACTTTAAGCCTGGACGTTTCCAAGGATAAAAAAGCCTTATATGTGCATTCCATGTACGTACATGATCGAGATGATTTTATAGCAGGAATAAAGAACGGATTTGAAACCAAGATAATCGAACTATTAAGATGAGCACCCAAGTGTATTTACAATATGTGGTCATTCCTATTTTGATACTATCTGAGCTGATGGTCTTTGTTCGCTTTCTTAAAGGACCGAGTGTCATAGATCGTGTAGTGGCCCTGGACCTGATCGTTACCATTGGCATTGGTATCATATCCATATATAGTATGATCACGGACACATCCAACTTTTTAGATATTGCAATGATCCTGGCATTGATCGCTTTTCTGGGAACTGTTGCATTTTCCTACTATTTAGAAAAAAGAAATAAGAATGACTGATATTCTCATTATCATATTATCGACTGTTGGCGCTTTGTTCAGTCTATTAGCGGCCATCGGCATCATTCGTATGCCGGATACTTACCTAAGGATTTCTGTTAATACAAAGGCAGCTACCTTAGGTGTTGGACTAATGTTAGTCAGCGCTGCGATATTCTTTCAGGACTTTGCCGTCACAACGCGAGTCCAGGCGATCATTATCTTTATCTTATTAACTGCTCCCGTCGGTGCTCATCTTATCGGAAGAACTTCTTATTTTACTGGTAATAAATTATGGAAAGGCTCAGTGGTCGATGATCTAAAAGGTAAATACAATATCAAATCCCACGAACTGCAAAGTAAAAACGTTGATGATGAAAGGAAGAAAAGACATATCGAGCGAACTGACCAGTAAACTGGAGAAGAGAAAGGAAGCCGGACAGATCCGAGCATTAAGTACGAACGAACCTTCCTTAATTGACTTTTCATCGAACGATTATCTGGGATTAGCTTGTGAAAGCGGTGTAGCAAAAGAAGCCTTTGAGATCTTGGAAGAATATGGATTCGCGGAACAGAACGGAGCTAGAGGTTCCCGATTATTGAACGGTAATCATGCTTTATTTGACAAAGCAGAGAACTTTCTGGCTCATTATCATCATTCTGAGAGCGCTCTGATATATAATTCCGGATACACGGCGAACATTGGTTTATTGACAGCTGTACTTACGCGGAATAGCATTGCCGTTTATGATGAACTTATACACGCAAGCCTTAGGGATGCCATTCATTTCAGTAATGCCAGGTCTTACAGATTTGCTCACAACGAGCTAGAAGTCTTGGAAAAAAAATTAAAGAAAGTGAGGTCTAATTTTCCTGATAGCCCGATATATTTGGTTACGGAAGCCGTTTTTTCTATGGATGGTGATGTTGCTCCCCTTAGATCCATAAAGCAATGCTGTCAAGAACATAATGCTTATCTAATCCTGGACGAAGCACACGCAACGGCAACACCTGTGCATACTGAGATCGAGAATGAAGTAAAGGAGTTTGCATTTGCCCGTATATTGACCTTTGGAAAGTCTTTAGGTGTTCATGGTGCTTGCATTTTGTCCTCTTTATCGCTTAGGGAATATTTGGTCAATTTTTCCAGAAGTTTTATCTATACAACGGCTTTAGCTCCGCATTGCATAGCCACAATATTAGCGTCTTATGCGTTCCTTAAGGAAAACCCTGATAGGGTTCAACTTTTGGAACAAATAATTGCAGCGTTCAGGGCAGAAATTAAAAGGAATGAACTACAGGAACATTTTTTGGAAAGCCGTACACCGATTCAATCTTTCATGGTCAGGGACAGCACTAAGACTAAAGAACTGGAAAACGAGCTAAGGCGTAAAGGTTTTGATATAAGAGCTATATTGTCACCAACGGTTCCGGAAGATACCGAGCGCTTAAGGATATGCCTCCACTCGTTCAATACGGAACGTTCAATACGACTTCTGATCAATTTTTTAAAACATCAAACATGGACATATTCATCACCGGTATAGGTACAGATGTAGGTAAAACCATAGCTTCAGCTGTTTTTGTAGAGGCTTTACAAGCGGATTATTTTAAACCTGTACAAGCTGGAGATCTTCATTATTCGGATACGGATAAGGTAAAAGAGCTGGTTGATCATGGAAAAAGTAGGTTTTATCCTAATGCTTACGCTTTAAAAACACCTATGAGCCCGCATGCGGCCGCTGATATTGATAACGTAAAGATAAATATCGACCATATAAAAAGACCGTCAACTAATGCTCATCTGGTCATTGAAGGTGCAGGCGGTCTAATGGTTCCTATCAATCATCAGGAATGTATCCTGGACCTCATCAAACCTACGGACAAGGTCATTCTGGTTTCCAGGCATTATCTGGGAAGCATCAATCACACATTGCTTAGTCATAAACTTCTAACCCAAAGGAATATTGACCACGAGTTCTTGTTCATAGGAGATGAGCATCCTACGACTGAAACGATCATAGAAAAAATGACGGGGAAAAAGGCCATTGGAAGGATACCTAATTTGAAAGAGCTGAACACTAAGGTCATAAGGTCAGTAGCTGATAGGCTCAAACCTAAAATGCTCAATAAATTACAACTCAAAAAGTAAGTTATGAAAAAAAGGACACTAGCCTTAATGCAGGAAGACAAGAAGAATATTTGGCATCCGCTAACACAGCATAAGTTGGTTGAAGGTTTGCTGCCAGTAAAGAAAGCTAAAGCAGAACGCTTATATGATACTGAAGGTCGATGCTATATAGATGGAATAGCTTCCTGGTACACCAGTATGTTCGGGCATTGTCATCCTAAGATCATAGATGCCGTAACTGATCAGATGAAAGAACTGGACCAGATCGTCTTCAGCGGTTTCACCCATGAACCAGCGGTCAAGCTATCCCAGGAATTACTGGAAATCCTACCTGATGTTCAGACGAAATTATTCTTTAATGATAATGGCTCAACAGCTACGGAGGTTGGTATTAAAATGGCCTTACAGTACCATAGCAATAGAGGCAATGATAAGGATGTGCTGCTAGCCTTTGAAGACGGCTTTCATGGAGATACACTTGGAGCGATGTCAGCATCAGGGCTTAGCGTATACAATGGCGCTTTTGAGAAGCACTTCCTGGAGGTAAAACGAATCCCTAAACCCAACGGGAACAATAATAAAGTCATCATTGAACAATTAGAGAAGTTGATAGCCGAGCATAGAATTGCCGGGTTCATATATGAACCTTTGGTACAGGGAGCGGCCGGAATGAAGTTCTATAATGCTGAAGGACTTGAAATGATACTCCAGACCTGTAAAGAAAACGGCATAATTTGTATAGCCGATGAAGTGATGACCGGATTAGGCAAAACGGGTAAGTTATTTGCCTCTGACCACCTTTCCATACAACCGGACATTATGTGTATGAGCAAAGCTCTCTCAGCAGGAATGGTACCTATGGGTGTCACTTCTTGTTCAGATAGGATCTATCAGGCCTTCTATGCTGATGAGATTGAAAAAGGGCTATTCCATGGTCATACGTATACGGGGAATCCTTTAGCTTGTGCCGCTGCATTAGCTTCTATAGATCTGCTGCGTTCCAGGAGGATTCAACAGAACATCACTAAAATAGAGCAGCTGAATAAGGATTTTGCTAAAAAGTTGGAAAAGAAAAAGAACGTGATCAATGTAAGGACAATGGGCGTGATCTTGGCCTTTGAACTGGATGTGGAAATGGCAAGATATGGTTCGCTAAGGAATGAGCTTTATCAATTCTTCATGGATAAGGGTGTTTTCCTTAGACCTTTAGGCAACACTATCTATGTCTTACCTCCATTTATCATTAAAGGAAGGAATCTTCAAAGGATACATAAGGTCATCCTACAGTGTATCAAAAAATTCACCTGATCTTATGAAGAAAACATTGATGGTCTTAACAATGACCGTTTTGATCATTTCTATATTATCAGGACCATCTTTGCTCTGTTCACCATAACCTCATTGTTATTCTTGAGATAATGTTCTTTTGCTTTCTGATATGCATCCTGTATGAAAGAAGCACGGTCTTTCGTAATAGCGTACTTGAGCTGATTGATTGGGTCTATATCCTTATCATTGGCCCTGGCAATAGAATCCGCTCTTTTGAAATAATGATAAGCAGAATCCCTTTTGCCTTCTTCAAAGTACCATTCTGCTTTTCTTTGATACAATAGGTGCATATATTTATGTTTCCTGTTCTTGTATTCTTTGAATGAACGATCTATCCATTCTTTGGCTAAATTTTTATTGTTTGACCTTATAAGGTTATCTATCATAAAGGTTTTGACCAATAAGACATCAGCATTGCTTTTATAGGCTCGCTTTACTTCAAGCGCTTGTTTGAGATGGTTCGTCATATATTAAAAATTAGATCATTTTAAAACCTGTGTTTTATGACCCTTTAATCAATGATACAGAATATAGATGGTCAACTAGACATAAAATGAAAAGATAATATTAACTAATTTAATTAAAATTATCTAAAATATTCTCTCGGTTCAATGCATATTCACCTGCTATCATCTATTGACCTAAGCTCCTTAATTTTTAAGAACGATAATGAAGTACTATTGAAAAAAGATGATCTTTTAATTACGTTCAAAGTGTTAATTTAAACTTTTGATCAATTCTTCATAGGCGAAGACCGTTGAGTATCCCTTGCTCCTAAAATAGTTCCTAATATCATCATTAGTGAGTACGGCCACAAAATCGCCGCCCCAGGCACCAAGGCTTTTTACAGCAGCATCCAGCTCTGGGAAAAGTCTTTCTTTTACGGTTTCTTGATTTAATAATCTTCCCATCATCTTCTCGTGTTCAACCATACATTTCTTAGCATCTTCAAAACGGGTAGCCGTTAAAAGCTGATGGTTCAATTTCTTTAATTGTTCAACAGGTCGGGACCTATCATTAGGTAAACCCTTATAATATCTAATCGCTTCCCTACTGTTCTGTTTCTTGTTGAGGTAGACAAAATATAGATGATGCCGAAGAAAGGCGGGAAGATCTATATTTTTATAACCTCCATCCTGATATAAGATAGGTTGATCGGCTTGTGCACAGGCAATGTCATAACCGCTTCCGCCAAAGCTTTTAGCTAATAGCCGATATGCGTCTACCTGGGCGAATTGAGACAAGTTGTTCACCAATGTCGATGAAGTTCCTAAACCCCAATTCCTATCAAAATCCAATTTTGTGGTAAACTGATAATTATCGGATGGGAAGCAATTTTCGTTCATCCGATACATTTCCTGTAGTAAGAGGACGATCTTTTTTTCCTGATGATCAGTAACATCATATTGGTCCGCAAGTACATCGGTTAGATCGAAGTCCATAGAAAACCAGCAGTTTCCTTCCTGGTCATAGCTTTTCCAACTTGATCGATGTCCAGCTTCCTGAACTTCCAGCGACTGACCGAACTTAGTAGGGAGTGCGATGGCCGGCGCACCATCTAAGACCAGATATTCGCCGGTTAGCAATAATTTGCCGTTGCTATAGAACCTCATGCACGTATCCGATTGATGAAATTAACCACTTCATTATGGGTCGCGGTATGGGTTTTAAAGAACTCAATGGCCTGTAAACGCTCGTTTTCAGTGGCATCGAACTGGTTGAGAATATTCATCAGGTGCATTTTCATGTGTCCTTTCTGAATACCGCTGGTTACTAGCGAATGTAAAGCACCAAAATTTTGCGCCAATCCGGCAACGGCCATTACCTGCATCAGTTCTTCTGCGGTTGGATTGCCTAATATGCGTAAGGCCAGCTTCACAAGCGGATGCAAGCTCGTTAATCCACCGATGGTACCTACGGCCAATGGAAGCTGGATACTAAACTCAAAGCTGCCATCTTCCACTTTCACGTCCGTTAAGCTTTGATATCTTCCGGAGCGCGATGCATACGCGTGAACACAAGCTTCTATGGCTCTAAAATCATTTCCGGTGGCCAGCACGACGGCGTCAACGCCGTTCATGATGCCTTTGTTATGGGTCACGGCGCGATAAGGTTCTACATTAGCAATTTGAACAGCTTGCTTGAATTTCCTGACAAACAATTCTTGCTCTTCTTCAGCTTTTGCTAAATCATCTACCGGGCAATTTACTTTAGCTTCTACTAAACATTCCGGTACATAGTTAGATAAAATGCTCATAATAATGAGTAAGTTATCAGCATCTTTTATTTCATCTGATGAACCAGCCAATGTTTCAAAGGTCTCCGCTATTTTCTCTAAGCAAGTATTAATAAAATTGGCACCCATGGCATCAACTGTTTGAAACTTACATTCCAGTTGATAGTAATTGTCCAGTTCATGGGTCTTGTGCTTTAACTCTACCGATCGTAAGCCACCACCGCGTTTTTCCATATTCCGCGTGATAGGTTCAGTGGAAGCGATGATCTGTTCTTTGTTTTGTTGAAAGAATTTTTCAAGTTGATCAGCCTTTCCTTCATAGCTAAAATGGACATGACCTACTTTCGTGGTGTTAAATACCTTAGCCTTAAAACCTCCTCGTTTTTCCCAGAATTTGGCGGCCTTGCTCGCGGCTGCGACTACTGAACTCTCTTCAATGGCCATAGGAATGAGATAGTCCCTTCCATTTATTACAAAATTAGGCGCAACGCCAAAAGGTAAGTAATAGTTGCTGATCGTGTTTTCCGAGAATTCGTCGTGGAGCTTTTGTAATTTTAGATCAGGGTTCCAGTATTGCTGCAAGACCTGTTTTTCTTTAAGATCGTTGTAAAGGTAGTGCTTACAGATCCAATTGATCTTTTCTTCTTTGTTCAACCTGGAAAATCCGGATATTCTTGTCATATTTCATCAGTATATTTGCAAATATAAAATCAACTGGTAGCTCATTTGCGTCTTTTTGTAATTATTTACGGATCAATTAGAGCTTATCTATTCTAAAAGGCCACTAAAATCAGACATATTGGAATTAATACAAAAATATTTTCCTGATCTAGAAACTGATCAGTATCATCAACTTGCTCAATTGCCGGCGCTTTATCAAGATTGGAACCAAAAGATCAATGTGGTTTCTCGCAAAGATGTTGATGAATTAATGTTCCGTCACGTTCTCCACTCATTGGCGATAGCGAAGTATATTGTACTCCCTGATGATTCTCAAGTGATAGATATTGGCACCGGCGGCGGTTTTCCGGGCATTCCATTAGCTATTCTTTTCCCAAAAGCAAAGTTTACATTATTAGACAGCACCGCTAAAAAACTTAAAGTGATCCATGAAGTAGTAGAGCAATTGAAACTGGAGAACGTCAGGACTGTCCATTCTCGAGCGGAAGAACATCAGAGAAAATACGACTTTATAGTTAGTAGAGCAGTAGCGCACATGGAAACCTTTACCTATTGGGTTGATCATTTAATACGAAAGAACAAAAATCCAAAAACCGGTAGAATATTATATCTCAAAGGTGGCGATTTAAATGATGAGCTAAAAAAATATCCGCAAGCTCGAGTCACACCGATCACGAAGTATTTCGAAGAAGACTTTTTTCAAACTAAGAAGATCGTCGATCTGAAAATACGTTAGTAACTTTATAGAATTCGACTAAGATCAAGTAATGAGTTAAAAGATTGTAGGGTTAATCGATGAGCTAAAAACAGATAGGTTAAAATTTAAATTTATTACTTTTGATGTATAGATCAAAAAATAATGAACATTCAAGAAGAAAAAATCCATCTCGCTAAACTACTATTGGAAACTGAAGATCAAAATACTATAAATTCTATCAAAGAAATATTTTCTAAAAATGAAATTGTTGATTTTTGGGATGAACTATCTGTCGAACAGAAGAATGAGATTGAAAATGCATCAATTGAAATCCAAAAAGGAGAAGTAACTGACTACGATTCTTTTATACAAAAACACAGATAATTGAAAAGAAAGGTTGTCATTTCAAAAAACAGCTGAAAAGAAATTAGATAACCTACTCGACTATCTATTAAAAAATTGGTCTAAAAGAGTGAAAGATGATTTTGTCGCAAAACTGGATCACTGCATTGACTGAATAAGGACTCAGCCAGAAATCTTTCCTGAATCAAAAAAAAGAAAACAACTTAGACGCTGTGTGATCACAAAACAAACAACAATGTATTACCGTTTTGATTCTAAACGAATCAATATTGTTACCCTATTTGATACAAGACAAGATCCCAATGAATTACAATCCCAAATACAAAAACGATAAAAAGAAAAGCTGGATCCAAAAGCAGTGGCAGAATATTCTTTTCTTTATCATCTTAGCCTTGTTTATCATTCCGCAAACCAGAAAACCTATTCAAGTTACGATCAATCGAGTGTTTTCTTTTAGTCCGACAACGATAGATGAAAAAGAGCGACCTGAATTATCAAGTTATAATTGGCGGTTACGATCGTTGAAGGGTCAGCAAGTCAATTTCAACCGATCCCAAAATAAACCGGTCGTGTTGAACTTCTGGGCCACCTGGTGTCCACCCTGTATCGCTGAGATGCCGTCGCTTCAAAAACTATATGACGACTACAAAGGAAAAGTTGATTTTTACTTCGTTACTAATGAAGACCAGAAAGCTATTCAAAAATTCACAACAAAAGGTGATTACTATCTTCCTATTTTTAATCCGTTAGAACAACAGCCGAACCCTTTACAAGCTTCATCTTTACCTACTACTTATATCATAGACAAAAAAGGAGAAGTTCATGTACAAAAAGTAGGCGCTGCTGATTGGAATTCTGATGATGTAAGAGATTTATTAGATAGTATGTATTAGTATTTTAGGAATAGGATTAATTATTAGCGCATTCTTCACACTGCCCAAATAATAAAATTTCAGCCTTATCGACTTGATGATTTGGAAATGATGGTAAGGAGATTTCTTCGTTAAGACATTCTACTTTTCCACATTGTTTACACTGAAAATGCGGATGCATATCCTTATGTTGATGTTTGGAACAATCTCGGCATTTGGCATATAAGGTTAAACCTTTACCATCGGTGAACGAATGGACAAAACCTTCGTTTTCTAAACGTTCCAAAATTCTATAAACTGTAGTCTTGTTCATTTGGGTTTTAAGTTGTTCCACCAATTCAACAACGGATATAGCATTTTCAGTTTCCTGGAAAATAGCCTTTATAGTTTCAACTGATTTTGTTTTTCTGACTACACTCATGTGTTAATTTTTTATTTTACTAAATTTAAAATAAACAAGAAAATTCATCTTACAAATCTTTGAACAAAGTATCATAATCAAATTTTAAATCCGGAAAAATCCCAACTGGTATATTTTTCTCATTATTAGAATAATAATTGACCAGCTCGTACTTTTCTTTTTTTGTATTAAGCAAATAGGCTTTTATTATGCAGTTCTCAACATCTACAATCCAGTATTCTCTGACGTTATTTTCCTCATAAAGCTGGAATTTATCAACTTCATCAGTTTTCATGCTGCTTTTTGACAGGATTTCAATAATCCAATCAGGTGCGCCCAAACATCCAAGATCATCTAATTTTTCCAAGTCACATATCACACAAATATCAGGCTGTATGACCGTTTGAATTTCCCGATTCTTTTGCCCTATATTTCTAATTAATCGGACATCAAATGGTGCATGATAGACTTTGCAATTTTTGTTTTTTAAGTAATTATCAATTTGTACTTCTAAACGCCTGCTCATTTCTTGATGAATACGCTTAGGTGCCGGACTCATTTTATGAATCCAACCTTTAATAAGTTCTACACGTTCGCTAAATTGCCAAGTCAAATAATCAGCATAAGTGTATTGCTTATTGAAGTCTAATTGTGAAATATCAGTTACTGGTTTCATGACATACTTTAATGTAAATTTATAAATTTTAATTTAAATATTGAAACTGTCTTATTTGTCAGAAAATAGCACTTCTTCCTGGTTATTGTCCTGCTGAAGTAGACCCACTACTCTTCAACCTTTGTATTTCATATCTGATAATAAGGTCTTTTTTTATCTATAATTCTAAAACGAACCCTTAACTAAAAAGTTTATTTTTTTATATTTGCAACTTAGTTGCGATAAACTAAACTTTCTCAAAAGTGAGAAAGCAAATTCTTTTTATAGATCGAACTTAGTTAAAGTCAATCAAATGCCAGAAACAAAAACATTTTTAAGACAAAAACGGTCAGACCTTTTAGGGGTTCTAGCCAGTGGACTTTGTGCTATTCATTGCACATTGACACCCATATTCTTTTTGGCTAAACCAATTTTAGATAATACAGTGGAAAATCAAGGTCACGGTAATAGTTTATGGACAGCTTTAGAATATGTATTTCTTGTTTTGAGTCTTATCGCGGTATGGTTTTCTTCAAAACACACTAATCTGAAATCTATCAAATGGGTTTTATGGAGTGCTTGGATCGTCTTTTCTATCGGCCTTTTATCTGAAAGAATTCATTTTGAAAATGGAATCTGGTTGATGTATTCAGGCTCTGCAGCTTTAGTTATTGCTCATGTCATAAATTATCGACATTGTCAAAAGTGTAAAAAAGAAAGTTGTGAAACCGATTATTATAGAGACGATAGATAATAGATTTAAGAAAAATAGACTATTTATTTTGATGCTTATGCTCACAGTCACTTTCGATTTCTTGTCGTTACTTTAAATATTCAATGTTACATATAACTGATTTATCCCACCAATATTCAAACTCACCGAAAATTGTATTCCCCGATATTTCGGCTGAAAAAAATTCTACCTTATTAATTAAAGGAGCTTCCGGTTGCGGAAAAACGACCTTGTTGCATTTATTAGCAGGATTAATTTCGCCCTTAAACGGAGAAATTATTTTAAATGAAAATAAAATCAATGAACTAAGTGCTTCTCAAAAAGACCGCTTTAGAGGTGAGCACATAGGTATTGTTTTTCAGCAATCTTACTTTATCAAATCTTTGTCTGTTCTGGATAATCTCTTGCTTTCGCCTTATGCCGGGAGTAGTTCTAAAGCTATACAAATTGCAAAACGCTTGAATATCCAAGAGTTCTTATCCCAAAAACCCAACCAACTTAGCCTTGGTCAACAACAGCGAGTAAGTATTGCCAGAGCTGTTATGAATACGCCTCAACTCATCTTAGCTGATGAACCCACAAGCGCTTTAGATGATAAAAATTGTAAAGATGTTTTGAACTTGCTCAAGCAAGAAGCTCAGGTCAATGAGGCTACGCTTGTTATTGTTACGCATGATCAGCGATTGGATGACTCTGTTAATCAAAGCATTGAACTTAAACCGATTAAAGACGTATGCTATGCTGATTAAAATGGCATGGAAGAATATTATCCACAAACCGCTGAATAGTATTTTATGTGTTTGTTTGCTACTTTTTGGTGTAAGTATCATTTCTGTGTTGATATTAATTCAGCATCAACTAGAACAAAAATTTGAACGGGATTTAGAAAATATAGACTTGGTCGTAGGTGCTAAAGGCAGTCCGCTACAATTGGTTTTATCGGCAGTTTATCATATCGATGCGCCAACAGGAAATATCAATTTTGCAGAAGCAAAAAACCTAATGAATAATCCTATGGTTGAAGAAGCTATACCTATGGCCTATGGTGATTCTTACCATGGTTATAGAATTTTAGGCATCACAGAAGACTACTTAAACAAATATTCAGCCCAATTTCGAGAAGGTCATATTTTTCAAAAGTCTATGCAAGCTGTGCTAGGCGCTAAAGTAGCTCGAACAAGCAAACTTAAAATAGGCGATACTTTTTATGGAAGTCATGGCCAAGTGGAAGGCGTTCATGTTCACGATGAGCATGCTTACCAAGTCGTGGGTATTTTAGAAAATACAAATTCTGTTGTAGATAATTTAGTGCTGACTAACATAGAAAGCGTTTGGGAAGTGCATAACGATAATCACGGGCATGAACCTGAAGCTGAAGAAGCTCAACATTCTAAAAATCATGAAGAACACGAGCATCATGATGATTCAGAAAATGAACGTGAACATGAGCATAAAACCAATCATGAACATGAAAACAATCACAAACATGAAGGAAATCATGAACATCAAACCAAACAAGAGCATGAAAATGAAAGTAAATTAAAAAAATCAAAAACCATTCACAATCCGGATAGCTTAGATATTACAGCAGTCTTATTAAAATACAAAACAAGAAACTCAGCCATGGGCATGCCACGTTATATCAATCAGCAAACCAATATGCAAGCGGTTATTCCAGCTTTGGAAGTTAATCGCCTGTTTTATATGCTTGGCGTAGGGACAACAACTTTAAAATGGATAGCCGGCGGTATCATTTTTATGGCCGGTTTTAGTGTGTTTTTGGTCTTATATAGCCGGTTGCGAGAACGTCAGTATGAATTAGCCTTGATGCGTTCCGTCGGCTATCGACCAAAGGACCTACTTGGATTGTTATTGTATGAAGGTTTACTTTTAGCGGGTATAGGCTATATTTTTGGCTGGTTGTTGAGTCGTATCGGGTTGTATTTTATTAGTCGGCAAGCCGAAAATGATTTTAATCTTCACTTTGGTGGCCAATGGATCAATGAAGAAATCAGTTTGTTATTCCTTACGATTTTTATCGGTGTTGTAGCTTCCTTATTGCCAGCCTGGAAAGCTATGCGAATGGATGTTTCCGCAACACTCTCAAAACAGTGAAAATGAAAAAAACACTCATTATAATCGTATCGGTATTAATATTGATAGGTATTGGATTCTTTGTGATATTCTCTGATGATAACACTAATTCAACTGAAAACAAAGAAGTTTCAAAGAAAACTTCGGTTAAACCAGTGGAGAAAGACACGCTAAAACCCAAAGATGAAAAAGACGACAAGGATGATGCTAAAAAAACCGATAATGAAAAGCCTAAAGGAGATCATTTTGTTAGTGATAAAATCTATGAATGGGATAAACAAAAATTAGATTGGGTTTTAGAAGATAATATCGATACGAGTAAAAACAAATCTCATACTGAATTGTCAAATAAATCAAATCCTTCAAAACCCGTCAAAGTTAATTGGTCTATTCTTAATGATATAAAATATAAATTGAGATATTTTCACGACTTAGATTTTGAAGCTTACTCGCCGGTTTTTGGTGAAACGCTAAAATCCCTGCATAAAAAAGAAGTTATTATTGAAGGTTTTGTGATTCCAATGTTTGAAGATAAAGAACCACTGGCTTTATCAGCTAATCCATATTCATCGTGTTTCTTTTGTGGACAAGCCAGTCCGGCATCAGTAATGAGTATGTATATGAAAAACAAAGGCAAAGATTATAAATCTGATGATTTTAAAACCTTTAAAGGCACACTTTTTCTGAATTATGACGACCCAAATGAGTTTTATTACATTTTGAAAGATGCTGTAGAAATCGATCAAAACCAATAAAAAATGAACCAGGCAATCAAAACCCCAAACAATGCAAGTATTGGTAATACATCTGATGTTCTTAGAGATATTCATTTAGAAAATAAGAATATAGCTATTTATAATAGAGATATCGACTACCTGAATGATGAACTAAAAATATTAAATGAAAAGGAAATCAATTTCAAATCAAATGGTTCATCAGCAGAGATTATAGAGGCTTTAAAAACTTTTAGCAAAAATAGATTACCAGCTAAATCACTACTCATTCAAGATATCGCTGAGGTTTTAAACTTATTCAAACATATTTCAAAAGCAAAAACTTTTCGACTTTCCTTGGAAAGCATTTCAACAGATATGTGTAGAAAGTTTCACGCAGATATTAATCAGCTCAGGTTGCTTTGCACGTATGTAGGTTCGGGCACATTATGGTTACCGGATGATATACAGAAAGACGTCAGCTTAAATGATGAAATTCAGCAAGTAAAAACCGGTAATATAGCTTTGCTTAAAGGTAAATTATATCCTACTGACAAACCTTTATTTCATCGCAGTCCGGAAATTGAAACATTGAATGAGAGAAGGCTTTTGTTGAGGATTGATAGGAATGGATAATAAATTTAAATTGCTATAAATTAAAAATTTACACTTATAATTTTAATGCAATATGATTGTATTAAAGCTTGGTTTTCTTATTTTTGCAACATAGTTGCATTATTGTTTAGTAAAGTAACGTCTTAGTAGTAATAAAATTTGCAAAAAATGAAAAACATCAAAAAATTACCTGTGACCGTCCTTAGCGGATTCCTCGGTGCCGGAAAAACAACTTTGCTCAATCACGTCTTACATAACAAAGAAGGCTTAAAAGTAGCCGTTATTGTAAACGATATGAGCGAAGTTAATGTAGATGCCGATCTGGTTAAAAGTGAAAACACCTTATCACGAACAGAAGAAAAACTTGTAGAAATGAGCAACGGCTGTATTTGCTGCACCCTTCGAGAAGATTTGATAGTTGAGGTGGGAAGACTTGCCAAAGAAAACCGCTTTGATTACTTAATAATAGAAAGTACCGGGATTTCTGAACCCATTCCTGTGGCACAAACTTTTAGTTTTGAAAGCGAAGACGGCAGTGTAGATTTAAGCCGTTTCAGCTATGTGGATACTATGGTTACTGTGGTTGATGCCTTTAATTTCGTTAAAGATTTTTCAAGTTCTGATCAGCTAAAATCCAGAGATTTAACTGATATCGAAGATGACGAGCGAACCATTGTCAATTTACTTACTGACCAGGTAGAGTTTGCTAATGTCATACTGCTTAACAAAGTCGACTTGGTGGATGAAGAGCAACTTAAACTGGTTTATGGTATGCTTCAAAAGCTTAATCCGGGGGTAAGAATTATTCCTACTAGCAATTCTAACGTTGACCTTAATGAAGTAGTAAACACCGGATTATTTGATTATGAAGAAGCTGAGGGTTCTGCTGGGTGGATCAAAGAATTAGAAAATGAACATGTCCCGGAAACCGAAGAATATGGTATTAGTTCATTTGTATTTCGTACTAAAAGACCTTTTCATCCGGAACGCTTTTTAAACTACATCAATACTGATTTTCCACAGAACATCATACGAAGTAAAGGTTTATTTTGGTTAAGCTCAAGACCCGATCAAGCTTTGGTTTGGAGTTCTGCCGGCGGTTCCATTAAAACCGAACCCGCAGGAGTATGGTGGGCATCTATGCCTGCTAATGAGCGTTTTGACTACGTTCCTTTCGTAGAAAACCAGGATTTGATCGAAAAGAGTTGGGACAAACAATTTGGCGACCGCAAAAATGAATTGGTTTTTATCGGAATTCATATTGATGAAGAAGTTATTAGACCTAAACTGAAAGAATGCTTGATGACTAATGAAGAACTTAGTATGTCCAATTGGAAAACACCTCGTAAAGACCAGTGGCCTATTCCTGAAATGGTCCATTAAAATAAAAAATATTTATTTTATATTTATAATATATATTTTAGTTTTGCCTAAATATTAATATCTAGTAAATGAAATATATTTTATCGTGTGCCATATTCATGGTCAGTCAAAATCTTCTTGCTCAAACAGGGCAAATCAAAGGACAAATTACTTATGAAGATGCTCAGGGATTACAAGCCAGAGTGGCGATACAAGAACTCGATAAATATGCAGTTGCTGAAGAAGGTCAGTTTGAATTTAAAAATGTTCCTATTGGAAATTACACCTTAAAAGTTTCTTCTTTGGGATACGAAACGCTTACTAAAGAGATACAGGTTTTAACCAATGAAATAACTAAAGTAAATATTCAGTTACGTCCAAAGGATAACACTTTAGACGAAGTTGTCATTATCGATCAGCAAACCGGGTTGAATTCTAAAACACCCTATAATTTCACACCAGTCAGTATGGACCGTATTGAAGGCAAAAGCGATCCTTCAGGCGTTATGGGTGTTTTGCGAGAAGTTCCCGGCGTTTATGGTGCTGAATTCGGTCAGGTTATCGTTAAGCCTTTTATTCGCGGATTAGGTTTTAGTCGGGTGGTGACGATCTTTCAGGGCAACAAACTCGAAAACCAGCAATGGGGTGCTGATCACGGCCTTGGCGTCAATGATCTGGGTGTAAAGACTATTGATGTCATCAAAGGTCCGGCTTCGGTCTTGTATGGTTCTGGTGCGCTGGGTGGCGTTATTTTGGTTAAAGATGACGAGTTCTATAAGAATGCAGATGAAATTTCAGGTAATATCGGTATATCCTATAATTCGGTTTCCCATGGTGTAAGAGCTTTTACTTCTGCAGGCCAGCGATTTGAAAATGACTGGTTCTTTGGCGTTGACATGGCTTATGAAAATCACGCTGATTATAGATCCGGCGATGGAGATATTATTGGCAATAGCCGATATAATATGACTACCGGTAGGTTGCATTTAGGTATTGACAAAGAAAATTTTAATAATAAATTATCGGTTTCTTTTAATAAACAAAATCTCGGGATCATTGGAGACGATGAACTGGAAAATTCAAACGCCACCAGCCGTAATGACCGTGATATGATCTTGCCTTATCAAGAAGTTACCGACGTGTTGGTATCTTATAATCAAAGCATTGATCACGGTAATTTTGAAACAGTATTTCATATATCGCACCATTTTAACGACAGAAAGGAAATAGAGACAGCTGAAAATCTTATTGATCTGGGATTTAAGCAACATAATACTTTTTACAATGCCAGAGTCAATTTTGATACAGGGAAGTTCAGCCATAACATTGGCTTACAGGGAAATTTTCTCAATAATACAAATCAGGATGATGTTTTAGATATTTTGATCCCTGATGCGAATTATGCTGAAAATGGTGCTTATTATGTGGTGAATTACGAATTGGGCTCATATTTTTTTCAAGGCGCTTTACGTTATGATTATCGGCACGTAGAAGCTGATGCCAGTGATCAGCAATTTATCGATGCCGGTTTTGTTTTGCCCGGTGAACCAGCAAGCCGAACGCTAACCTCCAATTTTAGCGGACTTACCGGATCGCTTGGCGTAACTAAGAATTTAGGAAAATACCATAAGCTTAAAGCCAACTTATCATCCGGTTTTCGTTCGCCGGATTTGGCAGAGTTGTATTCTTTTGGTCAGCATCCCGGCACGAGTCGGTTTGAAATTGGGAATGCTAATTTTGAACGCGAACAAAGTTTTCAGTTAGATTTGAATTATACGCTTACTTTAGATAGATTCCGATTGGATTGGTCGGTTTTTGGCAGTCAAATTGATAATTATATTTTCTTTTCTGATACCGGAGAAGTTCAACAGGAATCCAGCTTGAACATTTGGCAATATCAACAAGTTGAAGCGCAGCTGTATGGCAGTGAGATAAATTTGCAATACGTAGCTTTAGAAAACAGGCAACTCAAGCTCAACTTAGGAGCTGCTTTAGTGAGAGGAGAAAACAAGGACTTTAATGAACCGCTGACCTTTATTCCGCCGGATAATTTTAATATTAAAGCTGAATATAGATTTGGCGAATTACAGAAAACCGCTGCCTTTACAAAATTGAGAAGTGTCGCACGGCAAGACAGACCCGGATTTAATGAAGAGGAAACTCCCGGCTATTCTTTGTTAGATCTTGGTTTAAAACATAATTTTGCTCTAGATCAACAGAACTTAGAAGCTTCATTAAGCGTTCAAAATTTATTGAACAAAACCTATGTAGACCATTTGTCCATACTAAGAGCTTTCAATATTCCCAGTCCCGGGCGAAATGTGATGTTGAATTTGAGATATTATTTTTAATGCTTTGCAAAATTTGCCACAACAAGATTAAAATTTGCAAGGTTAAATTTCAATTAGCTTAGCTCAGATAATTTATCTCTATAGCCAATTATCGGAAAACCAAATTTACCATAAAACCAATATATCAATATCTTAAATCTATCATCAAAAATTGGCTTAGGCAATAGGTATTAATACATTTGCAAACAAAAATTAAGATAGATGAAAATAAACACAAAAGCCATTCATGGCGGACAAAAAGATATTGATCCGGCTTACAGGTCAGTGATGCCACCTATTTATCAAACATCCACTTATGCACAGGAAACGCCCGGCAAACACAAGGGTTTTGAATATTCCCGATCAGCGAACCCTACCAGAACAGCTCTAGAAAATAGCATTGCAAGTCTGGAGAACGGCAAGCATGGACTAGCTTTCGCCTCAGGATTAGCCGCAATTGACGCGATATTGAAACTTCTGGAACCCGGCGATGAGATCGTTTCTACTAACGATCTATACGGTGGTAGTTACCGATTATTTCGTCAGGTGTTTGAAAAAATGGGCTTGAAATTTCATTTTATCGGTATGCAAGATGAGGAAACCATCAAGTCTTATGTCAATGAAAACACAAAGATGATCTGGTCAGAAACGCCCACTAATCCAATGATGAACGTCATAGATATCGAGATGTTATCCGGTATTGCTAAAGAGAACGATCTATTATTATGTGTTGATAATACATTTGCCACGCCTTATTTACAACAGCCATTAGAACTGGGTGCCGATGTCGTGATGCACAGTGCGACAAAATATTTAGGCGGTCATTCAGATCTTGTTTTAGGAACAGTTGTTGTAAAAGATGATAAAATCGCTGACGAACTCTACTTTATCCAAAATGCCAGTGGCGGTATTGCGGGTCCAATGGATAGTTTCCTTACGCTAAGAGGAATTAAAACATTACACGTTAGAATGAAAAGACATTCTGAGAACGCTAAAGCTGTTGCAGAATTTTTGCAAAACAATGATCAGGTTGATAAAGTTTATTGGCCGGGATTAAAAGACCATCCTAATCATGAAGTCGCAAAAAAGCAGATGACAGATTTTGGCGGAATGGTTTCATTCAGTATGAAATCAGGAAAATTATCAGACGCCGTTCGTATCGTTGAGCATGTAAAGGTGTTTACCTTAGCTGAATCTTTAGGTGGTGTGGAATCATTAGCCGGTCATCCAGCCAGTATGACACATGCAAGTATTCCTAAAGAAGAACGCGAAAAGACCGGAGTAACTGATTCTCTGATCAGGCTCAGCGTAGGAATAGAGGATGCTGATGATCTGGTGGCCGATCTACAACAAGCTTTTGATGCATAGTAGAAAGTGATCGGCTGAAAAAAAAAATGCGGATTTAACCGGTATTGATAAAGTTGAATTTGATCGATACCGGTTTTTTTAATTCCATATTTTATTTGGATTACAAAAAATTGCACTTTCTATTTATCCGATCATTTATTTGTTGAATTTAAGTTTTCAAGAAATCAGATGTTATGATCATCAACTCAAAAGTAATGGACTCTCAAATATATTTTAGGATAGCCTAATAAATTAGTTACAATTAAAAATATAAATTTTATATTTGAAAAAAATTCTATGAGCTATTCCTTGTCGGAAGAAGATTATTTGAAAGCTATTTTTAGTCTGTATAATGAATTTCAACAAGCGATCTCCACAAGTAAACTTGCTGATAGCTTATCTACAAAGGCATCATCTGTAACAGAGATGATCCAAAAATTAGCAGATAAAAACCTGGTGACCTATCAAAAATACTATGGCGTTCATCTGACAGATCTGGGAAAAAAGCAAGCTTTGAAGATCATTAGGAAACACCGTTTATGGGAATATTTTCTGGTTGAGAGTTTAGATTTTAAATGGGACCAAGTGCATGACATCGCTGAACAATTAGAACATATAGATTCAGATGAGCTGGTAGATAAATTGGATTTGTATTTGGGGTATCCAAAGTTCGATCCTCACGGAGATCCCATACCAGATAAGGAAGGCAATCTGGAAGACCAGGATAAATTCCTACTTGTTGAAGCTGATATGGACAAGCAATTGACCATTGTAGGCGTGAAGGATTCTTCTTCCACTTTCCTAAAATATATGGAAAAGAAAGAATTAAGTTTAGGAACTGTTATCAGGGTCATGGAACGAGAAGAGTTTGATCATTCTCATATTGTAAAAGTTGATGGAAAGGCCATTCAATTATCCATGGCCGCAGCCAGGAATATTTATGTTCAAACAAAAAATAATATCAGATGAAAGGGATTATTGATTATTTTACATCTATAGATCCAGTTTTAGCAGCACTTTTAGCTTCTTTATTTACCTGGGGATTGACTGCACTAGGTTCTTCATTGGTGTTCCTTTTCAAAAGCATGAACCGTAAGTTTTTTGACGGTATGTTAGGATTTACCGGTGGCGTAATGGTAGCGGCCAGTTTCTGGAGTTTGCTGGCACCGGGAATAGAAATGAGCGAAGGCGATGGATTTGCTAAAGTAGTTCCGGCTTTAGTAGGATTTTTATTAGGAGCCGGATTCATATTTGGAATCGATAAGGTGTTACCGCATTTACATATTAATTTTAAAGATACAGAAAAAGAAGGAATTGAAACAAATTGGCGAAAATCTGTTTTACTCACTTTAGCGATTACGATTCATAATATACCTGAAGGACTGGCCATAGGCGTTTTATTTGGTGGTGCTGCTTTAGGTTTAAAAGGAGCGAGTATCGCGGGAGCTGTGGCATTGGCTATAGGAATTGGCATTCAGAATTTTCCGGAAGGTACGGCTGTTTCTATGCCACTACGCGGATTAGGCTATTCCCGTTGGAAAAGTTTTAATTATGGTCAATTATCAGCCATTGTAGAACCATTTGCAGCTGTTTTAGGAGCCTGGGCGGTATTAACTTTTGAGCCAATATTACCTTATGCACTAGCTTTTGCAGCCGGCGCTATGATCTTTGTGGTTATCGAAGAAGTTGTTCCAGAATCACAATTAAAGAAGAACACTGATATCGCCACCTTAGGTTTTATTGGCGGATTTTCTGTAATGATGACATTGGATGTCGCTTTAGGTTAATGAATAAAAAAACCACTTTATTTTTCAAAAAGATGGTTTCCTTTTTAATTGATGCTTACTAAAAATCGATCAATCGTTCCTGCTCATGTGTACATCCATCTGTGGATAAGGGATACCTATGCCGGCCTTATCGAACTCTTTCTTTATCGTTTCCTGTAAATGAAAGTTCAAAGGCCAATAATCAGCCGCATTACACCATGGACGAACGATGAAGTTAACAGAGCTATCTGCCAGTTCTGATACTTTGATATCAACACCCTGATCATGCAATACCATATCGCAATCATCGATGACCTTTTGTATCACTTCTCTTACTTTATCAAGATCAGCATCATAGCTAACACCAAAGGTAAGCGGTAATCTCCTGATATCTTTTACAGAGAAGTTTTCCAGCGGATTTGAAGTGATATTCCCATTAGGAATGATGACCACACGATTATCAAGCGTTGTCAATATAGTATTGAATATGTTGATCTCTTGAACGGTACCGCCATAACCGTTGGTCTTGATAAAGTTCCCTACTTTAAATGGCTTGATGGAAAGGATGAGGATTCCTGCAGCAAAATGACTTAGTTGTCCTTGTAAGGCCAGACCTATGGCAAAGGCCAAAGCACTTAATATGGCGATGAATGATGTTACTTCTATCCCAAACAGTCCAGCTGCGCTTATTAAAACGAGCACTTTTATAAGTACAGATACCAAGACCCTTAAAAAAGGAACCAATGATGGATCGACCTTTCTTTTCTCAAGCGCGGTTTTCATTTTATTGGCGATGATCTTAGCCAGCCAAAAACCTATTACCAGAGTGACCAAAGCACCTAATACTTTAGGCGCATAATCGATCAATAGCTGAACAGCGTAATTCAAATATTCTTCCATTTTAAATTTTTTACAAACCTATAATTTTTTCTTAAAAACAACGTAGATGAATTAATCATTGATTCTCACGAACGATTTCTCTTTTAGGTACCGGCATTTTAATACCATGTTCATCAAGTGCTTTTTAATAGCTTCCAGTTGTTCCCAATAATTAAGCTAGTAGTCCGGGGATTCCACCCAACACCTCACGATCAACTTCATGTCATATTCACCGATATCGTTCAGCCAAACATCAGGTTCAGGGTCTTTTAATATCTTAGGGTGCTTCCACATAGCGTCTATCATGATCTTTCTTACTTGATCTATATCTTCATCAAAAGAGAACTTTAAATTAAGACCGATCCGTCGTTTCGGGTTCATCGTGCGGTTATCAATATCACTATTGGCCACATTTCCGTTAGGCATGGTGATTTCCCTTCCATCAAAGGTCAATAATCGAGTATACAGAATATCAATCTTCGTCACTACACCAAGACTATTATTGATGAACACAAGATCACCCGCTCGGAACGGTTTGAACACCAAAATTAGAATTCCACCTGCAAAATTGGCAAGACTTCCCTGCAATGCTAAACCGATAGCAATACTGGCAGCGCCGAATATAGCAACGATAGAAGATGTCGTGGCTCCCAGAACAGCACCTATAGAAACGCCTAAAAGACCTTAGAGAATAAAGATCGTAAGCGATTCTATGAACGTTCTCAGGGACAATTCCATTGATGAATGCCTCAGGATCCGCTTGATAATTCTAAATAGAAGCCTTATCAATATTAACCAAATTACCAGCGTAACGATAGCGTATAACAGCTTAGGACCTAAACCGGTTATTTGATTGATAACCGTTTCTTTGATGGTATTCAGAATTTCATTGTTCATTGACTGATAGATAAACAGCTCAAAGGTAACCTAAAAAAGAGAATAGATCATTTTACTGGATAAAGCCAATCATGCGGGTCTTTTACTCGACCATATTGAATGTCCTGCAATCTTTTCTTGTAATGAAGGCTAAAGGGTTTTTCTAATTGTGGTAGTTCGTAGTCTGAACCTTTGTATTCGAAACCTGTTACCTGAGCCACCGTAGCAGCGGTGCCACTTCCAAATATCTCTTTGAGCTCTCCACTTTTTTGAGCTTCAATGATCATCTCAACAGGAACTTTATCAACGTGAACGTTTAAACCGTCATCCTTGGCCAATTGTATAATACTTTTTCTGGTAACACCATCTAAAATCCTATCGTTCGTAGGCGCTGTATAAAGGTCATCGTTGATCCTGAAGAACACGTTCATCGTTCCGGCTTCTTCCAGATATTCATGATCGTTCGCATCAGTCCAGATAACTTGTTGATAGCCTTTTTTCTTGGCGAGTTTGGTGGGGTAGAACTGAGCTCCATAATTACCAGCAGCTTTTGCAAAACCTACGCCGCCACTTGCTGCCCGGCTGTACTTTTCAGCAATAAGTACTTTAACGGGTTTATTATAGTAAGCTTGCGTAGGACAAGTGATGATCATAAATTTGTAACGATCAGACTCTGATGCGGCAACACCTTCTTCGGTAGCTATCACGAATGGTCTTATGTATAGCGAGTAACCGTCCTTTTGAGGTACCCATTCCTTATCAAGTTGTAAAAGAGTCTTGATACTTTCAAAAAAATACGCTTCAGGGAATTCCGGGATGGCCATTCGTTTTGATGACCGATTGATACGAGCAAAGTTCTGTTCCGGACGAAATAGATTGACATTACCATTTTCATCCTTGAACGCCTTCATTCCTTCAAAAACAGCCTGACCGTAATGGAACACCTTAGTAGAGGGAGCAAACTCCATAGGTCCGTATGGAACGATCTGTGGAGTTTGCCATTCGCCATTCTTAAAATCACAGAACATCATATGATCAGAATAGTTCTTTCCAAACTCCAGTTCATCAAAATTCGTCTGATCTATCTTTGAAGTTGTTGAACGATGTACGTTCAAAATTGGATGGTCAACCATAATGTGTATTTTTGCTATTGCAAATATAGGGAAACCGCTTGTAAATTTCTTGTTAAACTAATAATTCAACAAAATAAACCTTTAAAATCAAGTACTTATTATGAAAAATCTAATTTTGATACCACTTTGCTTATTATTCTTTAATTGCACTACAAACTCTAGTTCAAAGACCTATCAAAACGATAAGAAGCAGGCTTCAGAGTCTCAGGTGCAAGTAACGTTCTACGGCGATAGTATAGATCATGAAGCTCCAAAAAGTTCAAAAGAAGCTTTTCTGGCTTTGCGAAAAATCAAGGCGAAGGATACGGTGAACATGACCTTTAAGGCCAATACTAATGCCGTATGCCAAAAAAAGGGCTGCTGGATGAAGCTGGATATGCCAAAGGGCAATGATATTAAAGTAACCTTTAAGGATTACGGATTCTTCGTACCTAAGGACATAAGTGGTCAGGAAGTAGTCGTAAAAGGTAAGGCTTTTCTTAAAACGGTAAGTGTGGATGAACAAAGGCATTACGCCGAAGATGCTGGTAGGTCTGAAAAGGAAATAGCAGCGATCACAGCACCAGAAAAAGAGTATAGATTCGTAGCCACAGGAGTAGCTATACCAGAAGTCCAACGTGAATAGGAAGATCGTCAAAACAGAAGATGGCTCTTCTAGTTTATATCTCCCCGCGTTAGATGAACACTACCATTCTTCCCATGGTGCTGCACAGGAATCCAGACATGTGTTCATCCAAAATGGTCTGGTCCATTTTCTGAATGACAAAAATTGTATAGATATATTGGAAGTAGGTTTTGGGACTGGCCTAAATGCTATCCTAAGTATTGAAGCATTTGTTGAACATGATCTCAAGGTTCGCTACACGGCAGTTGAACCTCATCCATTATCAATTTCAGAAGTTGATCAATTGAACTATGAAGACTTCATAAGGAAGGATGTCTTTGATGGTTATTTTAAGAAAATGCACGAAGTGGAAGCGGGTGAATGGCAGGTACTGAAGAATGACTTTCAATTGATGAAATATCATCAGGCGCTTTTAGAATGCGAACTATCAGGTCATTTTGACCTTATCTACTATGATGCTTTCGGACCACGTGCACAACCTGAAATGTGGGAATTAACGGCATTGGAAAAAGCAGTTTCTCAACTTAAAAAAGACGGGAAGTTCGTCACTTATTGTGTAAAAGGTAGTGTTAAACGTAACCTCAAGAAATTAGGTATGATTACGGAAAAACTACCTGGACCACCAGGTAAAAGAGAGATGTTGAATGCCTATTTTGAACATTAGTGACCGTAAATAATCCCGAAAATTCTAGTGAGTACAGCTATGAGCTACATCAAATGTTTTTATAGTTTTGAAACCTTTCAGTTGAAGTCATTTAAAGATCGCTGATGACGAAAGATGAATGTCTATTAAAGCTGTCAATGCGATTAAGAAAAGGTCATGTCTCTACCGCTCAGATCTAATATCCAATAGTTTATTTGGATATGTCAGGACCCTTAATGTTAAACCCGTGTTTTAATAGTCAGCAAACTAATGATGATCATCTATTTTTGAGCTCCAAACCATAATGTATGCGTATTTTAATTACCGGTATGACCGGATTAGTAGGTCAAGAGATCAGGAAGCTTTGTAAAGCCATGGAAGTGGATATCAATTATCTTTCTACTAGAGAGAATATGCTCGAAGATTCATCAGACTGTCAGGGATTTTACTGGAATCCCGCTGAAGGTGTCATTGACCACCGATGCTTAAATGGTGCGGAAGCGATCATCCATTTGGCCGGAGCTAATGTGGCCAGGAAATGGACAAGGTCCTATAAGCAAGAGATCATTAATAGTCGTGTTGATTCCACAAAGCTCCTGATCGATACATTGAAAAATAACCAGCATTCTATTCAGCAGGTAGTATCTGCAAGTGCTATTGGTATCTATCGTTCATCGCTGACAAAGTTGCATGATGAAGAAAGTAATGAACTTGCTGATGATTTCCTGGGCAATGTCGTGAAAGAATGGGAAGCTGCCGTTAATGGCTTCAAAGCACTCAATATCCCGGTTTGCAAACTACGCATTGGAATGGTATTGAGCGATGATGGTGGTGCTTTGGAAAAGATCGTGAAACCGATAAAAAATTACGTTGGCGCACCCTTAGGAACCGGCGATCAGTGGCAATCCTGGATCCATGTTATCGATCTGGCCAGCATGTTCCTGTTTGCTGTCCAGGCCGATCTTGACGGGGTTTATAATGCCGTGGCACCTAACCCTGTTACAAACAAGAACATGACCCAACAGATCGCGAAACATTTAGGCAAACCGCTGATTCTCCCAAAAGTTCCAGAATACGCCCTCAAATTAGGTTTTGGTGAAATGGCCAATGTGGTGTTGGCCAGTCAATTAGTTAGTGCCAACAAGATCAAGGAAGAAGGGTTTAACTTTGATTTCAACGACTTTAAGAGTGCTTTGCAGGAGATATATGCCAAGGAGTAGTATTCCTTTTTCAGATTTTCTTTGAAATTGAATATTTTTTTAACAATTTTGCTAATTATGAAAATCCCTTTTCTTCTTGCCCTACTAATTTTATTAAGTGTTCATCATATGCATAGTCAACATAGCTACTTAGCTCTGGGTGATTCTTATACCATTGGAGAGTCCGTCCCATCAGACAAAACTTGGCCGTTCTTATTGACCGAGTATTTGGTCCAACAAGGATTTGATATTTCTCAACCTTATGTTATCGCTAAAACTGGATGGCGCACAGATGAGCTGATCAGTGCCATAGAGGAAGCTGCTCTTAAGCAGGGAAGCTACGATATGGTCAGTTTGATGATAGGGGTTAACAATCAATACCAGGGAAAGCCCCTTGAACAATTCATCGAAGAATTTAGAACCTTGCTTCAAAAAGCAATCGCTTTTAATCGAAATGAAAAAAAAACCACCTTCGTGCTGGGAATACCGGATTACAGTATCACACCTTACGCAGCCAGGAACGATAAGAAGAACGCCGATAAAGAGGTTAGAAGATACAATAAGATAATTGAGGAGATATGTCAGGAAAAGGATGTTAACTATTACCCGATATTCAAGTTATCCCAGAGGATGAGAGGCTCATCAGAAATGTTCGCGGAAGATGAACTGCATCCCTCTGCAGAACAATACCATATATGGTTTGAATCCTTTCGCGAAAAAGTTGTACAATTGGCAAAGAAAATGGAATGAAAGAAGATTTTGTTCATTATGTGTGGAAGTTCAAGAAGTTTGACGTAAACAAGCTTTGTACTACTGATGGACAAGAATTAAAATTACTTGACTCAGGTGAGCATAACCAGAAACACTCGGGTCCTGATTTTTTAAATGCTCAAATACGGATCGGCAATGAAAAATGGGCTGGGAACATAGAAATGCACTTAAGGTCTTCTGACTGGTACGCACACCAACATGAAAAGGATACCGCTTATGATAATGTGATACTTCATGTCATCTGGGAACATGATGTAGACGTCTTCAGGTGCGATGGTTCTAAGATACCTACTTTAAAAATTGCGGACTTTGTCCATAAAGATCAAGCAGAAAAGTATCAGGAACTTATAAAAAAGCCCAGGGATCAATGGATATATTGCGAAGAACATTTTCCTGATCGTGATGACTTTCTGATTGAAAATTGGCTGGAACGTGTCTATATAGAAAGATTGGAGCAAAAATCAAAATTGATCTTTCAATTGCTAGAGAAATCCACAAATAATTGGGATGAGGTTTTGTTCAAATTACTGGTCAAGAACTTTGGGCTTAACCTTAATGGTAGTATTTTCCTGGAGATGGCAGAAAGCGTACCCTTCAAGGTGGTACAAAGGGTTTCAGAAAACCAGGAACAGTTAGAAGCTTTGTTCTTTGGCCAATTGAACTTGCTTGAAGACCCGCTAGAAGAGCCTTATTATCAAAAACTACAAAAAGAATATGCTTTTCTAAGACATAAGTATCGTATCGGGCGAAAATTGTCGAGCAGACCCCAATTCTTCAGGCTTCGTCCCGTTAATTTTCCTACCATTAGAATAGCTCAACTCACTGCTTTATATCATCAACACAAGAACTTGTTCAACACGCTGGTAAGGTCATCGGCGATACAGGATATCAGGTCGGTCTTCAAGGTCGCACCTTCTGATTTCTGGAAAGACCATTATACATTTACTACAAAGAGCAGGTTTAGTTCAAGGTATTTAACGCCAAAGTTCATCGATCTGCTACTGATCAACACCTTCGTCCCATTTAGATTTGCTTACGCCAAGTTTAAAGGAAAAGATGAAAATGATTTTATATTAGAATGTATGACCTCCATATCGTCGGAAAAGAACCAAATTATTTCTAAATTTGAACGGTTAAAGAAAGGAGTAAGTAAGAATGCTTTACAATCGCAAGCCTTAAAACAGTTGAAAACAGAATACTGTGACCATCAAGACTGTTTAAGGTGTAATTTAGGAATAGCATATTTAAAATAATGGAAAAGCTGATCGCCCGGATAAGATATTTTTTTGAAAGGAACGGATTTTACGTGAGTACGAGACTTGCTGATAGATTAGGCATGAAAGTAAAATCCGTAAGGATATTCTTCATTTATATTTCATTCGCCACTTTTGGTGTAGGTTTTGGTCTTTATTTAACGTTGGCTTTCTGGCTGAAGTTAAAGGATATGATCTACACGAAGAGAACATCCGTCTTTGACCTATGATGATCAAATTATTTCGTTCAAAGATCTACTTAGCATTAATACTTCTATTTTTGCTAATACTGGTTGCGACCCTGGGATACAAATGGATAGTTGACCTGAATTGGGTAGATGCTTTATATATGGCCATCATTACGATAAGTACGGTGGGCTTTAAGGAAGTAGCTACATTATCTCAGGAAGCCAGGATATTTACCATTATTCTGATCACTTTCAGTCTGGTGATCACAGCGTACATCGTAAGCCTTGTATCTGAATATGTGGTGTCAGAATATTCTTATCAAAAACTAAAACGCAGAAGAGTGAACCATAAGATTAAAAAGTTAACGGATCATGTCATTGTTTGCGGTTACGGGAGGAACGGATTCCAGGCAGTCAAGCGGCTAAGGTCCTATAACATGCCCTGTGTGGTCATAGATAAGGATGTTGAGCTATTAGAAGAGTCAGAAGAAGAACTGCTTTATGTAGAAGGTGATGCCATAGATGATGAAGTACTGATGAAAGCAGGTATCAAAAGAGCATCCGCGCTGATATGTGCCTTACCCAAGGATACGGATAATCTATTCGTTGTATTATCCGCCAGACAGCTCACAGAATATTTGAAGATAATCAGTAGGGCCAGTCAGTTTTCATCTTATAAAAAATTAAAGATCGCTGGAGCTGATAATGTAATACTACCAGACAGCATAGGCGGTCAGCACATGGCATCGCTGATCGTAGTACCTGACCTCATTGATTTTATGGACAATATGACCTTATCTGAAGGTGATACGCAAAATGTACAGGAAATACCTTACCAAACGATATGTGAGCAGGATGAACAAAAGAAGATACGTGATCTGTCCATAAGGGAAGAAACTGGCTGTTCTATAATAGGTTACAAGAATCCAGATGGTAATTTCATCATAAACCCAGAGAGTGACCTGATCTTGGAGAGAGGTTCACATCTTATTATCCTTGGCAGTCAAACTCAGATGAAACGGCTCAACAAAAAGTACAGGCTCACGTGATATCCTCTATTACTTTTGAGTATATAAATAGTTTTTTGCATATTGCAAGCTTTAGATAAATAAACCCTTATTTATGATCAGATCTTTGATAAGTTTCGCTTTCTTAATGACCACTTTTTTTACGTTCTCGCAGGAACTAAGCGTAGATGTGAAAAGAATAAACCCTTCACCATCTATAGATGATGCGCAAATAGAACTAAAAGTTGACGGAGGTAAACCGCCTTACCATTATAAATGGTCCAAACAGTCAACACCACTAACATCCAACACATCATCTGACCTGACCGAAGGTTACACTTATACCGTCGTGGTTTCTGACCAGGCAGGGAATGAGGTCAAAAAAGAAATGGCAGTCAAAGCGGAATCCATAACAGAGATCTTTAATGGTAATGCTAAACCAGCCGTAGAACTCATGTCTGCTGTGTTGTTCTGGGACCCTTTTTCATCCATAGGCATCTATGATCCCGTGGTCTATACAGCATCCAAACGTATCTTCGCTCCAGGATGGGAAGCCAAGACGCAAACCAGGTTCAAACTTGAGGAATATCTGGTTGATAATAAAGCGCATGTAGAAAAAGGAGATGCTATAGCTCTCATCAACAGGGAAGATAAGGGAAAGGTAAAGGTCACAGCTCCTGAGTCTGGTACGGTTGAATTCCTGGTAGAAGAAGGTGAATATATCTTCAATCCTAATAATAAAGAACACGTCATAGCTTCTAATGCAGACCTTTTCGCAAAGATAAAATACGATGAACCGATTGCGATGACACATCCAAACGGCGATGCTAAACAAAAGAACATTCCTTTTATCGTGGTTTGGTTAATCTTTGGCGCAGCTTTTTTTACTGTAAGAATGGGCTTTATCAATATACGCGGTTTTAAACATTCATTAGACCTGGCTAAGGGTAAATACGATGACCCTGAAGCACCTGGAAGAATAACGCACTTCCAGGCACTTTCAACGGCGGTATCCGCTACCGTGGGCCTTGGGAATATTGCTGGTGTTGCTGTAGCGATTTCCTTAGGAGGTGCTGGAGCTACTTTCTGGATGATCCTCGCTGGTCTGTTAGGAATGTCATCTAAGTTCGTAGAATGTACGCTAGGCGTAAAATATCGTTTTATCAATAAAGAAGGAAGGATCTTTGGTGGTCCAATGAACTATTTGAGACATGGGCTGGAAAAAAGAAACCTTAATGGTCTGGGCAAAGTACTGGCCGTATTTTTTGCGATCCTAGCTGTTGGAGCTTCTTTAGGAGGTGGTAACATGTTCCAGGCTAATCAATCTTTCAGTGTATTGTCCAGCCAAATACCACTCCTGGAAGGAAATGGATTTTATTTTGGTCTGATACTGTCTATACTCGTAGGAGTTGTTATTTTAGGTGGTATCAGTAGTATTGCCCGTGTAACCGGGAAAGTTGTGCCTATTATGGCCATTGTTTATGTGTTAGGAGCTTTTACCGTTATAGGGATCAATATTGAAAACTTAGGGAATGCATTTGGTGCCATCATCGATGGTGCTTTTTCCCCTAGCGCATTAAAAGGGGGTTTTATCGGGGTTCTCGTGGTAGGTTTCCAGCGTGCCGCATTTTCAAATGAAGCTGGGGTAGGATCGGCCGCGATCGCCCACTCGGCGGCAAAGACCAATCATCCTCCATCTGAGGGTTTTGTCGCCTTATTAGAACCATTCATCGATACAGTGGTTGTTTGTACATTAACAGCCCTCGTACTAATATTCACCGGAATGCATGAGGTAGAAGGTGTAGCTGGTGTGACTTTGACCACCAAAGCCTTTGGAAGCGTGATATCCTGGTTCCCTATCGTGTTGGCCATCGCAGTTTTCCTTTTCGCTTTCTCCACCATGATATCATGGTCTTACTACGGAATGCGAGCCTGGTCTTATCTATTTGGTAGAAGTAAGAAAACGGAAGTTGTGTACAAAGTGATATTCCTGTTATTTGTTATCATAGGAGCATCTATAAGTTTAGGTGCTGTGCTTGACTTTTCGGATATGATGATCCTTGCCATGTCATTTCCTAATATCATAGGACTTTACATTCTATCAGGTGAAGTAAGAAAAGACCTGAAGAAGTATTTTGATGATGTGAAAGCGGATAGACTTTTCAAAAGGAACAAAAAATGATATAGATGCAGTTCAATTGGCAGCGTTTCTCATTCAATCGTTCAAACAGGATCGGAATGCTCTATTTTGCTGCCATTATACTTGTACTCATCTCACTACGATTCATTTATAATAATACCTCGGAAAATAAAGCTCAACAATGGTTCAATACAGAGGAAACCAAAGCACTTCAGGATGAACTGGATTCTTTAAAAAATATCCGGGAAAGGAAGAAAGACACCATATATCCTTTTAACCCAAATTTCCTTACAGATTATAGGGGTTTCAAGCTAGGTATGAGCGTAAAAGAAATCGACCGTCTACTAGCTTACAGAGAAAAAGATAAATGGGTGAACTCTGCAAAGGAATTCCAGCAGATCACTCAAATATCAGATAGCCTGTTAATAGCGATCGAACCCTATTTTGAATTCCCTGAATGGGTCGTCCAAAAGGAAAAGCAAAAGAAAGAATCAAAAAATGATAACATCTGGCAAACCAAGAAGGACATCAATACTATCAGCATAACAGACCTACAGCAGATAAGAGGAATAGGGCCGGCGCTTGCTAAGAGGATCATGGACCATAAGAAAAGAATAGGCGATTATCGCGACCTTATACAACTTAAAGATATCTGGGGTTTGAAATACGAGGTTAGAGACAGAATAGAAGCAAACCTTCAGGTTGATAAGGATTTTGAAAAGATCGATATTAATCATGCTTCTATCATTCAACTTTCAGAAATTCCCTATTTTGATTATGAACTTAGTAGAAAAGTGTTTCAGTTCATTCAGGTTAGACAAGGTATCCATAGTTTCAAAGAATTAGGAAAATTACAAGAATTTCCGTTTGATAAAATTGAAAGAATTAAATTATATTTGAAAATAAATAATTAATTATCAAACTCCAGGCGGATTTTTGATTAATTGTTAAATAAAAATTAATATGTATTTCACTGAAGAGCACGAACTATTTCGTCAAAGTTTAAGGGATTTTTTACAAAAAGAAGTAGTTCCCCATGTGGACGAATGGGAGGAAAAAGGAAAGATCGACCCATCTATTTGGACAAAGATGGGAGAAATGGGGTTTCTAGGAATTTCCTATCCAGAAGAATACGGCGGGATGGACCTGGACTTTTTTTACACAGTGATCTTACTTGAGGAGCTTCAACGCATTAATTCCGGTGGTTTCGCCGCCGCCATCTGGGCACATGTTTACCTTGCTATGACTCATCTAAACGCGGAAGCCAGTCATGAACTAAAACAAGAATATCTCACCAAAAGCATTACCGGTGAGAAGGTAGGTTGTTTGTGCATAACTGAACCATTCGGTGGTTCAGATGTGGCCGGGATGAAAACCACAGCAGTAGATAAAGGTGATCACTATGTTATCAACGGTTCCAAAACATTCATTACTAATGGTGTTTATGCAGATTACCTGATCGTGGCCGCAAAAACGAATCCCGATGCTAAAGGTAAAGGAATCAGCATATTTCTAGTTGACCGACATCTTTATGATGGTATATCGGCCAATAAACTTAACAAATTAGGATGGCGCGCCTCAGATACGGCTGAACTTGCTTTTGATAACCTTAAAGTTCCTAAGGAAAACCTACTTGGAGAAGAGAATAAGGGATTTTCCTACATCATGCAGCATTTTGCCCTGGAAAGACTGATCATGGGTATTAATGCACACGCCAGAGCTGAATTTGCTATAGAATATGCCATCCAGTATATGCACGATAGAGAAGCCTTTGGGAAGAAACTTACTCAATTTCAGGCCTTAAGGCATAAATTAGCTGATATGGCAAGTGAAGTGGAAATGTGTAAACAGTTCAATTATAATGTAGGTTTTAGACTTGACAAAGGAGAATATGTGGTTAAAGAAGCAACAATGTCAAAACTGAACTCCACTAAGATCGCTGATCAGGTTATTTATGATTGTTTGCAGTTCTTAGGAGGTTATGGATATATAGAAGATTATCCGCTCGCACGTATGCTCAGGGATAGTCGATTAGGACCCATAGGAGGTGGAACTTCTGAAATCCTCAGAGAAATCATTTCAAAGACCATTATCGACAAGAAAGAATATAAACCTGTCACTTAATTCCAAATAGCTAATTTCTATGCGGTTGATCGATCAGTATTTGAACTATCTTATATCGGAAAGGAAATATGCCGAATTGACCGTAAAAGCCTACCGTAATGATCTTGATCAGTTCTTTAAATTTTGTTTCAAAGATTATCAAATAGATGAACCTTCAGAAGTTAGTAAAAACATCCTTCGTTCATGGGTCGTTTACCTAAACAAGAAGGATATCAAGATAAGGAGCATTAATAGAAAGGTCTCAGCCGTTAAAGGCTTTTATAGATTCCTGCTCGAGGTCGATGAGGTTGAAAGCAGCCAAATTGAAGACTTTCCACTGATAAAGATAAAAAAAAAACAAGCTATACCCTTTTCGCAGGAAGAAATAGAGGCTACTATCAATAATATTAAAAGCGATGACTTTTTAGGTGCGAGAGATAAACTGATGATCGAACTTTTATATGCCACCGGCATGCGTAGAAGTGAGATCATAGGTCTTAAACTAAGTGATATTTCATTGGAAAAAATGACATTGCATGTCACCGGTAAAAGGAATAAACAAAGAATCGTCCCGTTAATAGCATCATTAATAGATATTTTAAATACATATTTGGAGCTAAGAAAAGAGAAGACATGCGATCATGAGCATTTATTTATAACCGATTCAGGAGAAAAGATCTATGATAGCCTGGTATATAGAGTAGTTAAAAAATACTTCCAGAACTTTACGACAAAGCAGAGAAAAAGTCCCCACATTCTAAGACATTCTTTCGCTACTCACCTATTAGAGGAAAATGCTGATTTGAATTCCATTAAGGAGTTATTAGGACACGAGAGCCTTGCTGCAACAGAAAATTACGTAAAGAACGATCTGTCCATGTTAAAAAGAGCTTACAAAAAAAATCACCCAAGAGAAAAAACCACTGATGGTCAATAGTGTGCTTTTAACATACAATTGAACTACTTGGGATCATATCATCCTAAAAATAAATTAAATTTTTCTTTCTTCAGATTAAATAATCTAACTATATTTGCACTCCTAAAATTAGGCTTTATCATATGCCGATGTAGCTCAGCTGGCTAGAGCAGCTGATTTGTAATCAGCAGGTCGTGGGTTCGAGTCCCTCCATCGGCTCATAATTTTAGGGGTAAAGTTCTTTTTATTGTATGGGGAGATACTCAAGCGGCCAACGAGGACAGACTGTAAATCTGTTGGCATCTGCCTTCGCAGGTTCGAATCCTGCTCTCCCCACAAGCATCGCGGAAGTAGCTCAGTTGGTAGAGCATCAGCCTTCCAAGCTGAATGTCGCCGGTTCGAATCCGGTCTTCCGCTCTAGGTCTTAGCCGACGTAGCTCAGAGGTAGAGCGTTTCCTTGGTAAGGAAAAGGTCACGAGTTCAATTCTCGTCGTTGGCTCAAGCTGACAATAAATTTACACTAATATAAACTAAGATTAAATAATTAATTATGGCAAAGGAAAATTTCGACCGATCCAAAAAGCACCTTAACATAGGTACGCTAGGTCACGTTGATCATGGTAAAACTACTTTAACTGCGGCTATCACTAAAGTGCTAGCTGATAAAGGTTATTCTGAAGCAAGTGCATTCGATCAAATCGATAATGCGCCAGAAGAAAAGGAAAGAGGTATAACTATTAATTCATCCCACGTTGAATATCAAACCAAGGAGAGGCACTACGCTCACGTAGATTGCCCTGGTCACGCTGACTATGTTAAAAACATGGTAACTGGTGCCGCGCAAATGGATGGTGCTATACTAGTAGTTGCTGCTACTGATGGTCCGATGCCTCAGACCCGTGAGCACATTCTTTTAGGTCGCCAGGTTGGAATTCCTAAGATCGTTGTTTTCTTGAACAAAGTAGATCTTGTAGATGATGAAGAACTTCTAGAGCTAGTTGATATGGAAGTGAGAGACCTACTAAGTTTCTACGAATATGATGGTGATAACACACCTGTGATCTCTGGTTCTGCTCTAGGAGCACTTGATGGAGATGAGGCGCAGGCTCAAAAGGTTATGGAGCTAATGGATGCGGTTGATAGCTGGATCGAAATGCCAAAAAGGGATGTTGATAAGGACTTTTTAATGCCAGTAGAGGATGTTTTCTCAATTACTGGTCGTGGTACTGTTGCTACAGGAAGGATTGAAACTGGTGTAGCCAATACCGGTGATGCTGTTGAGCTAATAGGTATGGGAGCTGAAAAAATGAAGTCTACTATTACAGGTGTTGAAATGTTCAGAAAGATACTAGATAGAGGAGAAGCTGGTGATAATGTAGGTATCCTTTTAAGAGGTATTGAAAAAGACCAGATATCAAGAGGTATGGTTATTACAAAACCAGGTTCTGTTACGCCACACTCCAAGTTCAAGGCTGAGGTCTACATATTGAAAAAAGAAGAAGGCGGACGTCACACTCCATTCCATAAGAACTACAGACCACAGTTCTATGTGAGAACCACTGACGTCACTGGTACCATAAATCTACCTGATGGAGTTGAGATGGTAATGCCCGGTGATAACCTCACTATAACTGTAGAATTAATACAGCCGATCGCGCTGAACAATGGTCTTCGTTTCGCGATTCGTGAAGGTGGACGTACTGTAGGTGCGGGACAGGTTACTGAGATATTAGATTAACCAAATAAGTTTATATTCAGTAGTCGGGGCGTTTTATTACGCCTCGACTCTTATAGCTTAAATTTTTAATCTAAGAAAAGATATTTGAATTTACGGGTTTAGCTCAGTTGGTAGAGCACTGGTCTCCAAAACCAGGTGTCGGGAGTTCGAGCCTCTCAACCCGTGCAAAAAAATATATTAAAATAACGTGGCGAGAAGTTTATCCTGAGCGAAGTGACAACGTAGTTGAAGGAAGGCTCCCAACCCGTACAACAATTATAAAAATGGCAGGCTTAAAAGGATACGTACGATCATCTTATCGTGAGTTAAAGAATAACGTTACTTTGCCTTCTTATGCTGAAAGTCAAAGACTCATGCTTATTGTTGCTGTTTTCGTTGTTCTTTTAGCATTGCTCGTATTTGCAGTGGACACCCTGTTCAGCAAGGCCATTGAACAATATTTTAACTGGGTTAAGTAATCGTAAATTATGGCAGAGACTGACACGAAGAAATGGTATGTAGTAAGAGCCATTAGCGGTTCTGAAAATAAGGTGAAAGACTACATAGAAAAAGAATTAGCCCATCGAGGTGTAGAATCTTATGTAGATGATATATTAGTACCCAAGGAAAAGGTAATGCAGGTCAGGAATGGAAAAAAAATTAGTAAGGAAAAGGTTTTTTTTCCAGGTTACATCATGATAAATGCAAATCTGGAAGGCGAATTGCCTCATATAATTAAAGATGTGAACGGCGTAATTGGTTTTTTAGGAGAGACAAAAGGTGGAGAACCTGTTCCGCTACGTAAATCCGAAGTTAACAGGTTACTAGGTAAAGTTGATGAACTCGCTACCCAACCTGAATCCGTTGCTATATCTTTTGACATTGGTGAAAGTGTAAAAGTGGTGGATGGACCGTTTAACAGTTTTACAGGTACTATTGAAGAAATTAATGAAGACAAGAGAAAGTTAAAGGTAATGGTCAAGATATTTGGTAGAAAAACCCCTGTACAACTTAATTATATGCAAGTAGAAAAATTATAAATCTAATAAATTTAGCTTTACGCTTCCCTCTAAGGCTATTTAATGACAACAAATAAATATGGCAAAAGAAGTAAGTAAAATAGTAAAATTACAAGTACGTGGAGGCGCTGCAAACCCTTCTCCACCGGTAGGTCCAGCATTAGGTGCTGCTGGCGTGAATATCATGGAGTTTTGTAAGCAGTTCAATGCTAGAACTCAGGACAAAGCCGGGAAGATATTACCGGCGGAGATAACGGTATACAAGGATAAATCCTTTGATTTTGTCGTTAAAACACCACCTGCGGCCGTCCAGATAATGGAAGCTGCTAAAATAAAAGGAGCTTCTGGAGAACCTAACAAAAAGAAGGTGGGCAGCATATCCTGGGACAATGTCAAAGCCATTGCCGAAGACAAAATGCAAGACCTAAACGCTTTTACCGTTGAATCTGCCATGAAAATGGTAGCAGGTACAGCACGTTCAATGGGCGTCAATGTAAAAGGAAAATCTCCATTTTAATCACAATAGTTATGGTAAAAGAATCTAAAAAGAGAAAGGAAGCACTGAATAAGTTCAATCAGCAAGAAACTTATAATCTTAAAGATGCTTCAAGCTTAGTTAAGGAGATAGCTACGGCTTCATTTGATGAATCCGTTGAACTAGCTGTTAGATTAAATGTAGATCCTAGAAAAGCCAACCAGATGGTTAGAGGTGTGGTTTCCTTACCGCACGGAACTGGAAAAGAAACTAAGGTATTAGCCCTTGTAACCCCAGATAAAGAGGAAGATGCTAAGAACGCTGGTGCAGATTACGTTGGCCTTGACGACTACATTGAAAAGATCAAAGGAGGTTGGACAGATGTTGATGTTATCGTTACTATGCCAAGCGTTATGGGTAAATTAGGACCTTTGGGAAGAATATTAGGGCCACGAGGTTTAATGCCTAATCCTAAGACCGGAACTGTTACAATGGATATAGCTAAAGCAGTAAAAGACGTTAAGGCTGGTAAAATTGATTTCCGTGTTGATAAATATGGTATCGTTCACGCTGCTATTGGCAAGGTTTCATTTCAACCTGAACAGATACAGGGTAATGCCAATGAATTCTTATCCACTCTAATGAAACTTAAACCTCAAGTCGTGAAAGGTTCTTACATCAAAAGCATCAATTTATCTTCAACCATGAGCCCTTCGGTAAGGATTGACACAAAAAAATTCGCTCAGCAATAATCTAAAACTATGACAAGACAAGATAAATTAACCTTAATAAACACTTTAAAAGAAAAGCTATCTGAGACGGATGCGATCTATTTAGCGGATATTTCCGGATTAAACGCACAGAAAACGGTCTCACTGAGAAGAGCTTGTTTTAAAGCTGACGTGAAACTTATGGTCGTCAAGAATACTTTACTCGCAAAAGCAATGGATGAAACTGATAAGGAATTCGGAGACCTGAAATCTACTTTAGTGGGTAACACTTCAATATTCCTTTCAAAGACGGGTAACTCACCGGCTAAGATAATGAAAGATTTTAGGAAAAAGAATGAAAAACCTATTCTTAAAGGAGCTTATATTGATGAAGCAGTCTATTTAGGAGATGACCAACTAGAATCACTTTCGAATCTTAAGTCAAAAGAGGAAGTAATCGGTGATATCATTTCAACGCTACAATCGCCTGCTAAGAATGTAATATCAGCTCTTAAGTCCAGTGGTACTAAGCTATCTGGGATATTGGAAACCTTATCAGAAAAAGAAGAATAAAAGAACACTATATACTAATTAAAATAAAAACGATAGAAAATGGCAGAATTAAAAGATTTCGCAGAACAACTAGTTAATTTAACAGTAAAGGAAGTTAACGAACTTGCAGATATCCTTAAAGAAGAATACGGGATAGAACCAGCTGCAGCTCCAGTTGCCTTAGCAGGTGGTGCTGCTGGTGGTGGAGAAAAGCAGGAAGAAGAGCAAACAGAGTTCGATGTTATCCTTAAAGCTCCAGGTAGCTCAAAGCTTGCAGTAGTAAAACTTGTTAAAGAACTCACCGGCGCTGGACTTAAAGATGCTAAGGCACTTGTAGATGGAGCTCCTGAAACATTAAAAGAAGGAGTAGCTAAAGATGAAGCAGAATCACTTAAAAACCAGTTAGAAGAAGCCGGAGCAGAAGTTGAACTTAAGTAAGAAACACTTTACATACTGATATAGCTTTAGACCATTCCTCTATAGGAACTGGTCTAAAGTTATTTATTCTTATGTCTCACAGACATTAATTAACCGCCCAAAGCAAAAAACATTTTTGTAGATGTCATCAACAACCACAGAACGCATAGATTTCTCTTCATTGGTCAATCAGTCAGATTATCCTGATTTCCTGGATATTCAAATCAAATCTTTTAAAGATTTTTTTCAACTAGAAACCAAATCTGATGATAGGTATAATGAAGGTCTTTTTAATACTTTTAAAGAAAATTTCCCGATTACCGATACGAGGAATCAATTCGTATTGGAATTCCTGGATTATTTTATTGATCCACCCAGATATTCCATTCAGGAATGTATAGAGCGTGGTCTAACTCATAGTGTACCATTAAAGGCCAGATTAAAGTTATATTGTACAGACCCTGAACACGAGGATTTTGAGACCATAGTGCAGGATGTCTATCTGGGAACCATTCCTTATATGACGCCTAGTGGTACATTCGTCATCAACGGAGCTGAACGTGTTGTAGTCTCTCAACTTCACCGTTCACCAGGTGTGTTCTTTGGACAGTCATTCCACGCTAACGGAACAAAATTATACTCAGCCAGGGTCATACCTTTTAAAGGTTCCTGGATCGAATTTGCTACCGATATAAATAGCGTGATGTATGCCTATATCGATAGGAAAAAGAAATTGCCTGTCACTACTCTTTTTAGGGCGATCGGTTTCGAAAGGGATAAGGATATCCTGGAGATATTCGACCTGGCTGAAGAGGTCAAAGTATCTAAAACAGGACTAAAAAAGGTCCTGGGTAGAAAACTCGCCGCAAGAGTCTTGAATACATGGTATGAGGATTTTGTTGATGAAGATACCGGTGAAGTGGTCTCCATTGAGAGAAACGAAATCGTCCTTGACCGTGATACGGTGCTTGAAAAAGACCATATAGAAGAAATAGTTGATACAGGCACCAAAACCATCCTTCTTCACAAGGAAGATAGTCAGACCAGCGATTACGCGATCATTTACAATACATTGCAAAAAGACCCTACTAATTCTGAAAAAGAAGCCGTAGAACATATCTACAGACAATTACGTAATGCGGAGCCGCCTGACGAAGAGACCGCTAGAGGTATCATTGAAAAATTGTTCTTCAGTGATCAGCGGTATAACTTAGGAGAGGTCGGTCGATACAGAATGAATAAGAAATTAGAATTAGATGATGGACGTGATGATAAAGTGCTTACCAAAGATGACATCATCACCATTATCAAATATCTTATCGAACTGGTAAACTCTAAAGCTGAAGTTGATGACATTGACCACTTATCGAACAGACGTGTCCGTACTGTTGGTGAACAATTGTCACAGCAATTCGGTGTTGGTTTAGCAAGGATGGCCAGAACGATAAGGGAACGTATGAATGTAAGGGATAATGAGGTCTTTACGCCTATTGACCTTATCAATGCCAAGACCTTATCATCGGTCATCAATACTTTCTTTGGAACGAACCAGCTTTCTCAGTTCATGGACCAGACCAATCCTATTGCTGAATTGACCAACAAAAGAAGGTTATCAGCCTTAGGACCAGGCGGACTATCCAGAGAACGCGCAGGTTTCGAGGTTCGTGATGTGCATTTCACCCACTATGGAAGGTTGTGCCCGATCGAAACACCGGAAGGACCTAATATCGGGTTGATATCTTCCCTGTCCGTCTTTGGAAAGGTGAATAGTATGGGATTCATAGAAACACCTTATAGAAAGGTGGAAAATGCTAAGATAGATTATGAAAGTGAACCTCAATATCTTTCCGCCGAGGAAGAAGAAGGTAGCCTGATCGCGCAAGCCAATATCAACGTTGATCATGATTCTGGAAAGATAAAGGCAGATAAGGTCATCGCTCGTATGGAAGGCGATTTCCCGGTAGTTGAACCTGAAAAGATCAATTATACCGATGTAGCTCCTAACCAGATATCTTCCATATCTGCTTCATTGATTCCTTTCTTAGAACACGATGATGCGAACAGAGCCTTGATGGGCTCTAATATGATGCGTCAGGCCGTACCCTTATTAAGGACAGATTCACCTATTGTGGGTACAGGACTTGAAAAAAGGGTCGCTCAAGATTCAAGAGTACTTATCAACGCTGAAGGCGAAGGCGTGGTAAAATATGTCGATGCAGAAAGGATAAAGATCGATTACGATCGGAGTGAGGAGCAAGAAAAGATCAGCTTTGATTCAAGTATGAAAGAGTATGAACTGGTCAAGTTTAGAAAGACCAATCAAGGTACGAGCATTAACTTAAAACCTATCGTGAACGAAGGAGATAGAGTCAAGAAAGGTCAGGTGCTTTGTGAAGGTTATGCTACTCAGAAAGGCGAACTCGCGCTGGGTAGGAATATGAAGGTCGCGTTTATGCCATGGAAAGGTTATAACTTTGAAGATGCCATCGTACTTTCTGATAACGTAGTTAGAAATGACACACTTACTTCAATTCATATTGATGAATTCTCACTTGAGGTAAGAGATACCAAATTAGGCAATGAAGAGCTCACACCAGATATTCCTAATGTATCTGAAGAAGCAACAAAAGACCTAGATGAAAACGGTATGATCCGTATAGGTGCTGAGATACATCCAGGAGATATCATGATAGGTAAGATCACTCCTAAAGGAGAAAGCGACCCAACGCCAGAAGAAAAGCTATTAAGAGCAATTTTCGGTGACAAGGCAGGTGATGTAAAAGATGCGTCTCTAAAGGCTTCTCCTTCATTGAACGGTGTTGTTATAGATAAGAAACTCTTTTCAAGAGCTATCAAGGATAAGCGTAAAAGAGCCGAAGATAAGGTCAAGATAGAGAAGCTTGAAGATAAATATCAGGTCAAGTTCGACGAACTACGCGATGTGCTCATAGAAAAGTTATTTGACCTTGTAGGTGGAAAAACTGCTCAGGGCGTTCAAAACGATCTTGAGGAAGATATATTGCCTAAAGGAAAGAAGTTCACCTTGAAAATGCTGAACTCTGTTGATGATTATGCTCATCTGACAAAAGGAAAATGGACTACTGATGAAGAACTCAATGCGCTTGTAAAGGACCTTTTGCACAATTACAGCATCAAGCTCAATGACCTTCAGGGAAATCTAAGAAGAGAAAAGTTCACTATAACTGTAGGAGATGAACTACCATCTGGCATCCTAAAGTTAGCTAAGATCTATGTAGCTAAGAAGCGCAAGCTCAAGGTAGGTGATAAAATGGCCGGAAGACACGGTAATAAAGGTATTGTCGCTAAGATCGTACGCCAGGAAGATATGCCTTTCCTTTCTGACGGAACACCGGTGGATATCGTGCTCAACCCGCTAGGTGTACCTTCGCGAATGAACATCGGTCAAATCTATGAGACTGTACTCGGCTGGGCTGGACAGCGTCTGGGTAAGAAATTTGCCACACCGATATTCGATGGCGCATCCATAGATGAAATAAATGAGCTAACCGATAAAGCTGACATACCAAGATATGGCCATACTCATCTATACGATGGTGGGACTGGAGAGAGGTTTGCCCAGCCTGCAACCGTTGGTGTGATTTACATGTTGAAATTAGGTCATATGATCGAGGATAAGATGCATGCACGCTCTATTGGTCCTTATTCACTGATTACTCAGCAACCTTTGGGAGGTAAAGCTCAATTTGGTGGTCAGCGTTTTGGTGAGATGGAAGTTTGGGCCCTTGAAGCTTATGGAGCATCAAGCACACTAAGAGAAGTGCTGACCGTTAAATCAGACGATGTAATAGGAAGAGCCAAGACCTATGAAGCCATTGTGAAGGGTGAACCAATGCCAGAACCGGGAATACCAGAATCCTTCAACGTACTGATGCACGAACTGAAAGGTTTAGGCTTAGATATAAAACTTAAGGAATAATATCCCTAAGATGTTGGCAATTTTAATTATTAACAAGCAGTAGCAACTGAAATTATGACAAGAAATAACGAGAACAACAATCCTTCAAAGTTCAATAAGATATCCATTGGTTTAGCTTCGCCGGAAAGTATGCTTGATAAATCCCAGGGCGAAGTCCTAAAACCGGAAACCATAAATTACAGGACCCATAAGCCGGAACGTGATGGTCTGTTCTGTGAACGTATTTTTGGACCGGTAAAAGACTATGAATGCGCTTGTGGAAAATATAAGCGTATTCGTTATAAAGGTATCGTTTGTGATAGATGTGGCGTGGAAGTTACTGAAAAGAAAGTAAGAAGAGAACGTGTTGGCCATATCAATTTGGTCGTTCCCGTAGCACACATCTGGTATTTCCGCTCACTTCCTAATAAGATAGGTTATATCCTGGGAATTCCTTCTAAGAAATTGGATATGATCATCTATTATGAAAGATATGTGGTCATTCAGCCTGGAATCGCTAAGAATGAGGATGGTGAACCACTGGAAAAAATGACCTTCCTGACCGAAGAGGAATATCTCAACATATTAGATTCCCTTCCTCAAGAAAACCAATACCTGGACGATGAAGACCCTAACAAGTTCATCGCTAAGATGGGAGCAGAGTGTCTTATCGAGATATTAAGAAGAATAGACCTTGATGACCTATCATATCAACTTAGGGATAAGGCCAATAATGAAACTTCAAAACAAAGAAAGACTGAAGCTTTAAAACGTCTTCAGGTTGTAGAATCCTTAAGGGATTCTAAGGATAACAGGGAAAATAAACCTGAATGGATGATATTAAAGGTCATTCCTGTCATTCCACCTGAATTAAGACCGCTAGTGCCATTAGACGGTGGAAGATTTGCAACCTCAGACCTTAATGACCTTTATAGAAGGGTCATCATCAGGAACAATCGATTAAAGCGATTAATGGAGATAAAAGCTCCAGAGGTTATCCTTAGGAATGAAAAGAGAATGCTCCAGGAATCCGTTGATTCATTACTGGACAATACCAGAAAAGCTTCAGCGGTCAAGACCGATTCGAACAGACCGTTAAAATCGCTATCTGACTCTCTTAAAGGGAAGCAAGGTAGGTTCCGTCAAAACCTTTTAGGTAAACGTGTAGACTATTCCGCAAGATCTGTTATCGTTGTAGGTCCTGAAATGAAGATGTATGAATGCGGCCTTCCTAAGGATATGGCAGCTGAACTCTATAAGCCATTCATCATCAGGAAACTTATAGAACGAGGTATCGTTAAAACTGTCAAATCCGCTAAACGTATCATCGACAATAAAGAACCTGTCGTTTGGGATATTCTGGAGAATGTCCTTAAAGGTCATCCCGTATTACTCAACAGAGCACCAACATTACACCGATTGGGAATCCAGGCTTTCCAACCTAAACTTATAGAAGGTAAGGCTATCCAACTGCATCCACTTGTTTGTACCGCATTCAATGCTGACTTCGATGGTGATCAAATGGCCGTTCACCTTCCATTAGGGCCAGAAGCCATACTGGAAGCACAAATGTTGATGTTAGCTTCTCATAGTATCTTAAACCCGGCAAACGGCTCGCCTATTACTGTTCCTTCACAGGATATGGTATTAGGATTATATTACATGACAAAAAAACGTGTAACGGATGACGAATTCACGGTCAAAGGTGAAGGCCTGACCTTTTCTTCACCAGAAGAAGTCGTTATTGCGTTTAATGAAAAACAGCTGGACCTTAATGCTTCTATAAAGGTTAGGGTTTCCATCTATAATCAAGAAAAGGACGATTTTGAGAGGAAGATCATTGAGACTACTACCGGAAGAATTCTATTTAATCAGGTCGTGCCAAATAAAGTAGGATATGTTGATAAAGTATTGAATAAAAAAGCGCTGAGGGATGTAATAGGTGTCATATTGAAAAAGACAAGTGTGCCGGAAACATCTGCTTTCTTAGACAATATAAAAGACCTGGGTTATAAATTCTCATTTGAAGGAGGATTATCATTTTCCTTAGGTGATATCATTATACCGGAAGAAAAGAACAGCCTCATAGAAGACGCTAATCAACAAGTAGAAAGCATCGTTGATAACTATAATATGGGATTGATAACGAACAATGAGCGTTACAATCAGGTAATCGATATCTGGACAGCTACGAACACGAACCTGACCGAATTGGCCATGAAACGTATCCGTGAAGATAAACAAGGGTTCAACTCTGTTTATATGATGCTGGACTCCGGAGCGCGTGGTTCAAAGGAACAAATAAGACAGTTGACCGGAATGCGAGGATTAATGGCTAAGCCTAAGAAATCCACATCCGGTGGTGGTGAGATCATTGAAAATCCAATTTTATCCAACTTTAAAGAAGGTCTATCTATACTAGAATATTTCATATCCACACACGGTGCGAGAAAAGGTCTTGCGGATACCGCACTTAAAACAGCTGATGCAGGTTATTTGACCAGAAGGTTAGTAGACGTTTCTCAGGATGTGATCATTCGTGAAGAAGATTGTGGAACGCTTCGTGGAATAGAAGTAACCGCACTGAAGAAGAACGAAGAAGTGGTAGAAACCCTGGGCGAGCGAATACTGGGTAGGACCGTGTTAAATGATATCAATGATCCAGTAACACAGGAATTGATCGTTGAAGCAGGAGATGAGATAGCAGAAGAAGCCGTTGAAAAAATTGAAGCATCAGCACTCAATTCCATTGAAGTACGCTCTGCCTTGACCTGTGAAGCTGAAAAAGGAATTTGCGTGAAATGCTATGGTAAGAATCTGGCGAGCGGCAAGACCGTCCAAAAAGGTGAAGCTGTAGGTGTAGTAGCCGCTCAGTCAATTGGTGAACCTGGTACACAGTTGACCTTAAGGACCTTCCACGTAGGGGGTATCGCTGGTAACATCTCAGAAGAAAATAAAATGGAAGCCAAGTCTGATGGTAAGATCGAAATCGAGGATCTGAAGACCGTAAAAGGTGAAGATTCAGAGGGTGAAGATGCAGATATCGTTATTTCCAGAACATCTGAAATAAAGATCATCGACAAAGCTTCAGGAATTGTATTAAGTAAGAACGTTATCCCTTATGGTTCACAACTTTTTGTCACCTCAGGAAAGACCATAAAAAAAGGTGACGTCATTTGTAAATGGGATCCATATAACGGTGTTATCATCTCAGAATTCTCAGGAAAGATCGAGTTTGAGAACATTAACTATGGTGAAACTTATAAGGTAGAGAGTGATGAACAAACCGGTTTTGAAGAAAAAGTGATCACGGAATCGAAGAACAAACGTAGAATTCCTACCTTACATATCACAGACAAAGATAGTAATAAACTACGATCTTATAATTTACCGGTTGGTGCCCACCTAATGGTAGATGATGAAGAGGAGATCAACCGTGGGAAGATCCTTGTCAAGATACCACGGAAATCATCAAAAGCAGGAGATATTACGGGAGGTCTACCAAGGTTAACAGAATTGTTTGAAGCCAGAAATCCATCTAATCCTGCAGTTGTAAGTGAAATCGACGGTGTTGTCTCCTTTGGTAAGATCAAAAGAGGTAACCGAGAAATAATCGTAGAGTCAAAACTGGGAGAGCAAAAGAAATATCTCGTAAAATTATCCAACCAGATATTGGTCCAGGAAAACGATTATGTTAGAGCTGGTATGCCGCTATCAGATGGATCTGTTACACCAGAAGATATTTTGAACATCAAAGGTCCAAGTGCCGTTCAACAATATTTGGTAAACGAAGTGCAGGAAGTCTACAGGTTACAAGGTGTACAGATAAACGATAAGCATTTTGAGGTAGTTGTAAGACAAATGATGCAAAAAGTTAAGATCATCGATCCGGGTAACACGACCTTCCTTGAGAACCAGCTTGTTCATAAGCTTGAGTTCAGGGATCAGAACGATGAACTCTTTGGTAAGAAAATCGTTGAAAATGCAGGTGATAGCGAAAACTTAAAAGCAGGACAGATCGTTACTCTTAGAGAACTGCGTGATGAGAACTCTGTGTTGAAAAGAGAAGATAAACAACTCGTAGAAGCTAAAGACGCTGTTCCAGCAACGGCTAAACCAGTGCTTCAGGGAATAACCAGAGCATCTTTACAGACGAAATCCTTTATCTCAGCTGCTTCCTTCCAGGAAACCACTAAAGTACTGAACGAAGCGGCCTTGAGCGGTAAGATCGATAAGCTGGAAGGCTTAAAGGAAAATGTTATAGTAGGTCATAAGATTCCTGCTGGTACAGGCTTAAGAGAGTTTGACAATATCATCGTTGGCTCTAAGGAGAAACTGGAAGAAATGATGAACAAGAAACAAGAGGCTAAAGTAAACTTAAATTAGGATTATGAGCGAACAACAGGAACAAGAGAAACAAAAAAAACTTAATATACAAGTAGATGAAGATGTAGCTCATGGTATTTATAGTAATTTAGCCGTGATCAATCATTCACCTACGGAATTCATCGTTGATTTTGTTAGCGTTATGCCAGGAATGGACAATAGCAAGGTCAAATCCAGGATAGTCCTTTCACCTCATCATGCTAAAAGATTACTTAAAGCTTTGAATGAGAACATCCAAAGGTATGAAAAAGCTAATGGGAATATTGAAGAGCCCGAAAAAACGAACGTACCGCTTAATTTTGGTCCTACGGGACAAGCTTAAGCCATCCGTTGTTGTGCATTAAAAAACTAACCTGTACATCTTATGGGTTAGTTTTTTTATTATTAACCGCTGACAATTTGACACGGGTTAAAAAATGGCTTTGAAATTGATACTAACATTTAAAACATTTAAAATGACTAGGACAAAAGAAAAAGATAAAGTTAAGAAGGATATAAATAAGGAAAGCTCAGCTGATCAAACTTCCAAGCAAGGTCAATATAAAAAAGAAAAAAAATCAGAAAAGAACAAAAAGACCGGTAAAGACCAAGCTGAAAGCATCAAGCAAACTGAGGAAAATAAAAGAAAGCAAACGCATTCTGAAGAACCCAAGCAAACCCAAGAAGAAAAATTAAAGGATGAACTTCAGGCACAGAAAGATAAATATATGCGTCTAGTGGCTGAATTTGAGAACTACAAGAAAAGAACGAGCAAAGAACGTCTGGATCTTTTTAAAAGTGCCAATCGTGAATTAATGCAAGCTCTACTACCAGTGGTTGATGACTTTGATAGAGCGACCAAAGAAATAGAAAAAGAAGATGATGACCAGTTCAAGGGAATCAAACTTATCCATAATAAACTTAATGACACACTGAAGTCCCAAGGTTTGACAAAGATAAACGTTAAGCAGGGTGATAAGTTCGATGCGGATATCCACGAGGCCGTTACACAGGTTGATGCACCTAAACCAGAATTAAAAGGTAATATAGTAGACGTTGTTGAAAAAGGATACAGTTTGGGAGATAAAATATTACGTTTTCCTAAAGTAGTCACAGGGAAATAAACCAAGATGTAGAGAAAAATGCTTATCTATTGATGTTTAGCATTTAAACTTCAAAAAAAACATTGATGAAATGAAAGAAGATTATTATGATATTCTAGGCTTAGATAAAAATGCATCGGCACAGGAGATCAAAAAAGCTTACAGGAAAATGGCCGTTAAGTATCATCCCGACAAAAATCCTGGTGATGATGAAGCCGAGAGAAAGTTCAAAAAAGCTGCAGAGGCTTATGAAGTGTTAAGCGACCCGAACAAAAAAGCAAAATATGACCAATATGGTCATGCAGCATTTGATGGTTCTGGGGGCTTTGGCGGCGGTGGTATGGATATGGATGATATATTCAGTCAGTTTGGCGATATCTTCGGCAGTGCTTTCGGTGGAGAGTCTGGTGGTTTTTCCGGTTTTAGTGGTGGTCAACGCAGACAGAACAAAGGAGGTAATCTTAGGATAAAAGTCACCTTAGACCTCAAGGAAGTTGCGAATGGCGTTGATAAAAAAGTCAAGGTGTCTCGTAAAAAACAAGCTGAAGGTACAACCTACAAAACATGTCCACAATGTAAAGGAACTGGTCAGGTGACCAAAGTAACTAACACCATTCTGGGCAGAATGCAAACGGCTGCTCCATGTGGTACTTGTGGCGGATCTGGAAAAAGTCTGGATAAAAGAGGAAGTGGTACGGATGCTCACGGTCTTAAGACAGAAGAAGAGCTTGTATCTATAAATATACCAGCGGGAGTTGAAGACGGCATGCAACTTAAAGTACCTGGAAAAGGTAACGAAGCTCCAGGTGGAATTGCTGGTGATCTAATTGTATTACTTCAGGTAGATGAAAGCTCTAACGAGTTCCAGCGAGATGGAGAGAACCTCCATAAAGAAGTTTATCTGAGTTTTTCTGAGGCGGCATTAGGCACTTCTAAGGAAATAGAAACTGTAACATCAAAGGTTAGGATAAAAATTGAGCCTGGCGTACAGAGCGGCAAGATACTTAGGTTGAGAAACAAAGGACTACCTAAATTAAATGGATATGGAGCGGGAGATATGCTTGTCCATTTAAATGTCTGGACTCCTAAAGAACTGAACAAAGAGCAAACCGAGTTCTTTGAAAGAATGAAAGACCATGAGAATTTTAGACCTAAACCCAAACAATCCGATAAGTCTTTTTTCGACAAGGTCAAGGATATGTTCTCCTAGGTATCGAAATATCGTTATATAGCTCAAAAAGCATCGTTACAAACGATGTTTTTTTTGTTTGAAAGCACATTATCGGAGAAAGCTAAAATACTAATCGTTGATGAAAGCCGTTTGCATTGATGATGAAAAGTTTAGCCTTCTTATTCTTCATTACAGCTATTTTTTTCTCATTAGGTAGCGCAACTGCTCAGAATACTGACCTTGCCAGACTCGAGTTCACTTATTTTCCTCAGGAAAGCTCAGACAATTCTTTTAGAAGGGTTCGATCATTCATAAATTTTCCAATAAAGCTTGATAATGGGAACTATTTGATGCCAGGCCTTGAGTACAGGAACATCAATTTGAAGTATAATGACCCTGCACCTTTTGACACGGATAACCTAGATAGGTTCCAATCCCTGGAAGCAAGATTGGCTTATATCCATAATATCGATGATAACTGGCGATTTGCTACTGAACTCGGGACGCAGGCAGCTTCAAATTTCAGCTCAGACGATCTATTGGATGATGACCTACTTTTGGTTGCCTCAGGTTTGTTCATTCATAAAAAGGACTTTGAATCAAGTGTTAAGAAAAGACGTATCGTTTTTGGGTTAAGGTATTCAACAACAACAGGATTTCCATTTCCACTTCCTATATTCATTCTAAATAAAAGAGTGAACCAGAATATTTCCTACAACTTAGGCGTTCCTAAAACTAGCCTTAAATATCATTTCAATAAAAGAAGTTCATTACAATCTTTTCTAACACTGGATGGATTCTATGCGAACATACAAGAAGAAATACCGGTAGCCACCGCTCAGGGAGCACAAGTAGCAGAAGATATCAGGATGACAGTAATTCTAACCGGACTGGGATATCAATATAAATTCACGGATGAATTGATATTCTATGCATATTCAGGTTATACGATATTAAATGATATAAGATTGAGGAATTCAGAAAGAGATGATATCTTTACAATCAATCAAAACAATTCGTTCTACGCAAGAACAGGTATAAAATTTAAATTTTAATTATGGCGGTCATATTGATCATAGAAGACGAAGCTTCTATAAGAAGAGTTCTAAAAAAAATAATAGAAGATGAAGATCCTTCGCATAAGATAATTGAAGCAGAAGATGGAGCAAAAGGCATCAAAGCAGCCAATGACCGTTCTGTAGACCTAATATTATGTGATATAAAAATGCCCATAAAGGATGGAATGGAAGTTTTGGAAGAGATAATCAAGGAAGGTCATGAAATCCCTGTTATCATGATATCTGGCCATGGCGACATACAAACCGCAGTAGAATGTATGAAAATGGGTGCTTATGATTATATAGAAAAACCACCTGACCTCAACAGGCTTTTGAACACGATGAGGAATGCATTGAGCAAGAATAAATTAGAGGTGGAGAACAAGCAGCTTAAGAAAAAGGTGGCTAAACAATATGAAATGATAGGCGATTCAAAACCCATGCAAGAGGTTAAGGACATGATAGAGAAAGTAGCTCCAACAGATGCACGTGCCCTGATCATGGGCGAAAATGGAACCGGGAAAGAGCTTGTAGCACATTGGATCCATCAAAAAAGCTATCGCTCCGCAAAACCCATGATCGAAGTAAATTGTGCGGCTATCCCTTCTGAACTCATTGAAAGTGAACTGTTCGGTCATATAAAAGGGGCTTTTACTTCTGCCAATAAAAATAGGGCCGGAAAGTTCGAAGCGGCCGATCAGACCACGCTATTTCTGGATGAGGTAGGTGATATGAGCCTATCGGCACAGGCTAAGGTCCTTAGAGCACTTCAGGAAGGCAAGATCCAAAGAGTAGGTAGTGAAAAATCTATTAGTGTTAATGTAAGGGTCATCGCTGCGACGAATAAGAATCTTACTAAAGAAATAGAAAAAGGAAATTTCCGCGAAGACCTTTATCATAGATTAGCTGTGATAGTGATAAGGGTTCCTAACCTGAATGAAAGGGTAGAAGACATTCCACAGCTGGCCGATTTCTTTATTAAAAAGATCGCTCAGGAATACGGCTCAGAACCTAAGCAGATCAATGGTAAAGCTAAAAAAGCACTTCAAGAACTGAATTGGACCGGAAATATCCGGGAATTGAGAAATGTTGTGGAAAGGCTTATTATTTTAGGTGGATCAACCATTACAGATAAGGACGTTAAGCAATTTTCTTCAAAATAGGGTCATTCTTTTGGTGGCTCATATCTCAAGAAATGCATGGTATCACCTGATGGATGCTGCCACTCGTTCAGCGTCTCAAAACCGTATCTCCTGTAAGCTATATTTACACGTCTTAACCTTGTTTCAGCATATATGGGTAGTTGTTTTTTTCTGGCGATGTCAAATATCCAGTCTTTCATCACGTAGGGCGTCTTATCATTATCACTTCCGCGAGCTGCTGGCATGATTCCCCAGAACCAACAGTATAGATGATGTTCATCCTTAGGGCGCTGTTTCTTAATGTACATCTGATGCTTTAAAGCCGTAAGTCCCTTCCTTATTCCAGTTACCTGAAAAGCAAGCTCAAGGTCATCCATGAGTTCCCTAAAAAATGGCTCTTTCATCTCTTCAGAATCAAAAAGGATGGCAATTCCATTAAGATCCTTTGTAACGAGTAACGCGTCATGTCTTAAAGCTTTGTCAACCATGTGCTTGGCAAGCAGGTAAAAACGTTCATCCTTTTTCTTGTCATCCTTTACGATCTCCATAGATGATGGAACTTCCTGTAGCAAACTAGCTACATTCCTTATTACCTTTTCCTTATTTTCCATATATGTCAGCAAATTTAGTAAAATCAATGATAAGAGAGCGCTCTAAACGAATTGGTCGTTTGCTCAACATCCTATATATTGCGAACAAAAATCCGTTCATGAAATTTCCTCGATTCATATTAGGAGATCATTCTGACCATCCAGAAGATATTTTTATCGTTCATACCGTGTATCCCAGGTTTATCATTAATTTAAAGGATGACGAACTGGAGTTCATGGAGCCTATTAGTAAGGAAGACAGATCAGAACTAGAGGAAGAAACCGCTAAACTGATACAGGAAGCAACGGAGTTTTACGATGCTGAAATAGAAAAATACCGATCCGATGCTTGAACAGTTAAAGAAGTTTGATCAGGAATTGTTGCTTTATCTGAACCAGTTAGGCGTACCAGCCTGGGACGAGTTCTGGCTGATCGCTACGGAAGAGTGGAGTTCATTACCGCTTTACATTTTGTTATTAGTTCTTATCTATAAAGCATTAGGATGGAAAAAATTGAGCATTGTCCTGGTCCTGATTACCCTAATGATCACCATCACCGATCAATCATCTAACTTATCAAAAGAGTACTTTGAAAGACCGAGGCCTTGTAATGAAGACTTTATGGATGCTGGCAGGTTCATCGCCATACGATGCGGGAGTTATGGTTTTTTTTCAGCTCATGCAGCAAGCACCTTTGCGCTTACCACATTCCTATCCTTCTTATTAAGATCGAGCTATCAGTATCTTACTTTCCTACTTGTTCTATGGGCATCAGTTGCCAGTTATAGTAGGATCTACCTTGGCGTTCATTATCCAGGCGATATATTAGTAGGGATGATATATGGGTTTTTAACAGGCTGGTTCATCTATTTTCTTTACCAGATGATACAAAAAAAGTTCTTCCAATCAACCCAATAGATTCTCAGCGGCCTGAAAAGGTGTCATTTCTCCTTTGTTTATCCGTATCAGATTATCATCAAATTCTTTTTTCACCTTTTCACTTGCAAAGAAGTCGCTTTTTAACTTTGATTCTATGGTTCGCATGAACCAATGTTTGTTCTGTTGTTTTCTTTTCAATTCAAAATAACCGTTAGCTTTCGTGGTTTTATGATAATTTTCCAGGTTACTAATGATCCTATCCAAACCTGTGCCGTTTAAGCTACTACATAGCATTACCTTTGGGTCAACACCACTTTCTTTCCTGGGATAAAGGTGTAGCGCTTTATTAAATTCCGCTTTAGCCTTCTCAGCATTCCTTTTATTTTCACCATCAGCTTTATTGATCGCTATCATATCCGCCATTTCTATGATACCGCGTTTCATACCCTGGAGCTCATCACCGGCACCGGCTAATTTTAACAATAAGAAAAGATCGGTCATACCATGGACTGAGGTCTCGCTTTGACCAACACCTACCGTCTCCACGATAACGGTATCAAAACCCGCCGCTTCACATAAGATGATGCTTTCCCGTGTCTTTTGCGCTACGCCTCCCAAAGAACTTCCCGATGCCGTGGGTCTAATATAGGCATTCTCATTTTTCACTAACTGATCCATTCGGGTCTTGTCACCCAGAATACTTCCTTTGGAAAGACTGCTTGATGGGTCAACGGCCAGCACTGCAACTTTATGTTCACGCTTGGTCAATAAATTCCCAAAAGCTTCTATGAACGTGCTTTTCCCTACACCGGGAACGCCCGTTATCCCTATACGAAAACTATCTACACAATACGGCAGGCATTTGCTTACTAAATGATCGGCCTTTATGGAGTTCTGCTTGTTTTTACTCTCTATCATGGTGATGCCACGGCCAAGGGCAATAGGATCACCATCGATAATGGAAGACGCAAGCTCAACCATATCTGGTTTCTTTTTTCTTAGTTTACGGATCTTTTCCATGGAGGATTTACTTACTTTTGTCATATTGAACGTTCTGCTTAGCAAAAGTAATGATATCCGTTCTTATCAAAAGTGCAACTGAAAAGTTCATCGAAAAAAAATGATAATATTTGATAATGAAGTCCATCATTTCCCATTTTCATCCATCCGACCACGTTCCTGTAAAGCTCGACGATGATCATTTGAGAAAAGTTCAGGTAGATGCCACGGACCATCAACAGCTAAAAAAGGAAATACAAAGACAGGTAGCGGCTCAGAACGGAAGGGTCGGGTATGGTGGATGGCTGGAAAAACGTTCATTATATGCAAATAACATCCTTTTCAATAAGCAATACGAAAGGAACGTCCATTTAGGTTACGATATCTGGTGCGATGACGCTGAAGCTGTGGTCTCTCCCATGGATGCAAGCGTGTTTTCCGTTCATGATAATAAAGGAGAAGGTGATTATGGTCCAACCGTCATACTTGAACATGACGTGGACGGTCATAGCCTTTACACATTATATGGTCACTTGAACCGAGAAAGTCTTGCACTAAGGCAAAATGATGAGCTGATAAAAGCGGGTGATATAATTGGACATGTGGGAAGTTCAGCAGTGAACGGTAACTATGTTCCGCATTTACATTTTCAAATGATGTCAAATATGCTCGGCTATAAATTGGATTTTCCAGGTGTTGCCGCTGAAAGGGACCTTAGTTATTATTTAAAGTACGTTCATCATCCTGACATAATTCTCAAGTGGATATAAAGGATTTTATAGCAACTTTAATGATTCTTATTTTGTTACTATTAGCAAATTCACTTTATTTTTTTTGAAAACGATCTACACAGCAAAGACAAGAACAAAAGGAGGCAGGAAAGGTCATGCTATGTCATTGGACAATGGACCTTTAGACCAACAGTTGAATATTCCTAAGGAAATGGGAGGTGATGGAGGTGAAGGAGCTAATCCTGAACAACTCTTTGGAGCGGCTTATTCTGCATGTTTTGGTGGAGCAGTAGAACTGGTCGCCGGTCAGCATAGCGTTGAGATAGGCGATGATTTTTACGTCGATGCTCTTGTTAGTATAGGCGAAACTAAAGAAGGTGACCTGCAATTAAGCGTAATACTGGACACTTATTTAACTCAGGTCAATGATAGGACTACTGGCGAAAAGATCATCAATGAAGCACACCGTATCTATCCTTTTTCCAGAGCTACCCGAGATAATGTTGATGTTACACTAAACTTGTTAGTTGACGAATGATATTCTTTACTTTCTTGACCGAATAAAGCAAAAAGCCACCTATTTTAGGTGGTTTTTTATTGACCGATTTTTTTGTCAATTGAAAATTTTTCAATTGATCTTACTCCATGCATATTCTTTAAGTAGTGGTTCGTCAGGTTAATGTTGTGCATTTTGATGTTTATGGTCATATGTCCATTAAAAGCGCATGAAAATTAATGAATTATCATTTGTTAGCTGAAAATATATTTCTACATTTGCAAATCTTAAAATAAATAGGACCATATATAAAAAATTATGCCAACAATTTCCCAATTAGTTAGAAAAGGTAGGACAACCACGACTAAGAAGAGTAAATCGGCTGCTTTGGATTCCTGTCCGCAGAAACGCGGTGTTTGTACGCGTGTTTACACCACAACGCCTAAAAAGCCTAATTCAGCGATGAGAAAGGTCGCTCGTGTTAGACTTACTAATGGTAAAGAGGTGAACGCATACATCCCAGGTGAAGGACACAATCTTCAGGAGCACTCGATAGTATTAGTCAGAGGTGGAAGAGTAAAGGATCTCCCCGGTGTAAGATATCACGTTGTACGTGGAGCATTAGACACCGCCGGAGTAGATGGTAGGTTACAACGCCGTAGTAAGTACGGTGCTAAAAAACCTAAAAAGAAGTAATTTTAAAGTAAACTCATGAGGAAAAGACAAAATCATAAAAGACCTATTTTACCTGATCCAAGGTTCCACGACCAGTTAGTTACGCGTTTTGTGAACATGATGATGCTAGACGGGAAAAAATCCGTGGCATTCAATATCTTCTATGACGCGATCGCTATTGTGGATGAAAAGAAACAAGACGAAGAAAAATCATCATTGGAAGTTTGGAAGGATGCCCTATCTAACATTATGCCACATATTGAGGTAAGAAGTAGAAGAATAGGTGGAGCTACATTCCAAATACCCACGCAAATTAGACCGGACCGGAAAATTTCAACTGCGATGAAATGGATGATCCGTTTCGCGAGGAAAAGGAATGAGAAGACCATGTCAGCTAAGTTAGCGGCAGAGATACTTTCAGCTTATAAAGAGGAAGGTGCGGCCGTAAAGAAAAAAGTAGACACTCATAGAATGGCTGAGGCAAATAAAGCATTTTCACATTTTAGATTTTAATTAAAGATGGCACAAAGAGATTTAAAATTTACAAGGAACATAGGAATTGCAGCGCACATTGATGCGGGAAAGACAACCACGACAGAACGTATTCTGTATTATACAGGAATCAGTCATAAGATAGGAGAAGTCCATGATGGAGCTGCTGTAATGGATTGGATGGACCAGGAACAGGAAAGAGGAATAACTATAACATCTGCAGCCACTCATTGTACATGGCCTTATCAGGGAAAAGATTACGTGGTTAATATTATTGATACGCCTGGACACGTGGATTTCACCGTTGAAGTAGAGCGTTCACTAAGAGTCCTGGACGGAGTTATTGCCTTGTTCAGTGCGGTTGATGGTGTAGAACCGCAATCCGAGACTGTATGGCGTCAAGCGGATAAATATAGAGTCCCCAGATTAGGCTTTGTCAACAAGATGGACCGTCAAGGTTCTGATTTTTTCATGGTATGTAACCAGGTGAAAGAAATGCTAGGCGGTAATCCGGTCCCACTTCAAGTACCTATTGGAGATGAAGCGGATTTTAAAGGCGTCGTTGACCTAATTTCTAAGAAAGCCGTTATCTGGAACGACGACGATTATGGAATGACCTATGAAGAAGTGGACATTCCTGAAGACCTGGTTGAACAGGTAAACACCTACAGAGCTCAACTCGTGGAAGCTGTAGCTGAATATGATGAAGAGTTGATGGAGAAGTTCTTTGAAGATGAGAATTCCATTACAGAAGATGAGATCATCAATGCACTGAGAGCCGCAACTATAGATATGTCCATTATCCCGATGATGTGCGGTTCTGCCTTTAAGAACAAAGGTGTACAGGCACTATTGGACGCCGTTATGAGATATTTACCTTCACCGGTAGACGTGGATTCAATAGAAGGCCATAATCCGAATACTAATGATGTAGAGACCAGAAAACCTGATGTAAAATCTCCATTCTCAGCACTTGCTTTCAAGATTGCTACTGATCCTTACGTAGGAAGATTAGCTTTCTTTAGAACATATTCAGGTCGACTCGAGGCTGGCTCTTATGTTTATAATAATCGTTCCGGGAAAAAGGAAAGAATTTCGAGGATGTACCAAATGCATTCCAATAAACAACAGCCTATTGATTTCATAGAAGCTGGCGATATTGGTGCAGCCGTAGGTTTTAAGGATATTAAAACTGGTGATACCCTTACGGATATGGACCACCCTATCTTGTTAGAATCAATGACTTTCCCTGATCCAGTAATCGGTGTGGCCGTTGAACCTAAGACGAAAGCAGATGTTGAAAAAATGGGGAATGCTCTTGCTAAATTAGCTGAAGAAGACCCTACTTTCCAGGTGAAAACCGATGAAGCTTCAGGTCAAACTATCATATCCGGTATGGGTGAACTTCATATCGACATTATTATTGACCGAATGAAGAGGGAATTTAAGGTTGAAGTAAATGTGGGAGAACCACAGGTTGAATACAAAGAGGCTATTAAGCAAACGAAACAACACCGTGAGGTCTACAAGAAACAAACTGGTGGTCGTGGTAAGTTTGCTGACATCGATTTTGAGATAGGACCAGTTGATGAAGATTTTGAAGAAGAAAAAGGCCTTCAATTCGTTGATCAAATAAAAGGAGGTAACATCCCTAAAGAGTTTATCCCATCTGTTCAAAAGGGTTTTGAAGATTCCATGCAAAATGGTCCTTTAGCTGGATTTGAAATAGATAGTATGAAGATCACGTTGAAGGATGGATCATATCACCCCGTTGACTCAGATCAACTGTCATTTGAAGTTGCCGCTAACTTAGGGTTTAAGACCGCAGCTAAAGCAGCTGGAGCCGTTGTTCTTGAACCTATGATGAAAGTTGAGGTAGTCACACCTGAAGATAATATGGGCGATGTCGTAGGTGACCTGAATCGTAGAAGAGGTCAAGTGAACGATATGTTCGATAGAAGTGGAGCCAAGATCGTCAAAGCGGTTGTTCCACTTTCAGAAATGTTCGGTTATGTAACCACTTTAAGGACATTATCATCTGGTAGAGCTACTTCAACAATGGAATTCTCTCATTATGAAGAAACACCACAGAACATATCTGAAGAGATCATCGCTAAAGCTAAAGGGTTGACCACTAATCAAGAATAAGCACTATGAATCAGAAAATAAGAATCAAACTCAAATCCTACGACCATAATTTAGTAGATAAATCTGCTGAAAAAATCGTAAAGACCGTTAAAACGACCGGTGCTGTAATAACTGGTCCTATACCTTTGCCAACTAAGAAAAGAGTATTTACTGTCTTACGTTCTCCTCACGTAAACAAAAAATCAAGGGAACAGTTCCAATTGGACTCTTTTAAAAGACTTTTGGACATCTATAGTTCATCATCCAAGACTATAGATGCCTTGATGAAACTTGAGCTACCGAGTGGCGTAGAAGTAGAAATTAAAGTATAAACAATTAATCAAATCAATATGTCTGGGTTATTAGGAAAAAAAATAGGTATGACCAGCTTGTTCGATGACAATGGTAAAAATCTACCCTGTACTGTCATTAAAGCTGGACCATGCTCAGTTACCCAAGTCAGAACCGTAGAGGTTGACGGGTATGAAGCTCTTCAACTTGGTTTCGATGACAAATCAGACAAAAATACTAGCAAAGCGCTCAAGAAACATTTTGAGAAAGCAGGTACAAGTATTAAAAGTCTAGTCAGCGAATTCAAGTTTGATAGTAATGAACTTAAGTTAGGTGATGAAGTTAAGGCGGACATCTTTGAAGAAGGTGATTTCGTTGATATTTCAGGAAATTCTAAAGGGAAAGGTTTTCAAGGTGTAGTTAAGCGACATGGCTTTAGTGGTGTAGGCGATAAAACTCACGGTCAGGGTGATCAGCTAAGAGCTGGTGGCTCCGTTGGTGGTGCGTCTGATCCATCCAGGGTCTTTAAAGGTACCAGAATGGCCGGTCAAACCGGAAATAAAAAGGTTACCGTAGAAAACCTGAAGGTGTTGAAGGTCGATGCTGAAAACAATTTAATCGTAGTCAAAGGTTGTGTCCCTGGACATAAAAATGCTTATTTAAAGATTCAAAAGTAATGGAAGCAAAAGTATTTGATAAAACAGGAAAAGAGACTGGGAAAAAGGTTCAACTCAGTGACGACATATTTGCTATCACTCCTAATGAACATGCCGTTTACCTTGATGTTAAGCAACATAGAGCTAACTTAAGGCAAGGTACTCATAAATCTAAAGAACGAGCTGACATTAAAGGTAGCGGAAAAAAGATAAAGCGGCAGAAAGGAACAGGAACCGCAAGAGCTGGGAGTATTAAGTCTCCCATTTTCAGAGGTGGAGGTAGAGTATTTGGTCCTACGCCAAGAGATTACAGCTTTAAGGTCAATAAAAAGGTTAAGCGTTTAGCCAGAATCTCTGCTCTTTCTCAAAAGCTCGCCAAAAATGAACTTCTCATAATAGAAGATTTTGCTTTTGATAATCCAAAGACTAAGACTTTTAAAAAAGTTATAGATTCTTTAAAATTAAATGAGAAAAAAACAATTTTCGCATTTGGGGAATCAAATAAAAACGTATATTTGTCATCTCGTAATTTAGAACTCTATGATGTTGTAAATTACTCACAATTAAATACTTATAGAATATTAGATAATAATGTTCTCGTGTTATCACTATCGGCTCTAGAAAAATTAGAGTCTAATTTAAAAGTTGATTAGTCGTTATGGAATATTCAATTCAACCTATAATATCTGAAAAGGCAACTGACGATAGTGAGTTAAAGAACCGCTATTGGTTCAAAGTTGATAAAAGAGCAAGTAAGTACGATGTAAAAAGAATCATTGAGGATATTTATGAAGTGAATGTTTCTAAGGTGCGGACGATGAACATCAAACCAAAAAGCAAAAGTCGTTTCACCAAGACTGGAGTAATTTCCGGCGCTACATCAGCTTACAAAAAAGCAATAGTTGACCTAAAAGATGATGATACTATTGACATTTATAGTAACCTTTAATATAGAAGTATGGCTGTAAAAAAATTAAAACCTACAACTCCTGGGCAGCGTTTCAAAATAGCTAATGGTTTTGACGTGTTAACTACTGATAAGCCAGAAAAAAGCTTGTTAAAGAGTTACAAAAAGTCTGGAGGTAGAAATAATTATGGCAGGATGACTATGCGCTATAAGGGTGGTGGTCATAAAAAACGGTATAGATTGATCGATTTTAAAAGGTCAAAGAAAAATGTTGATGCTGAGGTTAAATCCGTAGAATACGATCCAAATCGTTCTGCTTTCATATCACTCATTGAGTATAAGGATGGAGAGAAAACCTATATTATTGCCCCAACTGGTATAAGAGTAGGTCAAATGGTCAGAACTGCTGAATCCTCGAATGAGGTGAGAGTAGGTGATTATCTAAGTTTAAGGTCTATACCCTATGGTACGATAATATCCTGTATTGAACTTCATCCCGGTAAAGGCGCTAGTTTGGCCAGAAGTGCAGGCACATTTGCACAACTTATCGCGAAAGAAGGTAAATATGTGACAGTTAAATTACCTTCTGGCGAAATTAGACAAATTTTAGGAAGTTGCTATGCAATGGTAGGTTCAGTTTCCAATAGTGACCATCAATTGGTCATTTCTGGTAAAGCTGGTAGAAGTAGATGGTTAGGAAGAAGACCTAGAACACGTGCAGTAGTAATGAATCCAGTTGATCATCCAATGGGAGGTGGTGAAGGTAAAGCCTCTGGTGGTCATCCACGTTCAAGAAAAGGACTTTCTGCAAAAGGTCTAAAAACAAGAAGTAAAACTAAATCGAGCAATAAGCATATTATTGAGCGACGAAAAAAATAAATTATGCCTAGATCATTAAAAAAAGGACCTTATGTTCACTTTAAGTTGCAGAGAAAGATCGATCAGTCTGAGAAATCTGGTAAAAAACAGGTGATAAAAACCTGGTCAAGATCCTCGATGATAACACCTGATTTTGTAGGTAAGACTTTTGGTGTTCACAATGGTAAACAATTCGTTCCCGTTTTTATTACTGAAAATATGGTAGGCCATAAACTCGGAGAATTTTCCCCTACAAGAACTTTTAGAGGTCATACTAGCGCTAAAAACAAAAAAGCATAACCATGGGTGTTAAAAAAAGGAACAAAGCTGAGTCCATTAAAGAGAAAAAGCAATCATTAGCATTTGCCAGGCTTAACAATTGCCCTACTTCACCTAGAAAGATGCGACTCGTCGTAGATACTATTAGAGGTCAACGTGTGGAAACAGCACTTAATAAATTAAGATTTACCAATAGAGAATCCGCTAAGAGACTGGAAAAACTGTTGCTCTCAGCAATTGCAAATTGGCAATCAAAAAATGAAGATGCTGATGTTGAATCCGCTGATCTTTTTGTAAAGGAAATAAAAGTTGATAGTGCAGGTATGCTTAAGAGATTAAGACCTGCACCTCAAGGTAGAGCACACAGAATAAGAAAGCGATCTAATCACGTCACCTTGATTCTAGGTGAAAATTTCAATGAAAACTAAATTATGGGTCAAAAGACAAATCCTATTGGAAATAGACTTGGTATCATTAAAGGATGGGATTCCAACTGGTACGGTGGAAGAAGACACGGCGAATACCTTAAGGAAGATGATAAGCTAAGAAAGTACCTACATGCTAGGCTGTCTAAAGCTAGTGTCTCAAAAATCGTTATTGAAAGAACACTTAAGTTGGTAACAATTACCATAACTACTGCTCGTCCTGGTATTATCATTGGTAAGGGAGGCCAAGAGGTCGATAAATTAAAGGAAGAACTTAAGAAGTTAACTTCCAAGGACGTGCAGGTTAATATTTATGAGATAAAACGTCCTGAACTAGATGCATTCCTTGTAGCTTCCAGTATTGCTAGACAAGTAGAGAACAGAATTTCATACAGGAGAGCTATTAAAATGGCCATTGCTGCGACCATGAGAATGAACGCTGAAGGAATCAAGATCCAAATATCAGGAAGACTCAACGGAGCTGAAATGGCTAGAGTTGAAACTTTTAAGGAAGGAAGGATACCATTATCCACTTACAGAGCTGATATCGATTTTGCCATCGCCGAGGCTCATACAACTTATGGCCGTTTAGGTGTAAAGGTATGGATAATGAAGGGCGAAGTGTATGGTAAAAGAGAGCTTTCACCTTTATTAGGTTTTTCTAAGAATGACAGCAAAGGGAAAGGTAAAAGAACCAACCCAAAACGTAATAAATAAGTTAACTTATCATGCTACAGCCTAAGAAAACAAAATATAGAAAACAGCAGAAAGGTAAGATGAAAGGTGTTTCTCAAAGGGGTCACAGACTTTCTAATGGTACTTTTGGAATAAAATCCTTAGATACTAGTTTTGTAACGTCAAGGCAAATAGAAGCTGCACGTATCGCTGCTACTCGTTACATGAAAAGAGACGGTTCATTGTGGATAAAGATATTTCCTGATAAGCCTATTACAAGTAAGCCTTTAGAAGTAAGAATGGGGAAAGGTAAAGGCGCGGTTGAGTATTACGCAGCTCCTGTTAAACCGGGAAGGATAATTATTGAAATCGGAGGAGTTTCTAAGCGTGTCGCCAAAGAAGCCTTGCGATTAGCTTCACAAAAGCTGCCTGTTAAAACAAAGTTCATCGTTGCTAGAGATTATCAAGAATAAGCTATGAAAAAGACAGAGATAAAGAAAATGTCCCTATCCGAGCTCAATGAGGCGCTTGTCAATTCCAAAAAGAAATATAGGAATTTAAAGCTTACACACTCAGTAAGTCCACTGGAAAACCCTTCAGAGATAAAATTGGTTAGACGTTCTATTGCAAGGATGAAGACGGAGATCAAATTAAAATCTGTTCAGTAATATTTGATTATGGAAAAAAGAAATCTAAGAAAAGAGAGAGTTGGTATAGTTTCTAGTGATAAGATGCTCAAGTCAATTATCGTTAAAGAAACTAAAAAGACAAAGCATCCTAAATATGGGAAGTTCGTCCTAAAAACCAAAAAATATGTCGTTCACGACGAAAAGGAAGAGTCCAAGCCTGGTGATAAAGTAAGAATAATGGAAACAAGACCATTAAGCAAGACCAAAAGATGGAGATTAGTAGATGTATTAGAAAGAGCTAAATAAAATGGTACAACAAGAATCTATACTTAAGGTAGCCGATAACACCGGAGCAAAGCGTGTTCAAGTAATCAAGGTACTTGGTGGAACAAGAAGACGCTATGCTACCGTAGGTGATAAAGTGGTTGTTAGCGTTAAGGATGCGACACCAAATGGCAATATTAAAGCAGGAGAGATTTCCACTGGTGTAATCGTTCGAGCTAACAAGGAAGTTAGAAGACAGGACGGTTCTTACATCAGATTTGATGACAATGCCATTGTCCTTTTAGCTCAGACTGGAGAAATGAGAGGAACCAGAGTCTTTGGCCCAATAGCCAAAGAACTACGAGAGAATAAATTCATGAAAATTGTTTCCTTGGCCCCGGAAGTATTATAAAACTAAACAATGAAAAAATTCAAATTCAAAAAAGGTGATAAGGTTCAAGTTATTGCTGGTGTTGATAAAGGAAAAAATGGTGAGATACTTCAGGTATTAACGCATAAGAACCATGCCATCGTAGAAGGTGTAAATATCGTTCACAAACACGAAAAACCTTCAGCTAACAATCCACAAGGTGGTATAAAAGAAGTTGAAGCTTCGATCGATATTTCTAATCTTTCTCACATAGATAAAGATAGTAATCCTACAAGAGTAGGTTTCAGATTCAATAAAGAAGGCAAAAAAGAAAGGTTTGCTAAAAAATCAGGTGAAGTTATATAGTTATGAATTACGTACCAAGACTCAAACAAGAATACAAGGATAAAATATTACCTGAATTAACTAAAGAGTTTAGTTACAAGAATACGATGGAAGTACCTAAGCTTAAAAAGATAGTTGTAAGCCGTGGTGTAGGAGAAGCTATATCTGACAAGAAGCTCTTAGACAAGGCAATAGATGAACTTACAATGATAACTGGACAGAAGGCTGTGACTACGAAATCTAAAAAGGATGTTGCGTCTTTTAAGTTAAGAAAAGGCATGCCTATTGGTGCGATGGTCACCTTGAGAGGGACAAAAATGTATGAATTTCTTGACCGACTTATCACAATCGCTCTACCCAGGGTTAGAGATTTTAATGGTATAAGCAGTAGTGGCTTTGATGGTAGAGGAAATTACAATCTTGGAATTCAAGAACAAATCATATTTCCTGAAATTAACATAGATAAGGTTAATAGAATATCAGGTATGGACATTAGTTTCGTAACAACATCAAGTACGGACCAGGAGGCAAAATCACTTTTAACATATTTAGGTTTACCCTTTAAAAAGAATTAGTTATGGCAAAGGAATCAATGAAAGCTCGTGAGGTCAAGCGTGAAAGAACAGTTCAAAAATACGCGGAAAAGAGAAAGGCACTCAAGGCTGCCGGAGATTATGAAGGTTTACAAAAACTTCCTCGTGATGCTTCGCCTGTTAGATTACATAACAGATGTAAATTAACAGGAAGGCCAAAAGGATATATGAGACACTTTGGCGTTTCAAGAGTAATGTTTAGGCAATTAGCAAACAATGGCCTTATTCCTGGAATTAAAAAAGCAAGTTGGTAAAATCAAGTAAGAAAGAATTATGAACATAGATCCAGTTTCCGATTATTTAACTAGAGTGAGAAACGCCCTTAGTGCATCTCATCGTGTAGTAGAAATTCCTGCATCAAACTTAAAGAAAGAGATTACTAAGATTTTATTCGATCAGGGTTATATATTAAGTTACAAGTTCATTGATGATGGTGTACAAGGTCAAATAAAGATCGCTCTTAAATACAATAAGGCCACAAATGATTCTGTAATAAAGAAACTACAAAGGGTAAGTAGACCTGGGTTAAGGCGATATGTAGATCATAATAATATCCCAAGAGTACTTAACGGTTTAGGTATTTCAATAGTATCTACTTCCCATGGTCTTATGACTGGTAAACAAGCTAAATCTAACAACGTAGGAGGTGAAGTCCTATGCTACGTTTATTAATTTAAAATATTATGTCAAGAATAGGATTAAGTCCGATAATGATTCCAGATGGTGTTGAAGTTAACATCAATGATAATAAGATTACTGTGAAAGGTAAGTTAGGTGAACTTACACAGGAAGTTCAGGGTATCGATATGGAGGTGAATGATAATGAAATTGTTTTCAAAAGGCCTAATGATAAGAAGGTGGTCAAATCGAAACATGGCCTTTATAGAGCTCTTGTCAATAATATGGTACAGGGTGTGACTGAGGGCTTCACCGCAGAGCTAGAGCTTGTTGGTGTAGGTTACAGAGCATCAAATAAAGGACAACAATTAGATTTAGCTATAGGTTTCTCGCATAATGTTGTCATTGATCTTGCTCCAGAGATATCAGTAGAAACTACTACTGAGAAAGGTAAAAATCCAACTATTAAATTAACCTCTTTTGATAAACAGCTTGTCAATCAAGTTGCTGCGAAAATAAGGTCTTATAGAAAACCTGAACCTTACAAAGGAAAAGGAATAAGATATAAAGGTGAACATGTAAGAATTAAAGCAGGTAAATCAGCATAATTAACTACTATGGCCAGAACAACAAAACAAGAAAGAAGAAAGAAACTACATAACCGGATTAGAAAAAAGATTTTCGGAACTGCTGACATACCCAGGTTATCCGTTTACAGGAGCAATAAGGATGTTTATGCACAATTGATAGACGATGTTCATGGAGTGACCCTAATTTCAGCATCTTCAAGCCATTTGGACAAAACTGATGTTGAAAAAATCAATAAGTCTGAGAAAGCAAGACTTGTAGGAAAAGTAATCGCTAACAAAGCCAAAGAGAAAAATATTTCTGCTGTTGTATTTGATAGAAGTGGTTATCTTTATCATGGAAGAGTAAAATCATTAGCTGAAGGCGCCCGAGAAGGTGGACTAAAATTTTAATATATGTATCAAGATTATAAAAATGTTGAATTCGTTAAACCAAGTGGTTTAGAACTAAACGATCGTTTAGTAGGTGTTCAAAGAGTGACCAAAGTAACAAAAGGTGGTAGAGCCTTTGGATTTTCTGCTATTGTTGTTGTTGGTGATGAGAATGGTGTCGTTGGACAGGGACTTGGTAAATCCAAGGAAGTAGCTGACGCTATTTCCAAAGCAGTTGAAGATGCTAAAAAAAATCTTGTGAGGATACCACTGATAAACAATTCCATACCTCATCAACAGGTTGGGAAATATTCTGGTGCTAAGGTCGTTTTAATACCAGCTTCACCCGGTACAGGTGTTATAGCTGGTGGTCCTGCCAGAGTCGTTTTAGAATCCGTAGGTGTTCACGACGTACTCTCAAAAAACCAGGGTTCAACTAATCCTCATAATGTTGTTAAGGCTACTTTTGATGCACTCTTAAGATTAAGAAGCCCTGAGGTTGTGGCAAATCAAAGAGGTATCAGCCTGGATAAAGTATTCAAAGGATAAGAATTATAATATATGAACAAAATTAAAATAACACAGACCAAAAGTTCTATTAAGAAAGGGAAGAATCAAAAAGCTAATCTTGAGGCCTTGGGCTTAAAAAGAATAGGTCATAGTGTTGAACATACTGAAACACCTAACATTAAAGGTATGATAGGTAAAGTTGAACACTTAATTAAAGTAGAAGCTGTTAAATAAGAACAAAATGGATTTAAGCAATTTAAAACCCGCTAAAGGATCGGTCAAATCATCTAGAAGTAGATTAGGAAGAGGTGAAGGTACTGGACACGGTGGTACTGCAGGTAGAGGACATAAAGGGGCGAAGTCCAGATCCGGTTACTCAAAAAAGATAGGTTTTGAGGGTGGTCAGATGCCTTTACAACGCAGAGTGCCCAAATATGGTTTTAACAATTCCAATAAGATAAGATACAATAATTTAAATTTGGATACGCTCCAAAATTTCGTAGAATCTGGTAAATTAAAAAACGACATTTCACTGGATGATCTTATAAAAATTGGCATCATCTCTAAAAGAGATAAGGTAAAGGTTTTAGGTAGAGGTGAACTCAAAAGTAAAATAAATGTAGAAGCTCATCAGTTTTCAAAATCCGCTATAGACGCTATTGAAAATGTAGGGGGTAGCACTAAAATCGTTTAAATTCGTCTATGAAGTTTATAGAAACCATAAAGAACATTAACAAAATAGAAGAGCTCAGAAACCGAATTTTGGTTACGCTGGGTCTTCTGTTAGTATATAGATTTGGTGCTCAAGTTGTTTTACCAGGTGTGGACGCTACACAATTAGCTAACCTTGCCACCCAAACTGATGGAGGTCTACTAGGTTTGCTGAATGCTTTCACGGGTGGCGCTTTTTCTAATGCTTCCATATTTGCGCTCGGTATAATGCCTTATATATCAGCATCGATTGTCGTACAGTTAATGTCAATAGCTATTCCTTATTTACAAAAATTAGATAAAGAAGGAGAAAGTGGTAGGAAGAAGAAAACCCAGATTACCAGATGGCTCACCATAGGAATAACTTTAGTACAAGGACCTGGTTATATATATAATCTTTTTAACACATTGCCGGATTCAGCCTTTATGCTTCAAAGTTCTTTTTATTTTGTTGCTTCTTCAGTCATCATTTTAACTACTGGTTGCATATTTGCCATGTGGTTAGGTGAAAAAATCACAGATAGTGGTATTGGAAATGGTATCTCTCTACTCATAATGGTCGGTATCATTGCAAGATTACCTCAATCCTTTTGGCAGGAAATTTCATCAAGAGTAGGGTCAGACTCTTCGGGTGGAGTGATTCTAATACTTATAGAACTTGCAGTCTGGTTTTTACTTATCCTTGCCACCGTTTTATTAGTAAAAGCAGTCAGAAAAGTTCCTGTACAATATGCTCGTAAATCATCTAGTGGAAAATACGAGCGAAGTGCGATGGCGGGTGCCAGACAGTTTATTCCGCTTAAACTGAATGCTTCGGGAGTTATGCCTATCATTTTTGCTCAGGCTATAATGTTCGTTCCAGCTGCTTTAGCGGGTTTATCAGACTCTGCTATGGCACAGGGTATAACCGCAGAGTTTCAAGACCTCTTTGGCTTTTGGTATAACCTCGTCTTTGGTATACTGGTTGTTATTTTCACTTTCTTTTATACGGCCATTAGTGTACCTACCAGTAAAATGTCAGATGATCTTAAGCGAAGTGGTGGATTTATTCCTGGAATTAGACCAGGTTCAGATACGGCAGAGTTCTTAGACCGTGTCATGTCTCAGATTACTTTGCCCGGTTCCGTTTTTCTGGCCATCCTTTCAGTTTTCCCTGCCATAATAGTTGGTTTACTGGACCTACAACAAGGTTGGGCATTATTCTTTGGAGGAACATCCCTGATCATCATGGTTGGAGTGGCAATAGATACAGTAGATCAAATAAACGCTTATTTACTGAACAGACATTATGACGGACTTATGAAATCCGGCAAGAACAAAAAAGTAGTCGCATAATTATGGCAAAGCAAAAATCAATTGAACAAGACGGAACGATAATCGAGGCTTTATCAAATGCTATGTTTCGTGTAGAATTGGAGAACGAGCATGTAGTAACTGCTCACATATCCGGTAAGATGAGAATGCATTATATCAAATTATTACCTGGAGATAAAGTAAAACTTGAAATGAGTCCTTATGATTTGACTAAAGGGCGCATAACCTATAGATACTAATTTTTATGAAAGTACGTGCATCAATTAAAAAGAGAAGTTCTGATTGTAAGATCGTCCGAAGAAAAGGACGCCTTTACGTCATAAACAAAAAGAACCCAAAATTCAAACAAAGACAAGGATAAAAATATGGCAAGAATAGCTGGTGTAGATCTACCAAAGAACAAGAGAGGTTTGGTCGCCCTTACTTACATTTTTGGTGTAGGTAATTCCACCTCTAAAGAGATCCTGGAAAAGGCAGGAGTAGATATCAATTTAAAAGTTTCGGAATGGAAAGATGATCAAATC